>Ga0257106_1000552_pt1 | contig 21825 bp, 24 predicted proteins | sample LP_taG_3_FD_190177 | JGI IMG/M metagenome (GOLD analysis project Ga0257106, IMG submission 190177) | Marine microbial communities from Northeast Subartic Pacific Ocean, Canada - LP_J_2011_P26_10m | ecosystem: Environmental > Aquatic > Marine > Oceanic | place: Canada: Northeast Subartic Pacific...
AAATCTATAATCTAAACCAATGTAAGTTAGTAAATGAATTGTTGCATAAAAAAAAACAAACAAACCCAACATTCTTCTAAATTTTGTCCAAAAAGCTAAACTAGTAAATCTTTTAAGGGGACTCATTGCTAGAGTTAAACATATAAAAATTAGTGTCCACTCCCCAAAATGGTTCATTATTTTTTTTACAGGCTCTGCACCCAATTCATTGTAGTAAATATTTAAAGATATGATTGCTATTGGCCACAAACATAAAATGAAAACTATTATTTTAGAATATCTTATCAATTTAATTTAAAAGTTTTTCTTTAAATCCATCCCAGAATAAAGATTGGCTACTTCCTCACTATAGCCATTAAACATTTCAGTTGGAATTCTCTCACTGAATATTCCGGATCCAATAACTCTTTCTGATGCTTGAGACCATCTTGGATGGTTTACCTTTGGATTAACATTTGAATAAAATCCATATTCTCTTGGTGAAGATCTCATCCAAGACGAAGTTGGCATTTTTTCAACTAATTTAATGTTAACAATTGCTTTTGCACTTTTAAATCCATACTTCCATGGAACTATTAATCTTAATGGTGCACCATTTTGATTCGGGAGTTCTTTACCATACAGACCTGTCACCATTGTTGTTAATGGGTGCATTGCTTCATCTATTCTCAATCCTTCTGTATAAGGCCAGTTAAGAATAGGGTAACGTTGCCCTGGCATTTGTTCTGGATCAAAGACAGATGTAAATTCAACAAACTTTCCTTTACTAGTTGGTGATGCCTTTTTTAAAAGTTTACTTAAAGAAAATCCCATCCAAGGAATAATCATTGACCAGCCCTCAACACATCTTAGCTTGTAAACTCGTTCTTCGATTGGAAATATATTTTTAATTTCTTGTATATCTAGTGTGATTTTATTTTCTACTTCACCATCTATTGTTATATTCCATGGATCTGTTTTGAAATTTTGAGATTTTTCAACAGGATCAGACTTTCTGGTCCCAAACTCATAATAATTATTGTAGGTAGTAACATATTTGTGTTCAGTAATTTTTTCTTTTATGCTGTTAGTAGATGCAACAGCTGCGCCTATTAAGTTTTGGCTAATCACTAATGAACCAGTGGATAACCCAATTGTTTTGACAAACTCTCGTCTCCTCTTATATATTTTTTCAGGAGTAATTTCTGAATACTTAATTTTTCTCATTTGATAAAGGGTTTCCTTTTAACCACTCACTTTCTTTATTTTTATAATGTTCTTTTTTCCAAATAGGAGATCTTTTTTTAATTTCTTCAATTATATACCTTGATAAAACATAAGCTTCATCTCGATGTTTGCAAGCTACAGCGATAATAATACTGATTTCACCAAGACCAACATAACCTTTAATGTGTTCAATAAAGACAGCTTTATTTATAATCTTCAACTTATCTCCAGCTTCTTGGTATATTTTTTCAAAGCTTTTTAATACAAGCTCGTCATGACTATCATAAGTCATACCAGTTACTTCTTTATTTTCGTTTATATTTCTTACGGTTCCAGTAAAAATAATTGAAGCTCCATAAGAAGTTGATTTGATAAACACTTCTGCATTAGATGAAGAAATTTTTTCTTTCTTAATATCTATTATTTTTGTATGTAACATTATCCCCCACCTATTGGTGGTATAATAGCAATCTTTTCATTATCTTTTATTTTATAATTGTCATCTACAATATTATTATTTTCAGAACAAAATGAAGATAATTCTACAATCTTTTTAAAATTTTCATTACCATGAAATTTTTTATCTAAATAGTTAATGATCTTAATTCTAACATTTTTAATAGATGAGTTTTTTTCAATATCTAATTCTATTAAATTTTGATCACTAAAATCTCTACTAGCACCAAATAACTCGATCTTTACTTTCATTTTTTTAATTTTGACAAAAATTTTAAATTATTACTATTAAAAATACTTTTATTCATATTAATAAATTCATCCATAATTTTAATTTTTTCATTTTCAAATTCAGTTACTTTTCTTAAGTTTAAATCTATATATAAAGAAATCCATTCCATAGTAGCAGATATTTTTTGTGTTTTTTTTTCAATCATTTCTAGTTTTAGATGAAGTCTTTTTTTATCATGATCAAAATAAGTTAACATAATATCAACCTCATCATTTTCTTTAACTTCGCTAATATATTGAGTGTGAGTTTCTACTACCATAGTACTTCTTTTTGAATTTTTGGCTGAATCTGCTCCCATCTTAATTTTTTCAAGCATTATCTCCCAAGCTTGATCGAAAACTAGAATATAATAAGCCATATTAAGGTGATTGTTATAATCAACCCATTCTTTAATTATTGTTTGTGATTTTAAATAAATAGACAAAATTAAATCTAAAATAAATCTTTTAAAAACTCTGGCAATCCATCAGGGTTAGTCCATAGTCCACTTTTTCCACCTTCTTTAATTAATAATTTAATATTATCAATTTTAAGATGAGGGTTTATAATTTTGCTAAGATCATAAATTGTAATTAGTGCAGCGTTAACACCCATAATTGCTTCCATTTCAACTCCTGTTTTTGCAACAGCTGAAACCACACAAAATACTTCTAGTGAGCTATCTTCTTCATGCATAATAATCTTAGTTGCCGTATGGTCTATAGGTAGTGGGTGGCATAAAGGAATTAGTTCACTTGTTTTTTTAACTCCCAAAACAGCAGATACTTCAGCTAAAGTAATAGGATCACCTTTAGGCATTTCTTTATTTTTAATTAAATCAAAAACCTCTTTTCCAACATAAATCTTTCCAGACGCCATCGCTCTCCTAAAAGTTTCTTTTTTTGAAGAAACATCAATCATATTAAAAGAATTTTTCTTAAATACTTCCTGAGCCCAATCTTTTAGTTTTTCATTATTTAAAACTTTTAAATTTACCATTTATCCTCCTGTGCTTGATAGATTAGGAGTTATACCAGTTTTACCAAGTTCTAAATAGTGAGACTCTTTTTTAAGGTGCAATTGTTTAATTATAAGATCTACAAGCTCTTCTTTTTGATTTTCATTTTGTAATAAATGTCGAATACTAATTCCAGTATTTCCAAATAAACACAATCTTAAATCACCTCTTGAAGTAATTCTTAATCTGTTACATGTTTTACAAAAATCTTTAGAGTAAGGTGCGATTATTCCAAATTTACCTTTATATTCGGGATGCATATAGTTCAATGAGGGACCTGCATCTTTTCCATGTGTTTGATATATCCAATTATTTTTTTCTATATAATCTTTAAATATTTTGGAAGGAACATGATTTTTATTAAAATAATCTAAATTATCTCCAGTTTGCATTAATTCTATAAATCTAAAATCAATTTTATTTTCTTTTATAAAATTTCCAAATTTTTCAAAATCTTTATGCGTATCATTAATACCTTTAAGTAAAACTGCATTAACTTTTATATTTTTAAAGTCTAAGCTCTGTAAAATTTTTATTCCCTCTAAAATTTCTAAAAGTCTGTCATGACCAGTAAGTGTTTTAAACGTTTCTCTATCTAAGCTATCTATGCTTATATTAATTCCATCTAGGCCAGCATCATGTAATTGTCTAGCAATTTTATTTAAACGATAGCCATTAGTAGTCATTGTTACTTTGGGAATATTTGAGTTTTGCTTCATATCTTTAAGGATATCAAAAAAATCTTTTCTTACAGTCGGCTCTCCACCAGTTAATCTTATTTTACAAACACCCAGTTCTGATAAAGCTTTTGCTAGTCTTGATATTTCTTCACCTGACATAAAACTTCTCATATCACCAGGAGTTTTTTTATAACCTTGGGGTAAACAATATGTGCATTTATAATTACATACATCTGTAATAGACAACCTTATATATGGAAATTTTCTACCAAATGTATCAGTAAGTTCTTTCATCTAATTTTTATTATATTATATTTTATCAATAATACATGTGTAAAATTATTACAAAAACTGAATTTGAACATTTCAAAAAAGATGGTGCTGTCTTGATTAAAGGTAAATTTGATAACGCATGGATTGAAAAGTTAAAAAATGGAATTATAAAAGCAAAAGATAATCCTAGCCCAAGATTTGTAAATCACACTAAAGATGAAAAACTACCTGGATATTATGAGGATTTCTGGACCTGGAACTTGCATGAAGAGTTTAAAGATTTTGTTTTTAATTCACCTACACCTAAAATTGCAGCAGAACTCTTAGAGGCTAAAAAAATAAATTTAGTAATGGATAACTGGTTTTTTAGAGAGGCAGGATCAAAATCAACACCACCCTTTCATCATGATATATCGTACTTTGATTTTGAAGGATCTATGTGTGTATTATGGATACCTCTTGAGTCTGTAAAAAAAGAAGATGGAATTGCGTGGGTCAAAGGATCTCATTTATGGAATAGACTATTCTTAAGAACAAGATTTAATGATGGTCACCAGGTTGATGGTGAAGCTGGAATTGTTAATGGAAAAAAATATGAATTAACACCAAACATACTAGAAAATAAAGATGATTATGAATTTTTACAATGGGACCTAGAAGTTGGTGATTGTATTTATTTTGATATCAGAACGCTCCATGGGGGTTTAAATTCTATCACACCAAAAAAAGATGTTCATAGATATACACTAAGAATGGCAAAAGAAAATTCAAAAATTATTTATAGAGGTGATTGGGCTAGAGAAGAAAGAGCTATTATGGAAGATAATGGTTATAAAGATGGTGATGATTTATCTGGTAGAATGTTTCCAACTTTATTCGAAACAAGTTAACTTCCAGCTTTTATAACTGGAAGTTAATTTAAAAAATTTATTTTCCTGGTTCTTTATATCCAGAAGCTGTTTTGTTAGCAATTTTTGCAATTGCGTTTAAATCTACAATCTCATGAACAGAAAAATCTGTTACAGCACCACTAGAAACTGCAATCATTCCTGAAGCTGAAGCTTGTTCAAAAGTACCCTCAACCTCTACCATAAAATCGTATTCACCTCTTAAACCTGCGTAACCTGTAAGTTTTGCACCAACAGACTCACTTAATGCAGTTGTAGCAGCTCTTCGATCTGTATCAGGATTGCTCACAAATCCCCCAAGACCTTTTGCGGTATATTTTCCCATTATTATAAATTTAGCCATAAGTATCTCCTTTATTAATTTGTAAGATTAAAACATATTTGTTAAAAATTTGGAAATATTTTTATTCAATCAATTTTAAAATTATTAAATTATGTACGAAAAATTTGGACAATTCATTGATGGCAATTGGTCGCCTTCATCTAACAATGAAACATACGAAGTTATTAACCCAGCAACAGAGGAAGTTTTGGGTCATGCATCAAAAGCAACATCAGCTGATGTTGATAGAGCATTAAAATCATCAGAAAAAGGATTACATATTTGGAAAAAAACTCCACCTTGGCAGAGATCAAGTATTTTAAGAAAGATTGCTGACAAGATGAGAGAAAAAAAAGATCTTCTAGCTAAATGGATGACATTAGAAAATGGAAAACCATTAGCTGAAGGTGTGGGTGAAACAAATGGAGCAGCAGATATTTTTGAATGGAACGCTGAAGAAACTAAGAGAATTTATGGACAAACAATTGAGAGCAGATTTGAAGATACCAGAGTTCATGTTTATTATCAGCCAGTTGGTGTTGTTGCCGCATTATCTCCTTGGAATTTCCCTCTAATTTTAGCAGCTAGAAAAATTTCAACAGCTCTTGCAGCTGGTTGCTCAGTTATCATTAAACCTGATACGATTACCCCTGGTGTTGTAATGGAGTTAGTGGATATTTGTAGAGAATGTGGTGTTCCACCTGGGGCTGTAAATCTTTTGTCTGGAGACCCTCCAAGTATAGCTTCTCAGTTAATGCAATCAGATATTATTAAAAAAGTTTCTATTACTGGCTCTGTCAGAGTTGGAAAATTAATACTAAAACAGGCTGCTGATAAAGTTCAAAGAGTGACAATGGAATTAAGTGGTCATTCACCTTTTATTGTTTTTGATGATGCTGATATTAAAAAAGCAACTGATATGGCAATTAGTGCTAAGTTTAGAAATAATGGACAGGTATGCATCTCTCCCAATAGATTTTACATTCATGAAAATAAGAAAAATGAATTTATAAATTTATTTATAGAAAAAACTAAAAAATTAAAGATTGGTAATGGTATGGATCCTGATACTCAATTAGGTCCATTAACAACCCAAAAAAGATTAAATGAAGTTGAAACATTGGTTGAAAAAACTAAACAAGAAGGAGCAAAAGTTTTGTTAGGTGGAAAAAGACCAGCAGGCTTTAACAAAGGATTTTTTTATGAACCAACAATTTTTGACGATGTAAAAGATGATTTTACTATAATGAAAGAGGAACCTTTTGGACCACTAGTTCCAATGTTATCTTTTAAATCTTTTGATGAAGTAATAGAGCGAGCTAATGATCATGAGCTTGGATTATGTAGTTACGTTTGCACAAATTCTATGGAAACAGCCCATTTGGCTTCTGAACAACTAGAAACAGGATCTGTTGCAATTAATACTGGTTTTGTAGCTATAGCTGAAGCACCATTTGGAGGAATTAAACAAAGTGGATATGGTAGAGAAGGTGGGTCTGGTGCTATTAAAGATTATCTAAATGTCAAATATACTCACTTGGGTATAAAAGGCTAATCTATTCTAAAATATTGAAATCAGATTTATACTTATCTGTTAGAGTTAAGCCCAATCCAGGTTTATTATCATCTAAATTTATGAAGCCATTTTCTGGAGCAGGATCACCTTCAAAAATATAATAAAAAAGTTCATTTCCAATTTCGACATCGTTTACTGGAAAAAATTCAGAAATAGGACAGTTAAAATTAGCCATTGTTAAATGATAATTGTGCATTTGACCTGCATGAGGAATAACAGGTACCTGATGAGCTTCTGCTAAAGCATTTACTTTCTGTGCTGCAGTAAAACCACCAACTCTATTATTATCATATTGAATATAGCTAACTGCTTTTAAATCTAAAAGTTGTTTAAATCCAAAAAGATTAAACTCATGTTCACCACCTGATATTGGTATCATATTCATATTATTCAATTCAGCGTAACCATGAATATCATCTGCTATAACTGGCTCCTCTAACCATCTAGGGTTAAACTTCATCAATCTAGGCATCATCCTTTTTGTATAGTCTAGATTCCACCCCATATAACATTCAAGCATTAAATCTGTATCCTCACCTATTACTTCTCTTACAGCTTCGACCAATTCAATATTCTTTTTCATTCCATCTGGCCCATCCTTTGGACCCCACCCAAATCTCATTTTAAACATTTTGAAACCTTGTTTTACATAGTCCTCAGCTTCTTTTTGGAGATCTTTAATCGGTTGACTGTAAAGTTTAGATGCATAGACAGGAATTTTTTCTTTTGTCCTTCCACCAAGTAATTTGAAAACTGGTTTCTTTGTTATTTTACCCATTATATCCCAGAGAGCTATATCAATTGCTGAAATTGCAACCATACCAATTCCTCTCCGTCCCCAAGCGTGAGTTCTTCTGTACATCTTTTCCCAAATGTAAGCATAATCAAAAGGATCTTCTCCAATTACCAAAGGCTTTAAATAAGTATCAATAGTTTTCTTTGCTACTTGTGGAGCTAAAGCAGCATTTCCTATTCCAATAGTTCCATCATCAGTTTCAATTTCACAAACCAACCATTCATGAAATCTAAATGACCCCATTGCATCTGATTTTTCAAACAAAAGATCGGAAGCATTAGTGCAAAAATTATTTTGTGGAGGAACAGTTTTGCCCTTCCATTGATAAACTTTAGTTCTAATTTCTTTTATTTTTGTCATTATTTAATTCTATTTTCAGCCATTGTTAATGCAATTTTGAATGAATTCAAAGTGGGTTCTAAGTTTGCTTTATTTTTACCAGCAATATCAAAAGCTGTTCCATGAGCAGGTGTGGTAATGGGAACAGGCAAACCTCCTTGTACAGTAACACCTCTATCAAATCCAAATGCTTTAAGACCTGCCTGTAAAGCATCATGATACATTCCCACTATACAATCATGATTTTTATTCTTGAATGCAGTAATAAATGAAGTGTCACAAGGTAAAGGTCCATCAGCATTTATGCCCAATTTTTTGGCTTCTTCTATAGCTGGTATAATCTCATCTTTTTCTTCATTTCCAAATTCAGCATGAGGGTTAAGAGCTTGAACAGCTACACGAGGATTTTTAACACCATTAAGTTTCATGGCCTCATAAATTAATTTGATAGGTTTGATAATCTTTTCCTTTTTTATATGTGATGGAACTTCACTAATTGGAATATGAGAGGTAACTCTAGCTGTCCAAAAATTATCTACAACATTAAATTCACAAAAATAACTTTTTACATCAAGTTTCTCAGCCATTAAATGAAGCTCATCTGAATATTTATTTCCACCCATTTTTAAACTTGTTTTGTTAAAAGGACCAAAATTAATTGCATGAACTTTATTTTGTTTTGCAAGATCTAAAGCTAAATTTAAAGCAGACAAAACACTTTCACCAGATTCTTTAGAAGACTTTGATAATTCATAATTATGGTTTTTGCCTTTGGAAATATCTAAAAAAAATTTATTTCCTTCTTTAAAATCAATTTCATCAAAATTTTCAACAAATTTTAGATTATGCGATTTACCAGATATCTTATTTCCATTTTCTAAAATATTTTTCTCACCAATCAAAACTATATTAGCTTTATTTGTTACATCTTCTGCAAGCAACTTAGAGACCAATTCGGGTCCAATACCCGACGGATCACCAAGGAGTAAGGCTATATTGATTTTATTTTCATTCATTTTTTTCTTAAACTTTGTACCAGATTATGTTTAAATTATTAATTATAAATTAACTAAAGAGGAAAATAATGAAAAAAAGTTTTAAACTTTTCTTAGCTACTGCATTTCTAGTAACTGAATTTTTTGTTATAGCATTACCAATGCTTACTACTTCTGCAAGAGCAGATGGTGCTATACAAGCAATTACACATGCTGGCTTTGGTGGTGGTACTGATGTAACTACTAGAATGATGCTTTTAAGAGCTCGTAGAGTTCTTAAACAAGACATGCAACTAGTTAACAAAAAAGGTGGTGGTGGAGCCGTATCTATGGATTACATGATGAGCTTACCTGCTGATGGTCAACATACTTTAACATGGACTACTGGACACGCTGTATCAATGGCGCTAGGTAAGACTAAAGTTAAAATAAGTGACATGCAACCACTTGCAAGAGGAACTGATGATCCTCAATTGTTTGTAGTAAACTGCAAAGCAGACATCAAAGATGCTAAAAAGTTTATTAGCGCCCAAAAAACGAAATCACTAAAATATGGAACAACTCATGTTGGTGGAATTGACGATGTAAGTGCTATCGCTTTTACTAAAAAAGGTGGATTAAAAGACCCTACAATTGTTGCTTACAAAGGTGTTGCACCAATTAAAACTAACCTTATCAAAGGAGATATTGATGTAGGTGTTTTAAACTTAGGTGAGGCATTAACAGAAATAAACAACGGAACTCTTTGTGTTTCAATTGTTTTAGCAAACAACAGAATGGCTAAAATTGGAGATTCTCCAACAGCAAAAGAATTAGGTATTCCTGTTTCTTTATCTACTGTTAGAGGATTTGTAACTAAAAAAGGTGCTCCTGCTGAAAGAGTTAAACAACTTGAAGCTGGAATGATGAAAGCTATGGGACACAACTATTACAAAAATTTCTTAACAGAAATTGGTCTTGATGACACTAGTGTAGTTGGTGCTGATGAATGGGGCAAGCAGATGGAAGAAATGCTTGTTGAAATGACTGCACAACTTAAAGCTTTAGGTTACATTAAGTAATTATAAGAAGTACATTTTTTTAATGAATAATGTACAAATTAAAAAAAGGGCAAATAAAAGTAGTTTGCCCTTTTTTTTAAAAGAAGAATTTAAAGTTTCATTTATAATTATTTTTGTTTCAACTATTTTATTAATTACAACTTTTACATTTGATATTGTTCCTCCAATTTTAAATAGAGGTATACAACCAGCAACATTTCCAAAAGCATTATTAGTATTAATAATAAGTTTGACATTGATAGTTTATTATTTATCTAACAAAAAACCCTGGAAACTTGAAAAAAAATTACCAAAGACTTTCTATTTAACATTACTAAGTTTTGTATTGTTTGTTATTATTTCAAAAACCCTAGATTTTTTTTTAGCTATATCTTTATTATCTGTTTTTGTTTCATATTTTTGGGGCGAAAAAAGAATATTTTATTTACTATTAGTAAGTATAGTTTTTCCAATAATCGTATTTATTTTTTTTGAGACAATTTTAGGTTTAAGGTTTCCTCCTGGTATAATCACTAATATTTACTATCAAGTTTAAAATGGAAAATTTACTTTTAATGATGGCACCATTATTTAGTTCTAAACTTTTAATAGTTTTATTTTTTGGAACTTTATTTGGATTGATCTTAGGTGTTTTGCCAGGATTAGGTCCTACTACAGGGGGTGCTTTAATTTTACCTTTTACCATGACCTTAGACCCTCTTTCAGCAATTGTTTTATTAACATCGATTTATTGTGCGGGAACTTATGGTGGGGCAATTACAGCAATTCTAATTAACACCCCAGGTACTCCAGCTGCCGCCGCAACCTGTTTAGATGGTTACCCGTTAGCTCAAAAAGGTGAAGCAGGTAGAGCTCTTGGAATGGCAACAGTATCCAGCGCGGTAGGAGGAATTTTTAGTGTGATTGTGTTAGTTTTTTTTGCACCATTGTTGGCAAAACTTGCCTACGAGTTTGGGCAGCCGGAATATTTTGCTTTAGCTATCTTTGGTTTAACTATGCTCGCATCTATTGGAGAAGGCAGTCCAATTAAAAATTTAATTGCTGGGGCTTTTGGTATTTTCATTTCAACTATTGGAAAAGATTTCATGACTTCAATAGATAGATTTACTTATGGAATTAATGAATTATCTGAGGGTATTGGATTTATACCTGTTGTTGTTGGTTTGTTTGCTATTAGTGAAATGTTAACTCAATCAACATCATTGGATCAAGTATTTAAAAGAATTGCTTTAAAAGCAGTAAAATTACCTTCACTTAATGACTATAAATTAACATGGAAAACAATTTTGCGATCATCAGGTATAGGGTCATTTATTGGAGTACTTCCAGCTGAAGGAGGTACGGTTGCATCTTTAATTGGTTACTCTGAAGCAAAGAGATTTTCAAAAAAACCAGAAGAATTTGGCAAAGGTTCAATTGAAGGAATTGCAGGAGCAGAAGCTGCCAATAATGCTGCAACTGGTGGTGCTATGGTTCCAACTCTTGCTTTAGGAATTCCAGGAAGTGCTACTACAGCAGTAATCTTAACTGGATTGATTATACATGGTGTAAGGCCTGGACCTGATTTGTTTAGGGAACAACCAGAATTTTTATATGGAATTTTTGGAGCAATGTTAATTTCAAATGTACTCTTTTTTTTATTTGGTTTTTTTGGTGCTAAAATTTTTGCACGTATAACTTTGGTTCCTAATAAGATTTTATGGCCCATGATATTTGCAGTTTCTGTTTGTGGAACCTATTCGTTAAGTCAGTCTATAATTGATGTTTGGATAATGCTTTTTTTTGGGGTGATTGGTTTTTTTATGAGAAGATATGGTTTTTCAGTAGTGCCAGTAATAATTGGATTAATATTGGGAGAATTAGTTGAGGGAACTCTTAGACAATCTTTAGTTATATTTGATGGAAATTGGCTAATGTTTTTATCAAGACCAATAGTAGTAACTTTTTTTATTTTATCTATCATTGCCCTTACTTTTCCTTTATTAAAGAAAAAAAAATAATATGAATAATTTAGATTTAAAAGATAGAGTAGCAATAATCACAGGTGGTGCCCAAGGATTCGGCTTGGCTATATCAAAAAGAATTATTCAATCAGGTGGAAAAGTTGTCATTTGGGATATAGATGAAATTGCAATTGAATCTGCTTTAAAAGAAATTAATTCTAAAGATCTAAGTTTTAAAAAAATTGATGTAACAAACTTTGTTGAAATTGAAAAAGCGTTATTAGAAACTGAAAATGAACTGGGTAAAATTGATCTTTTTGTAAATAATGCTGGCATAACAGGAATGAATGCAAAAGTTTGGGATTATCCTTTAGATGAATGGAAAAAAGTAATTGAACTTGATTTAAATTCTACATTTTATTGTTGTAAGGCTGTTGTTCCTCATATGATTAAAAATAATTATGGAAGAATAGTAAATATTGCATCGATTGCAGGTAAAGAAGGAAACCCAAATGCGAGTGCTTATAGTACGGCAAAAGCAGGAGTTATAGGTTTTACAAAATCTTTAGGAAAAGAATTAGCAGATAAAAATATAGCAGTTAATTGCATAACCCCAGCAGCTGCAAAAACACGAATTTTTGATCAAATGACGCAAGAACACATTGATTATATGCTATCAAAAATACCAAGAAACCGATTTGCTAAAGTTGACGAATTAGCATCGCTAGTTTGCTGGTTGTTAAGTGAAGAAAATTCTTTTACTACAGCTGCTGTATTCGATTTAAGTGGTGGAAGAGCAACTTATTAATAGGAGAAAAAAATGAAATTATGTAGAATTGGTAAAGTAGGAGAAGAAAAACCAGCTTTAATAGATCAAAATAATAATTTTAGAGATTTATCCTCTATTGTTAAAGATTTAAATCCTGACACATTAAATTTTGATAATTTAGATAAAATCCAAAAATCTGATATTTCAAGTTTACCAAAATTAGATGCACACTCTAGAATTGGAGCATGTGTTTCAAAACCATCTAAATTCATAGGAATCGGGTTAAACTTTAAAGATCATGCTGAAGAACAAAATTTACCAATCCCAAAAGAACCTATTATTTTTTCTAAATTTACTAGCTGCGTTACGGGTCCAAATGATCCAATTATTTTACCAAAAGGTTCAAACCATACTGATTGGGAAGTAGAAATAGGTTTTGTAATTGGAAAAAAGGCTATCAATGTAAGTGTTGATGAAGCTATGGATCACGTATTAGGTTTTTTCTTAGTTAACGATGTTAGTGAAAGAAATTTTCAAAAAAATAAAGGCTTAACTTGGGATAAAGGAAAAGGATTTGATACATTTGGTCCAATTGGTCCTTATATTATTACAAAAGATGAGTTGCCTGATTATCAAAGTTTAAATATGTTTTTAGATGTTGATGGTAAAAGAATGCAAACAGGTAATACAGAGCAAATGATTTTTGATATCAAAACTTTAGTTTCATATATGAGCTCATGTATGAGTTTACATCCTGGAGACATATGCTGCACAGGAACGCCACCAGGTGTAGGAGAAAATATGAAGCCTCCGCATTTCTTAAAGGGAGGAGAACAAGTTACTCTTGGAATTGATAAATTGGGCGAACAAAAACACACTGTAATACCTTATAAAGATTAAGTTTTTTTAAAAAAAATAATTTAGTAAAATAAAAACTAAAGTTACTATAAAATAAAGTAACATTACTGAATGCAAAAAAGAGATCTTTACTACGATAGAATACCCACAAAGCTTCTAAGGGAAAATGTTAGGTATTTAGGAAATATACTTGGAAATGTTTTAAAAGATCAAGAAGGTGATAACTTTTTTGAATTAGTAGAAAAAGTAAGAAAACTTTCAAAGGCAAATAAAACTAATCTAAATAATAAACTTTCTTATAGAAAAATTATTCAGACCATAAACAATTTAAGTCCAAAAAATACCTTTAAGATTACCAGGGCTTTCACACATTTTATGAATCTTATAAATTTAGCAGAGTCTATTGATGCATCTAGAAGCTTAAATGAGTATGAAAATAGTAAAAAGAAGACAAATAAGACTAATTTATTTATAGAAGAAATTTTTGAAGATCTTTTTAACAATAAAACAATTTCGGATAACAAAATATATGATCATGCTAAAAATCTAAGCATAGGTATAGTTTTAACAGCACATCCAACCGAAGTTAAAAGAAGAACTCTAATTCAAAAATATCATAAAATTACTGAAATTTTAGAGGAAAGAGATCTTTTAAGAGATTATCCCTCAAAACTTAAAGTTTTGGATAAAAAACTTTATGATGAGTTTACAATTATTTGGAACACAGATGATTTGAAGAGAGCCAAACCCACACCCTTTGATGAAGCTAGATGGGGACTAGCTATTATTGAAGATAGTTTGTGGGATACAATCCCAAAAGTTTACAGAAGATTAAATTCAATATTTGTTCAGAATATGGACAAAGGGTTACCAAAAAATTTCAATCCAATTGAATTTGGTTCATGGATGGGTGGTGATAGAGATGGCAATCCAAATGTCACTGCAAAAGTTACAAAAGAAGTAATTTTATTATCAAGATGGGAGGCAGCAAAGTTATATGAAAAATCTTTGACTAAAATAATTCGATCATATTCAATGAAAAAATGTTCAAAAAAAATATTGAAACATACTGGTAAAACTTATGAGCCTTATAGAGTTTTCTTAAGACCTTTGAGGGATAAAATGAGAACAACACATAGAATGATAGAACAACATTTGGTAAATAAAAAACCATTAGATCAGAAGCAACTACTTAGCTCTAAAGAAGAAATTTTAAAACCTTTAAGAATAGTAAGACAGTCCTTAGAAGAAAATAATAATGAAAATTTATCGAGTGGTGAGTTGTTAGATTTAATGAGAAGAGCAAAATGTTTTGGAATTAACTTAGCAAAATTAGATATAAGACAAGAGTCCTCTAGACATACCCAGTTAATAAGTGAGTTTGTGAAAAAAAAATATAATATCGATTACTTAAAATTAGGAGAAAAAGAAAAAATTATTTTTTTAAAAGAAAAAATAAATTCAAGTAAAAATTTTATAAATAAATTTCATTTTAAAAATAAAGAAAACAAAGAAGTTTGGTCAACTTTTAATGTGCTGTCTAAGGAATCACCAGAATGTCTTGGTGCTTATGTAATTTCTATGACATCCTCAGCATCAGATATATTATCTGTATCTTTTTTACAAAAAGAGGCAAAAATTAAAAATAAGCTCAGAGTTGTTCCTCTGTTTGAAACATTAGATGATTTGATCAATGCAAAAGCCATAATGGAAAATCTATTTTCTCATAAATGGTATCGAAATTTGATTAAGCACCAACAAGAAGTAATGATTGGTTATTCGGATTCTAGTAAAGATGCGGGAAAAATTTGTGCTAGTTGGCATCAATATAAAGCTCAAGAAGAGATAGTTAAGCTTGCAAAAAAATATAAAATTGATGTAACATTTTTTCATGGCAGGGGAGGATCAGCTGGTAGAGGGGGTGGGCCAATACAAGCCACTTTAAGGTCATTGCCTCCTAATTCTGTAAATGGAAAAATTAGAATTACTGATCAGGGCGAAGTTATTCAACAAAAATATGGTTATGAACCTTTAGCAAAATATAATTTGTGTAGTTACATTGGAGCTGTATCACAAGCCACGCTAATACCACCACCAGAACCTAAAAATACTTGGCGATCATTAATTGAAAAAATGGCAGATATTTCAAAAAGCTCTTACAGAAAAAATATCAATCAAAATTCTGATTTTATTAAATACTTTAAAACAGTCACACCACATGTTTCATTGGGAAAACTAGCAATAGGTTCTAGACCGTCAAAAAGGAAAAATGTAGATAATATACAAAGTCTTAGAGCCATACCATGGATTTTTGCGTGGACACAAATTAGGTTAATGTTACCCGCATGGCTTGGTAGTGCTGAGGCTTTAAGATATGCAAATATCAAAGGACTTAAGAAAACTTTATATGATATGGAGAGAAATTGGCCTTTTTTTAATTCAATGCTTGATATTTTAGATATGGTAATTTCCAAAGTTGATACAGATGTATCAAAAATTTATGAAGAATTTCTTGCAGATGATAAGTTGAAAAGAGTGGGTAAAAGATTAAGATTTCAATTTGAAGTTATTAAAAAACTTAATAAAGAAATAACCCCTAAAGAAATTATTAAAGCTAGAAAGCAATTTAGGACATCCGTTGTAGTAAGAAGCATTTACTCTGAAGTACTTAATATTATTCAACCTATTGTGATTAAAAAAATTAAAACTAATAAAAATAATATAGATAAAAGATATCTAAATGATGCATTACTAACTTCTATTGCTGGTATTTCAGCAGCAATGAAAAACACAGGATAGATGATAGAATTATTTATTGCATTTGGAGCAGGATTGATAAGTTTTTTATCACCATGTGTGCTTCCTTTAATACCAGGTTATATTTCTTTTATATCTGGCCAGTCACTACAAGAAATTTTAGAATCTAAAAAAGTAAATTTTTTACCTTTAGTTTTATTTTGTTTTGGTTTTTCAACTGTATTTATTATCCTAGGTGCATCTGCATCATATTTAGGTCAGACCCTTTTACAAAATTCTGAAATATTAAGAATTTTAGCAGGAATTTTAATAATAATTTTTTCATTACAATTAATTGGGTTAATTAATATAAGTTTTCTAAATCTAGAAAAAAGATTTGAGGCAAAGAAATCACAAAATATCATGTTTCCTTATATGATAGGATTAGCCTTTGGTTTTGGATGGACACCATGTATTGGTCCAATTTTAGGATCTATTTTGGCTTTAGCCTCTATTGAAGAAACTTTATCAAGGGCTTTGTTATTACTAAGTTTTTACTCTTTAGGTCTTGCTATACCTTTTGTGTTATCTGGTTATTTGATTCAAAAATTTTTGATATTTTCTAAAAATTTTAAAAGAAATATAAATTGGATATCAAAAATTGGTGGATTTACTCTTTTAATCACAGGTATTTTAATCTTAACCAATCAATTACAAACAATAGGGTTCTACATATTAAGATTCTTTCCATTTATGCAAAATTTCGGGTAAAAAGTATTTAATGAAAATTTATCAAATTGACTCAAGTGCCAGAAAAGAAGGATCAAGCTCAAGAGCACTTGCAAAAAAATTATTAGATAAAATCAAAAAACCAGGTGATGAAGTAATTTATAGAGATTTAGATGACGACATGCTTTTTGTTAGCGGCTTAACTGAGTCTGGAATGAAGATTGAAGAAAAAGACCAAACTGAAGATCATAAAAAAATGTTTGAGTTATCAGATAAACTTGTAAGTGAATTAAAAGAGAGTGATATCATTATAATTTCAGCGCCAATTTATAATTATGGCCCTCCTGCAACTCTTAAAGCTTGGTGTGATCTAGCAGCAAGAATTGGAGAGACTTTCAGATTTAAGCCTAATGGGAGAAGAGAAGGGTTGCTTAAAAATAAACAAGCTTATTTGGTAATTACTTCAGGTGGAACTAAATTAAATAGCTCAGAGGATTTTTTAACCCCATGGTTAAAATTTATATTAAATTTCTTCGGAATTGAAAAAGTTGAAGTAATAAGTGCTGATCAAATGGCGTTAGATTATGAGAAATCTATCAAAGACGCAGAAACGCAAATTGAAAATTTGTTTAAAGATTAAAAAAACAACCAAATTATCTCTAAAAATTCAATATAATTTAAGAAATATTATTCATAATAATCAAAAAGCATTAATAAATCTCTATGTTGTGATTTTATAAATTCTTTGTTAGCATTGAGCATGAAAAGAATAGCAATGTTAATTATGTTAAGTTTATTTTTTTTCACTAATAGTAATGCTGCTTGTGATGATCCATTAACTGATGGTGTTGATTATTCTAATTGTAGATTTTCTGATGCTCAAGATTTGCAAGGTAGCTACCTACCAAATTCAAACTTATCATTTGCAAGTTTTATTCAAGTAAATTTTGATAAAAGCATCATGATGAATTCAAACTTATCATTCGGCACTTTTCCAGAATCTACATTTGTGAGAGCCAATCTTTATGAAACTATATCAATTGGAGCAAATTTTGAAAAATCTAATTTTACAGGATCTAATTTAACGAGAGTTGATTTTATGGGTGCAACATTAATTGAGGCTAATTTTCAGAACGCAAATTTAATGGAGACAAATTTCACATCTTCAAATATAACTAATGCTAATTTTGAAGGTGCAAACCTAATTGGTGCAACTTGGACCAATGGTGAAACTTGTGGTCCTAATTCCATTGGTGTTTGTAATAAATAAAAAATGAATACCTCGATTAAGACTGACGACGTTATTTTTAATTTTTTTAAGCAGATTTGTGATGAAAAGGATGACACCAAATGTTTAGAATTAGGAAAAAATTGGTTAAATGCCATGGAAACTAATTTATCAAGTATGGAAGAAAATCTAAATGGTGCGGACAAGCTTAAGCATAAAGATGACATTCAAAGTAATCGTGATCATTTAAATAGTTTAAAAAGCAAAAACCCTTCAGAATGGCGTGAATATGCAACACAGTGCATGGTAGAAATACTAAACAATAAGGGAAATTAAAAGTGAGCAATCAGTAAAAAGTTTATTCAATTATTTGCTGCTCTTTAATCGTTTATACTTTGTATTATTTAATAGAAAAATATTTTATTTAAAAAATTTTTAAACAAAACATTGCCAGAAATTTCTTTCAAGTATAGTAGATTTTTTAAAGTTTTTTATTAGCTTATTTTTATTCATATTTTTATTCTTTTTAAAAAGAACATCTAGGTAATCGATATTTTCTTTAGCAACTTGTTGGTATTCTTTTGATGAATACATTTTAATCCATGAGCTATATTTGCTTCTTTTCCAACCTTTTACTCTTGATAGATTAAAACCAATCTCGCCATAACCAATAATACAAGGTGATAAGCACGAAAAAATATCAAGATTGTTTCCATTTTTGCCCACACTTAATACATGGTCGGTGTATGCCTTGTTATCCTTTTCTACCCTTATATTATCTAGAGATTTCAGGGGTATCTTCCATTTCTTACAGTAACTAACATGAAGTCTAATTTCATGATCTATTCCTTTAATAAAATTTATCGATCTATTGATCTCTTCAAATGAACTAGATTTGTAAACAGTTAAAGCCAAAATTTTTAAAAATTGTTGTAAAAAAACATAATCTTGCACCAAGTATCTTTTAAAATTTTTATCAGGAAGCCTATCGTTAACTAGATCAGATATAAACTTATGGTTAGTATATTCTGACCACTCCTTATTACAGCTATTTTTTAATTTATAAAAAAATGTTTTTTTATTATTATAGATATCCATTATTTCGTAATTGTAGCCCTGATCTTAGAAAAATTAAATTTACTATCTTTCTTAAATATAAGTAGCGTAATCATTGGTAAAAAAGTTGCTAATATAAACGACCAAAACAATAATGCTGTAGATATCCAAATTGGAAAAGCATCAGATGGAAATAATCCTCCAATTAAAATACTTTTATCAAAAGTTTGATTGGGAAATAAAAGCAATCCAAATATCAAACCTATTACAACTGAAATTAATGAAAGTTTTTCATTAACATCACCCTTGAACATTCCATAAAAAATAGGAAATACCGCTGCGCAACAAAGTAGGTCAGCAAATAGAAACATAAATAATACGCTATAACCTTTTGAAGCTATTAAAAAAACAATTATAGATAGGCCACATATTAAATATTTTGAAAAAGCAAGATAACTATTCTTATTCTTTAAGCTAATAAACTTATTTCCTTCAATAGTAATAGTGCTTGATAGAGCATTAATAAGTGTATCCATACTGCTTATTACTAAAGCTAAGACTAAAACTAATATCGAAATAGTTAGTAAAGAGTTTATTCCCGAAAATGGTTCAAGCAAAAGAGTAAAAAATAAAGTGCTAGGATCAGATGCTTTATCTACAGATACCGCTAGAATTCCAAAAAAACCTAAAACAAGCATAAATGGAATTACAATAAAGAATGCTGACATAAAGCCTTTTCTTAAATCATCTGAACTTTTGGCTGCAAAAACTCTTTGCCAAATACCTTGATCAAATAAATTGGTTGCAAAAACAGCAATAAAAAAAGTTAAACCAGCTGTATAACCATAAAAATATTTACCACTCATTAATGTTCCAGCTTTTTCATCAATCAGATCCATAGAAAAAGTGTTATTTCCAGAATTAAAAATATGATTAATTGCAAAAGTTAATAAAATCATAATTATGATAAATTGTATTTTATCTGTAAATATTGAAGCTCTTAGTCCACCGTAGAGAGTATAGGATAGAGTTGTAACAATTATTACAAGAGAGGTTTGCCAAAGAGGAAAACCAGACATTAGATTAACTACTTTTGCAATTGCCGTAACTTCAGCAGCAAAATAGACAAACATGTACATTATGGTTAACAATAAAACCAAACGAAACATTGCTGTACCAAATCTAATCAAAACAAATTGTGTAAGAGTATTACCATTTGGCATAATTTTTCTCATTCTTTCACCAATTGTAATAAAAGCCAAAAACGGCAAAGCCTGTCCTAAACCATAACCAATTATAGCTCCAAGACCTCCCCAAGTTGCTGCTTCTGATGGACCAATTAAAATCCAAACACCAAAACATGAAGCAACTAAAGACGCAGTTAAAGATTTTTTTCCAATTGATCTATCTGCATTTAAATATGAATTAATAGAAACATTACCTTTTGAATAAACTATGCCAATTACTGCAAAAGCAAGTGACGTTAAAATTAGAATAACTATTGTTGTTGATTGATCTAAATATATTGTGCTCATTTCTTCCCTTCGTTGTGATTATACAACAGGTTCTTTGGGTATATTCTCAGCTTTTTATAGCACCCCAGAAACTGATATTTTTTTTAAAAAAAATATAACTATAAATAAATTAGTCATATTATTAAGTCAACTTTTTTAAATTTAAAAATTTTTAAGTCTCATTAGATAATTTATTTTTTTTATAAATTTTACTAAGCTTTGTCTAAGAAAAAACAATATATTCAAGTTTACAGTATAAATGATTGTGTATAAGATTAATTTATGAAGTATCTATGTGCATTAAAAGATTTGTTAATTAGTCTTTTAGTTTCAACTATTATTATTTATGCAATAAATTTTACAGCAGGTATTGCTGGAGCAGACTATATCTTTACCAATGGTGAAGTTTTTGTAGTTTGGATTTTAATGGCTATTCTGGTTAACAATTGTCTTAAAAGGTAAATTCTTTTTTAAATAATATTATGAAAATAAGCTTTATTGGCACTGGTCTTATGGGTTTTCCAATGGCCAAAAATCTTTTAAAAAAAAAATTAAATCTAAAAATTTTTAATAGGACTTTAGATAAAGCGAAGCCTTTAGAAGAGTTTGGTGGAATAATAACAGCATCATTAAGTGAAACTGTCAAAGAAACAGATATTATTTTTACAATGTTAACAGATGATGATGCGGTTGAAAAAGTTTTGGGTGATAAAGAATTTTTAAATAATTTAAAACAGTCTTCAACTGTTATAGATATGTCATCTATTAATCCAAAAATTGCAATTAAGTACGGTAAATTATTAAAAGAAAAAAATATAAATTTTTTAGATGCCCCAGTATCTGGTGGAACCATTGGTGCTGAAGAAGGTAATTTAGCAATTATGGTAGGAGGAGATCAAAAGGTATTTGATAATGTATTTGACGTTTTAAAGGTCATGGGTAATCCAACTTTAGTTGGTCCGATTGGAAGTGGGCAGGTATCTAAGTTAGCAAATCAAATTATTGTAGGTGTAACTATTGGTGCGGTAGCTGAAGCTATAACGTTGTGTGAAAAAGCGGGAGTAGATGCAAATAAATTTATTAAAGCTTTA
>Ga0257106_1000553_pt1 | contig 21824 bp, 13 predicted proteins | sample LP_taG_3_FD_190177 | JGI IMG/M metagenome (GOLD analysis project Ga0257106, IMG submission 190177) | Marine microbial communities from Northeast Subartic Pacific Ocean, Canada - LP_J_2011_P26_10m | ecosystem: Environmental > Aquatic > Marine > Oceanic | place: Canada: Northeast Subartic Pacific...
CGCGATGATTTCTTGCATCTGAGCATGTCTCTTCGAGCTGACGATTTCCACCGCTTCAAATGTATCATCTCGTCGTTGTGTTTGTTCGACGTTCGAGGAGGAGACTTTAGGCAGAGAAGAGGCAGTCGAAGCGAAGTGGTTTTGAAACGGTCGCAACGCAGTCGCGAGTTCATCTTCTCCCTTGTCTTCTTTGCTACCGCTGCTTCGCTTCCAGAAGGAAGAATTGAAAGAACTCTCCTGTCTCTCCTTCTCTTCTCTCAAAGCAATCTCCATCGCGTCTTGGTCTTCTTTCATCTCTCTCGGGAATCTCCGTTAAACGTGTTTTCCAATCAATCAAATTCAGCGCTGGTGAATACGTACTGCCCTCTTCATCTCTCTCTCTTTCCACTCACGCTTACTTACGTACGTGTTGTGTGTGTATATATATAACAATACTTCAAAGCTTTTTCCTCTTCTCGGAAGGAAAAGGAAGAACAAAGCGCGTGTATTATTTGTAACGTCTGTGTGTTCAAAGGCAACTTTTTACTCGATGATTTAAAGGAAAATTCTGCACATTTTAATCTCTCTTGCTCGAGCGAATGAAAGCACATGTCCGAGAGCGAGGACGAGGAGGAGGAAGGAGCAAAAGGAGCGTTTGAAGAAGGGAAGGGTGGGGTGTTTGATTTTTTCTTCGGAAATATCCGGGAGAGTTTAATAATGATAGGAGGAGGGCAAAACAACAACGCGAAGATGATGAGCGCAAAGGGGACGAACGATAACAACGACGGGAGTTCTCTTCCTCGAGGATCTTCTGATGATGCTTCGAACAACAGTAGTAGTAGTAATAACACTACTAACAACAACGCTGCTGCGGCGTTTCGGAGACGCGGGAACGCCGCGACGATGATGACGACGTTTGGAGGAGAAGGATCGAATTCGTCCAAGTTTGGGTACGAGGAAGAGTTGTTCGGGACCGCGAGCGGTGGTTCGCCGACGAAACAGTTTGGACATCCTGACGGGAATACGAATACTAATGACAACCATTATAACGCGTCGTCTGGTTCTATTTCGATGTCGTCCACGCCGAATGGTGGTGGTTTTGCGAACAACAACAACAACAGAACGAATTCTGTGAACCAAGCGACGGTGAACTTAATCAACGGCATTTTAGGCACCGGAGCGTTGGGTTTACCGTACTGTTTCAAATTGACCGGGGTGTTTTTGACGACGATGTTGATTGTCGTCTCGGCGTGCTCGACGATGTTTACCACGCAGTGTTTGTTGTTTTCGAGCGCGGTGACGGACGCGTGGAGTTACGAGGAAGTCGCGTTTAGAACGTTAGGGAATAGAGGGAAAATATTAGTGAGAATTTGCGTGGTGGCGTTGTTGATGGGGTGTTCGGTGGCGTACGTGAATATAGTTTCGGATATCTTTTCCGGCGTGGCTGGGACGATTGTGCCAGCGGGCGCCGAGCCGAGTCGAGGGGAGACCATGGTTGCGGTGGTATGCTTTGGGTTTGTGCCGATAGGGACGATGATTAGATCGGCGAAAGCGTTGAGCAGCACGTCTGCGTTTGGGATTTTTATCGCGTGGATGTTTACTTTGTCCGTCGCGGTGGTGTATTTTTTTAAGAGTTCAGTGTATCCGGATTTGTACGCCGAACACGAGTTGGCTGGGAATAACGCGGTGCAGACGTGGAATAGTGAGAAGATTATGATTGTGTTACCGGTGTTGTCGTTTGGTTTCGCGGCGTCGCCGATTATGTATCCAGTGGTTCAAACGTTGAAAGATCCGACGAATAACAGAGTGTTATCGGTGGCGAATAAGAGCATATGGATTTCCGGGATCGCGTATTTTATCATCGGTTTGATGGGGTACTTGACGTTTCAAGATAGCGCGAGCGGGGACGTGTTGCGAAACTTTGGAGCGGAGAAAGGTTCGTGGGGGGTGTTGATGCGAACGATGAAGTTGTTGTATTGCGTGTCGATGGCGACGTGCGTTCCGGTCGTATTTATCACGTTGAGAGAGACGTTAACGCCGGTCGTGCTGCGAGTGTGTCAGTCGCCGGAATCTCAGAAAGAAATGTCCAGAGGGCAAGATATAGGTTTAAATGCCGTTTTGTTTGGTTCATCGTTGGCGATGGCGTTTTATATTCCCAACGTGGAGTTTGTGTTTGGTTTAGTCGGCGCGACGTCATGTTCGACGCTGATTTTCACTGCGCCGAGTTTGATTTTCTTATCCGCCACGAGCGATAGTTCAGGAAGTTACGCCAAAGCCTCAAGCAAAGTCAGCTCGTTCGGTTGGATCACTACGCTGGGGTTGACAACATCTAGACAGATAGCGAGACTCTTTTGCGCGTTTGGCGTGTATTTGTTGGTGAAATCGACCGAACACACCATTCGCGCCGTCCACGAAGAGCAAACGTTGGTTGATTTAGTGTCCTCGTTGCACGCGGCGGAAGCGAAGGCTTCCGAAGCCGCGGTGATGTACGAGAAAGTATACGAAGCGGCGGATAAGTTTCAACGAGTTGAAAAAGCCGAGAGTGAGTTGTCGATTGCGCAGACAGAATCGGAAAAAACGATGCAAATAGTGAAAGACGCCGTCGCGTCGTTGGAAAAGCTGAGCTCAAAAAGTGACGGAGGTAGCAGCAGTTCGGATTTTAAGAACATGTTTTTTGGAGATTCGGACGACGACGCGCAAGGGGAAGTCTTGAAGAAATCCATCGAAGAAGTTTCGCAAATGTCGAAATCATTTGGAAACGTTACCATCGGTTCCTTGATTGAAGCCGAGGCGACGTTGGAGGAACTTTCCGATGAAATCAGCGACGAGAAGAACGAAATAGAAAAAGAAAAGAACAAGGAACAAGAACGACGCGACAAAGACGCGGCGTTGATTGCAGAAGCGACTGGAACAGTGGTTGATTTCGAGTCAATTAAGGAGTCGTCTTCGAAAAATAGCGAGAGCGGCAAAGACGGTGAAAACGAAACGAAACAGGTGAAAAAAGAAGAGAAGGAGGTGGAAAAACTCGTCGCCGACGAATCTGAAACCGTCAAACGCGTTTTTGAAACGCAATCTGCGTTGTCGGTATTACACGATGTCGCCACGGAAGTTATCGGCGCCATGGACGTCTCGCACGCCGGGGTTTCCTCGGCGTCCGCGCGAGCGCAGAGTCGACTTCACGAGGTTCAAAACGTTTTAAACACTACGCAGATGACCGCGGAAGTTATCAGCAAAACGTTAGCAGATTTGAAAGAAGCGAAGGAGACGCAGTCAGAGAACGTTTTGAAAGCAGTTATGAAAGCGATTGAAAACTCTGGACGTAACGACGAGGAAGGTAAAGATTTGATGGAAGCGTTGGCGCAAGTCGAAAACGAAGCGCGCGAGTTGGCCGAGAGAAGAAAAGAGGACGAGGACGAGGACGAAGACAAAGGATCGGTTCCGAGAGAGGAGACGAAACAAAAGAAGGACACATATAGTTCTGATTCGACTGGAGATGGAATCAGCGACGAAACCGTCGCGAAGCTCTTAGACGCGACGAAAACCGCCGCCGAGAAAATGGTCGTCACGGAAGTCGAAGACATCATGAAGAAAACGAGTAAAGTGAAACCAGAAGTCGTCGATCGAGCGGCGGAAATCGCGAGACAACTTCGTCCAAAAGCAGTTGAAGAATCTTCAGAAAAACCGTCCATCAACTCTTTATTTGATATTTCAAACCAGAAGGACAAAACTACTTCAGGTGGCGACGCCAGTCAAGGCGGCGGTGGAGGAGAAGCCGGTAACGAAGCCGCGAGTTTGGACGCGGGAAACGCCACCACCGCCGCACACGCGAGAGCATTACCCGACCTCACCTACGAAGAGCGCAAGAAAGAGTGGAAAATCAAACCTCTGCTCGACAGTGAATTCTTCGAACGCGCCGGGAAATCTAAAGCAAACTCCAACAACAAAGAAGAAGCCGAAGAGTTAGCCGCCGCGGTCGAAGCGAGCGAGGAAGCGAAAGACGACGACGACGACGGCGATTTGAACTGGGACAGCTCGTTTTCCAAACGCGTCAGGAGTAGCAGTAGCAGTGGCAGTAGCAGTAGCAATGAAGGAGACGCGTTGTTCGAAAAGAATTTTTAGTGCATGTAGTCCGTTTTGTTTAGTAGTATGATTCTCGTGCGGTATATGTTTATCTTCTCAAAGTCTCTGATGCCTACAGAAGAGCATCATAAAAAGCACACGCATTCTCGCACCCCGGAGAAAAGAAATACACACCATGTTGAGAAGAACGCTCGAAAACGTTTTGCGGCGCGCCTCCTCGTTCAGCGCGACGATGTCTGCGAGCCCGTCGTGCGCTCTATCGTCGTTTACGTCGCCGATGGTATCGACACCACTCAGAGGCGGTTTTAGGGGAAGATTCGAGAGGAGCTTTGCATCATCGTCGTCGATCGTGCGCGCTCCCCGACCGCCGACGATGATAAAAGCACTCTCACCACCACCATTAACAGCAGCAGCAGCGACACACCGCGGGTACGCCACCTCCCAGAAAGTCAAAATGTCCAAAACGCGCACGAAAATAAAAGGCTACAGCTCGTGGAAAGGCCGGTTTTCCGTCACCGCGTCGGGTTTGTTCCGAAGGAAACAAAAAGGGAAAAGACACATGGGTTTTAGCAAGACGCCGAAGCAGCGGCGACAACTGAGAGGGACAAAATTAGTAGATAAGACGTTGGAACGACCGATGAGGAAACTTGGATTTAGTATGGTTTAGTTTGATGGCGATCGTCGTCGTCGTCGTCGTCGCGCAAATAGTATTTCATGTTTAGATTTTTAGAATTTACTCTTTTACAACTACTGTACTTACTTGAGGCTCTTTCTCTTTCTCTTCTTCTTTGCCTGCAACGACTTCGTTTGTTGCATGAACAGGGTCAAACCCGGAGGGACTCGACCGACGTCTAAGTTCGCCGATCCCGATTTTAAAACTGACATTCCGTCTTCGCTGAGCTTTTTCAAAGTCGCTTTGTAATCGAGGCCGACGACTGCTTTGGCGTTGAATAAAGCTGCTTCGCAAGTCAAAGCGGCGTCCTTTGAAAGTTTGAACGTACTTTGGAGATAGGAGAGGACTTTCATGCGGACGGAGGAGTGGTCGGGTTCTTTCGGAACGATGGAATGCATCGCGGCGGTTTTTCTCTTCGCTTCCTCGAGAATTTTCGACGCGCCGGGGGCGGCTTTTTTGTAAATATCCGCGAGTGGTCCCGGAAGGTTAGGCTCGACTTTAATACCTCCGGGTAAAATCTTTGGTGGCGGCATTCCTCCTCGTGGTTTTTGCTCCTCTTTTTCTACTTTTTTCTTCTCTTCGTCTTCTCTCTTAGCTGCGTTCTTCTCGTTCTCCTCACTGGCTTTGGATTCTTTCTTGACATCGAGGGGATTTTCTTCTTCTTCTCCAGCTTTTGTTTCCTCGCCTTTCTTTTCGGTGTCCACATCCATCGGCGATTCCGTCGCCGGGCCTTCATGTTTATGTTGTTGTTGTTGTTGCATCAAATGCGCCGTATTTCTCACCAAATCAATCCACTCGTTCATAATCGACATGCATATATCGCTCGCCTCTTTCATCCCTTCGTCTTTACTCTTGGCCCAATTCTTCACGGTTTTCGTAATCATCGTCTGCTCCAACATCTGTGCGTTCACGGTTTGCGCAGCCACCTTCCTCGCCGTCTGCTTCATCCTCCTCGCCACGCGATTCAAATGCGACCCAGAAAACTCCGCCTTCTTATTGGCCTCGTCCAACGCTTTCAACGCCGCGATCCTTTCCATCTCCGCCGCTCGCATCGACGCGCTCGCCTCTTCGTGTTCGATCATTTCCCGTTCCATGATTTGTTTCAACTCCTTCAGCTGTGGCACCGAGGACGGCACTTTTACCACCGGAGCTTCCTCGACGACAGCCGGTTCTAACTTTGCGCTTCCTCGCTTCGCTCGGCCGCCGCCCTTCGCGGCGGCGGCGGCTGGTTGCTTCTTACCCACCGTGACTTTATTGCTCGACTTTTTCTTCGCCGGTGGTGTTCCTCGTTCTCCCTTCTCCTCCTCGCCTGCGTCTGCGTCGGCCTTTCCGTCCTCCTCCTTTTCCTCCTCCTCTTTCGTCTTTATCTTTCTCTCCTTCTCCTGTTTTTCCTTAATTTTCTTCGTCATCTCCATCGCGTTTTTCCCCGCCTTCTCCTTATTCGCTCTCGCGCGTTTCGTCGAATGTTTCGTCTTCGAAGCGGTGGTTTCGGCAACATCATCATCACCCCCCTCTTCGTCGTCTTCTTTCAAAGCGACTTTCGCGGCGTCCTCCTCCTCCTTTTCCTCCTCCTCTTCGATCTTTCTCTTCTTCTCGTTCTCTTCCGCTTTCGATTTGGATTTCTTCACCAATTTCTTCTTCTTTGTCGGGGTCGACAGCGGTGTTTCTTTCTGTTTTTCTTCACCTTCATCGACGACAGTTTCAACCTCTCGCTTCGCCGGCGCTTTCGTTCGAGGCATTGTTAGCTTCCTCTTCGCGTCTTCTTCTTTCTCTAATTTGAGGAATTTTCTCCACTTTGAATAGAACAAAAATGACTGAATTTTCCCCTAACTGAGAGATATGTTCCGTCTTCTCTCTCGTCGTCTGAGTTTCGCCGCTGCTCGTACAAACAACAACGATCGTATCATCGCCGGTGGTGGTCGTTTTTTACTATCGTCGCGCGATGAAAGCGTTTTTACCACCGCCTGCGCCGCCGTTTCTTCTTCTTTCCTTTGGAGGAAGCGCTTTTCAACGGATGACCGTCGGAGGAGGTCGACGACGACGACGAATGCAACGACGACGACTTTAAGTCGAAGAAGGGATCCAAAGAACAAGAACAACAACAACAGCCCGGCGTCGTCGTCGTTTTTCCAGCACGTGCAACTCAACCGAGAAATCGTGGCGTGTTTAACCTGCTCGGAGATTTTAAAGCACGTGGAAACGAACTCGGAGAAGTACAACGGAGTGAACGTTTCCACCGCCTGGCACAGGCTGGCGAAAAAGCTCGGGAGAGAGGAACGGTCCGCCGTGAGAGAGTTTAAGAGGGACGCGCGAGTGTTGTTACTGGAAGAGGCGACGGTGAGGTGCATGCAAGGTTTGTTTCGTAGGAACGGTGACGGCGACGTCACGAGTCGCGAAACCGCCGAGCGACGGCACGAGCGGCGGCAATATAGTAGTCGAATGAAAGCGGAAGACGCGTTCGACGCGCAAAACGTTGGGAATATTTTATGGGCGTGCGCGACGATATTGTATACCCCGAGATTAGGGATATTGGATAAGTTTGCGGATATTGTCGAGGGAAACGTGGATAAGTTGTACCCTCAGGCGTTGTCGAATTCGTTGTGGTCTTTCGCTCGGTTGAAAGAGTGGAATCTTTTGAGATGCAAAACAGTCGCGGAATTGTTGATGCAACAAGCTCTGAGGATGTTGCCGGAAGTGCTGAAAGACGTGGAAAAAGCCGGGGGGATGTTTGAAGCCAAAGACGTGCCTTTTGGTGGGTTTAGCACGCAAGCAATTGGGAATGCCATGTGGTCGTGCGGCACTCTTAGATGTCATCCGGGCGAGAAGATCATGGATGCGTATTTGAAGTTGACGACGGAGTACCACGACAGGTTTAAAACTCAAGAGATTTCAAACATCGCGTGGGCGTCGGCGATGTTGCAGCATCACCCGGGAGAGGCGTTTCTGAGCGTCGTGAGCGAGACGTTGGCGAAGAGGCTGGAGGAGTGCGCCAGTCAGGCAGTGTCGAACTCGTTGTTAGGATTGGCGACGTTTGGGTATAAAATGGACGAAGAGATGTTGAAAGCGTTAGGTGGGAAGAGGCACGCGAGACGGTGTAATTCGCAGGATTTGTGCAATTCGATATGGGCGTTAGCTGCGGTAGACGCGTTCGAGGCGGAGGTATACGGGGACTTGTGGGCGAGAGTGAGTTCGATGCACCACGACGAGTTTGCGCCGGAAGGGTTGAACATGCTCTACCACGCGTGCGTGATGCATCAGGATCATTGGATGGATCAGCACGCTGTGGGAAATGATGATGTCGTCGACGAAGAGGTATTGGAGGACGTAACCAATACGAGTAAAAAGAGGAAGTCCACGAAGCAATCGACGACAACGACAACAAGTACGAAAGCGAAAGCTCCTTCTTCTTCTTCTTTGCTCGGCAAGGGTATAAGAGAAGTTGCTCTGCAACGACACGATACGCCGATATGGTTAGACACGATCGCGAAAAAGAGTTACGATGATCAAACGATACACAGCGTTACTTTATCAGCCTTTCATAAACACGTTTCGACTCGAATTCGAGCCGGGTTTATAAAAAACGTTGCCGACGAATACCTCACCGAAGACGGCGTAATGTCCATCGACATTGCTTTGCTCGACCATAAAATCGCCGTCGAGTGCGACGGCCCGTCGCATTTTGAAAAGAATATGGAAAAGTCGATGACGCACAAAACAATTATTCGAAACAGAGGATTAGAGCGACGCGGGTGGCGAGTAGTATCGATTCCGTATTTCGAATGGCAAGAGGCGAACGCCAACGAAACGCACAGGAAGTATTTAGAAGACAAACTAGCATCGGTTGGTGTCCAACGTGAGCAGGTTTTGACTCTATTTTGATGAAGTAGATAGGTAGAAAGCGAAGGTATAGAGTTGTTAGTAGTTATATTCGTATAGTGTAGAAGCAATGTGATCTAAATGTGTAAAAATATGTTATATATCTCCTCGTCGTCGTCTTTTGTCGTCGTCGATTATTTTTAGTCAATATGTTTTTCAATGTTGTTTGTACATGCCGTTGCGCGAATCTTCTTCGAACATCATCAATCTCCGTTTCTTCAACGGAATATGTGAGTGAGTCAATACCGACGAAGTGGTGTTATTCGTGCCCGAGGAATTGTGATGTAAGACTTTTTTCTCCTCTTTCTTCACGCTGACGCCGTTTACAGTAGACGGCTTGATTAAAGTGGTACCCTTCGCGGCGGGCGGCTTCTTGTCTTGCTTGTTCGTCATCAATTTCGGCGGTCGGTCGGACGTTTTCTTTTCCTTCTTGTTCGGGCTTCCCTTTCCTCGTCCCCCGGATTTTTTCTTCTCTTTCACAGGCTCGTTCTCTGCGTCTCCACCAGATGCGTCTTCTTCCTTAACGTCAAGCAACGGTTTCGTTGCGCCTGGGCGATTTCCTCGCGTGGTTTTCGCGTTCGCCTCGTACATTGCCGCCGCTTCGGCGAGTATTCTCTTTTGGTTTTGGATTATCGCTTCGCCTTCTTTCGCGTCTTTGATGCCGCCGCAGGCGAAACCGCCAAAACCACAACACGCTCTGCATTTCTTGACTGGGTCATCGTCCAATATTTTCCACGATCGCGTGCCAGAAGGAGTGACTGGAAGCGAAGTGTCCTCAATCACGTCCACAATTATTCCGTCAACCATTTTCTTCTTTTTATTCTCGCCGCCTTTACTCTCGGTAGTGCTTTCTTTCTTGTTCTTATCGCCATTTTTCGATTTCAAATTGCCTTTATCTTCGTCTTCCCACTCTTCCAAGCAGTCTCTGTGTGCAATCGCGCCTCCACCGACGCAATTACACGCTTTCACCATCGACTCGATTTCGTCCGTGTGTTCGCATCCGCACACGCAGCACACGCACCGTCTCTTAGCGTTGACCAAGTTACTACTCTGTGAGTTTGGAGGGAGCACGAACTCTCTCTTAGAGTCAATACCGAGCGACTTTGCGACGAACGATTGCAATCCCCAATCGTCGTCCTCGATGATTTCACCGTTTTTAATCATCTCCTGCACGAGCGCTTCGTTTTCTTCCACTTTCTCCGCCGAGTTGTCGTTGAACGCGTCCTTCTTGTTCTTGTTCTTTTTCACATCCACCTCCTCTTCTTCGTAATCTAAAACCATCACTAAGTGTTTGGGGAAACTCTTCACCGTTTTCTCTTTCACGCACGTCGAACACGCGTACCCTTCTGGAATCGCCTCTTCCGATTTCACCCCGCAACACTCGCCGTGTTCCCACGCGCCGCACGTCTCGCACGCCAACATAAACCCGTACTCTTCGTTATCCCCGCACGCACAATCGATAAAATCCTCTCCCATTTCCCCGGTATACGCGCACGGATGTTTCATAGCTCTCTTCCTAGACCCTCCAAGACCGGCTCGTCTCGGGTTCTTCGCGATGGGTTGATCGTGCAACCACTCGTTGAACGCTCTCGAGAAGGAAAATTTCATCGCCCTTTCCTTCGCCTCGAGAACAGACGCGTCTTGCGAAGGGTCGTCTATTCGAAACGATCGAGTTTTGATCGGAGTCGTCGTCGTCGTCGTCGTCGTCGTGCTATCGCCGTTGTTAAAGTCGCTGCTAGATGTGCTCGGTTTATTCGCAAAATTCGCGTTGTTGCTATCGTCGTCCTTCTTGTTCTCTTCTTTCAAAGTCTTCTTCTTCGTGTTGCCGGGGTTGCTGCTCCCGTTCTTCTTCTTCGTCTTCGTCGTGAACGCCTCTTCCTCTTCCTTCTTCAAAGTCGTCGACAGATCTCTCCTTGCTTTGGCCACTATCGTCCAGTACTCGTTCCCGGTGGCAAAGTTTTTCCTCCTCAACAAGAACGCCAACCCTCGGCCGTCGTCTTCTTTGTCTTCGTCTTTACCTTCTTCTCTCTCCTCTCGGCAGGCGTTCAGAAACGCACTCCTCCTCGTCGTAAACGTCGTCGTCAAAGTCTTCGTCTTTTCCTCCTCTTCCTTTTCATCGTCGAAGGAAGGACTCCTTTTTTGCTCTGCGGTGACGATTCCAAAGAGCACGTCTCCGATCGCCGTCGTCGCTCGGGCATCGAGGAGGACGTTTTGCACCCTCTCGAGCGCAAAACTCGTAGTATTCTCGATCGCGACGGCATCGTCGCTTTTGATTTCAATCGCGCGTCGAATGGTTACCGCTTTCCTCTTCCTTTCGTTGTTGTTGTTCTTCTTCAGTTCAGGAGGAGAAGGGTTCGCACCATCATCGTTCCCTCGTTGTTGTTCTCCGTTGTTCGCTCTCGTCGGGGAATTTTGAGAATGTTTCAACAACACCGGAGAAGACGACGACGACGAGGAAAAAGAAGAACAGATCTCGAGCACGGCGTATCGCTTCTTCGTCGAGGAAGACGCGACGATCCTCGAACGCAGCATTAGTAATATTATATTACTGCTCTCTCTTTTTCTCGTTATAATGGGGAAAGAGAGTTGGTGTTTTGGTCTCTCGTTTTGGTCTCTCTCTCGGACTTCTCGCTCGCCTCTCCTTGAATAGCTACATAGACAGAACGCGGAAAGAAAGAGGCGAAAAAAGCGAAAAAAACACCACCCATAGAATTGCTTTGAGAGAGAAAAGAGGCGAGAGGAGATGTGAACTAAATAGGCAGGTAAAGAGACTACGAATGGGCTCTTTTTTTCTTCACAACTCTTTGCACAGAAACAACTTTTACTCCTCGTGATGATGGTGAGAGCGTAAAAGAGATCTTTCGAGAGACGACGACAAACAGGAGGCGTTTTTATGTCCGAGCAGGAGGAGGAGATAAGATGCGTCGGGGTCGAACGCGACGACGAGAAGCGCACGAAAAACGACGACGACGACGACGAAGCGTTTTTTTTACGATGATTTTGATTGTGTTTTCGCTGCTCTCGCTGCTGCTCTTTTCGTCGAGCACACCCAACGACAGAGCTTCGTCGTCGGCTTTTGAGGTTTTCAACCCCACTCTCGTCGCCGCTGCGGGAGGAAGAAGGCGTTTATTACTCCGCGACAATAACGAAAATAAAATTCGCTTGGATGCGAGTTCCAGAGAAAGACAAGACCGATACGAGAGATGGATGATGAATAGAAAAAACAGGCAAAATGAAAAGAAGAAGAAGGAAGCCGAGGACGACGATCACGACGACAAACGGAGGATGCGAGAGGATGAATCGAGAGCTCGACAAATGATGTTACGACGAGAACGGCAGAGGAACCCGGGTTTCGAGAAACTCGAGTTGCAACGCCAAGCGCGGTCGCAGACGAGACTCGAACATATCAAAAGATGGCAAGACTTGCGGGAAAGCAGAAATTACGCGGTAGAACACAAAAATATGCAAGCGAGAAGAAGAAGGGAAGAGATGAGAAAGAGAAAACCGACGCGAAAAAAGACGACGAAAGAACTCGTGGCTGAGTGGGAACGAAGATATTCGATGGCAGAGAGAGGATGGGCGAGAGAGAGTAGAATGTTGCACACGAAATACGGGGATATGTATCGAGACAATTTAGGAGTGAATAGTAACACAGATAGCGAGAAACCGGTGATGTTCGTTCACATATCGAATTCAGGAGGTACGGCGGCGTGTAACTCGGTCTCTGGCGGCGGAGTGCGAACAACATTCGAAGGGAATTGTAACTTGATGTGTAACATGCCGTGGCATTGGTCGAGATACTATAAAGGACCCGGCGAGTGGACCGAAGAAGAAATGAAGACGTTAGATTCGTGCGACCAGAAGGATGAACACGTGCAAAACATGATGGTGGACGAACGCGATTGCGAAGCGATGGCGGAATACGCGAAAAAGTGGAAATTTCGCGTTCTATTCCGCGAGATGCTTTTAGTGGAAACCGGCGAGAAGGCGAACGATTTTAACATTTGTCCGCAGTTTCGATACGTGATGTTTTTCAAGGATCCGGTGAAAAGATATAAATCCGAGTTGAGCATTCGACACGGATTCGACGGCGCGAACGGGACGAAAAGATTTATCGAAAAATCCTACGCCGGTGTGAATAAAGGTGAACGCGCGTGGTTCGGACCGAGCTTATTGAATCATCGAGAAAATCTCGGTCACATCATGCCAGGTACTCCCGGTATCAACAATTTTGTCACGCGAACGTTGTTAGGTCCGGATGTTTACACGCTGCCGCCGAAGAAAATCACCGAAGAACATCTCAATCGCGCGCGAGCAATCCTCTCGAAGTTCGAAGCGGTGATACCTTTGGAAAAAGCGTTTGAGTCGTACACCTGGCGCATCTTCGCTTCGCTCTTCCCGGAAGTCGGCGAACGGCTTTTTTATAAAACCAAAGCGCAGCTTTGGTGCAAACACGCCAACGTGAAAAATGTCAAGCACAAAGATAACATCGCAGGCGACGAGAAATTGCACAAAATGATCGAAGAAATGAACACCATCGACACAAAACTGCACTCGGAAATCACCGCGAAGTACGAGAAGCAAATGGAGATGTTTTACAAGGGATACCCGGACGAAAACAAGAGACGCATGAAAACGTTGCCGACGTGCGCGGAAGCGAGAACGCACTACCATAAGCCTTCTTCTTCGAGACCGGAAGCTCTCCATCGGACGAGTACTACGCACGCGAGACCGGCGTCGTTAAAAACGACAAAAACGACGGAAACAGTTTCCGACGATTCGGTAGAAAAGAGTGGGGGGGGAATCAGCATCTTTGGTCTCCTCGGATGAAGAAGAAAAGAGAGTTTTAGCATTAGAGTTGAACACACAAACGAATAGAACGACACAAAAAAGCACCCCGCGCAGCACGAATATTACTCCTTGAGAAGAAGACAACAAATAAATGGGCAACTGCTTCTCCTCCTGTTTCCCAAAAGAAGATCCCGAAACGATCGCGCTCCGAGAGGAGAACGAGAGGAGAGAGTTGCAACAAGCGCGCGACAACGCCGCGCACGCGGCGGAAGCCAGAGAGAAGAAATTTTCCAACTCGAGTTTCGGGAAAGCGTTGAAGAAATCGGAACTGAAAGCGAAAAGAGAAACTACACTGGGAGAAGGAGATAAACGACGCGCGGAACAAAACGCGAAGGATTGGTTGAGTTAATAATTTGTTGCGTGTGTGCTGATCTTTTTCTTATTCGTGTTCGACGACGAAGAGGAAAGCGTTGTGATTCAAGGCAACACGAGATTTTGCCTGTCGGGTTGAGATACGTTTCGTCTGTGAGTACAGGAGGTCAACGGAGTCGAACGACGACTCGAAAGAGTAGTAATACTAATGGGCGGACACGGAGGGTTGAACATTCTCCCGCAAAAGTCCTGGAACGTGTACGGTCGGAAACAACGCGAACGCGTTCGAAGAGACGAAGAGCAACTGGAACGAGAGCAAAGAGAAGAAGCGGCGGGGAAAGAGGAGGAGGAGAAAGAGAAGCGGTTGCGAGCGTTGCGAGGAGAGAAGGAAGAAGAAGAAGAAGAAGAGAAGGAGAGTGGGCGAGAACGACGCGTAGAGAGTTTGCACGAGAATAAACACGTGAACTTTTTCGAGGAGCACGAAAAAGCGCTGGCCTCATTGGAGAGGAAACAGAAAGCGAAGAAGAGCGAGGAGGACGAGGGGAATCGATTAGGCGGGAGCGGGACGCACTTGAGGCAACCGTGGTACGCGAAAGCGGATGCTTCGTTTTACGGCGACGAAGATGACGATGACAATGACGATGACGATGGTGGCAAAAAGCACCGCTCATTGCCGAAGAGAATCCGAATGCAAAGAGAAGAAACAGAACGCTTGCGATTGGCGGATAAGGAACAACCGTTTGAAAATCGTCCGACGCTGACAAAAGTCATGCTCAGGGACGGATACGTGCCACCCTCGGAAAGAAGGAGAAGAGAGAAGAGGGAGAAGAAAAAGAAGAAAGAAAAAAAGAAAAAGAAAAGGCGGCGTTCCTCTTCTTCTTCTTCCTCCTCCTCCTCGGATGATGAGACTAAAGAGGACGAACAAACGCGCGCGTTGAAAATTCAAAAAATGAGAGAGGAAAGGGCGAGGCGCGAAATGAAGGAACGCGAACGTGCGAAGAGCGTGTTTACGAACGCGACGAAGAATCCATTCGCGTAATGCACATAGTAGAAAAATAGAAGAAAGAGGTACGCTTGTGCAAGTATCTACATTGTTACATATACACATAGTATTTTCAATGTCTTTACACTCAGAAGAATACCTCCTCCTTTTCTAAAACGTTCGATCGCATGACTTGCGAGCCGTACTCGAAATATTCCTCCCTCGTGTGACAGCTCTTGTAAAAATCTGGCATAGAAGCTACAATGGACCCACCAAACCACACCGCGTACCGTTGCATATCGTGTGTAAACACTTCCACGTCCACTGATTTCGCTTTCAATCGATTCCCGCTCTTTACTTCGCTTTCAGAAATCCGTTTATCGACGACTCGTTTCACGTCTCTCTTCACTCGTTTCCCGAATCCTTTAAACATGGTCGAGCCACCGCTGAGAACGATGTTCCCGTACAGTTTCCGTCGGCTATCGATTGGGCACTCTTGGATGGCGTTGTCGACTAATTCTGGCAACGAAAACTGCCCAAAACCGTTCTCTTTCTCGGCAATCATATCCGGTCGGAAAAACACTTCCGGCGCTAGAAATCTCTCGTACCCCACGTCCGCTTGCCACGGCAAATTCGTTTTCGCTCGCACGCCTTCCATTCGTATCACGTACTCCTTCGGGTTCCGCTCGTGCAATTCAAACTCTTTCGCGATATCTTTACTTACGTAGCAATACTTTTCTTTCACTTTTTGCGCCACTCTGCTAAACTCCTCCGCCGGAACGTTTTCCCCTCTTTCTCGCATCAACGTTTGCACGAATCTCGTTAAATCTCTCCCAGCTAACGGAACCGATTTGATCGCGCTGCTCACCACGTACCCATCGCAGACTGGTATGACATGTGTAACCCCATCACCAATATCTATCACCGTTCCAGTTAATCCGTCGCCGCCGCCGTTGTTTCTATCTCTCTTACTATTATCATTACCGATATTCTCTTCGTCTCCGTTCCTATTCTTTTTACTCGAAGCCGCCGCCGCGGACGCATTCAACGCCACGCTCGCATTCAACGCTAAAACCGCTTGCACGCCTATGTGCACTCCAGGCACGTTAAACGTCTCAAACATAATCTCCCCGATTCGTTCTCGATTCTCCGCTGGATTCAACGGCGGTTCCGTGAGTAAGAAAAAATGTTCCTCCGGCTCCACTCTCAACACGTTCAACAACGTCTTTTGCCAAAATTTCTCCATGGACGTCCAGTCGTTCACGATGCCGTTCGATATCGGCCACTTGATGGTTTTCGAGTTAATCTGCGCGAGCGCGTCCTCGCCGATGGAATAGTTTAAATCCTGCAAAGACTTCGACGCGTGATGGTGATGAGAGTAATACTCGCCTCCCGTTTTCTTCTTCTTCTTAGAATTTCCGTTACCGGGGAAATTGCTTTCATCCTTCTCCTTTTTGCTTTGTGTTGTTAAAACGGACGAGGAGGAGGAGGACACCCCTCCACCAGAAACGGACACGCACGTTGGAAGCACGAACGACGGCGCCGTGTTCGAGGCGAACCCGAGTTTGGTGTACCCGGTGCCGTTGTCGATGACGATCGCCGGGCGGTTGTGATGATGAGACATAATATTATATGTTGTGACTCCTTCGAATAATGGAGAGAAAAATTGGATAAAAATCGTTCATAAAAAGAACAGAGAGTTTGCGCGCGCGCGAATGCGCTTCACGCGCACATTTATTAAAGAATAAGAGTAAGAATGTATCGCAACGCGTCGCAAAAGTTCCAGCAACACCTCGCCAAGCTCCCACTCGCGATGCTGCCTCGGAAATTAGAAAACACGAACAAATGGCAAAAACCGGAGTTTTCCTTGCGGAAACTCGCCGAGTTGCGGAAAAAAGCGATCGAGTTAAACGTCCCGTGGCCGGCGAAAGCGCACGACAAAGCGCGGAAACCAGAGAAGTTTCCTTTAATGAGACCGTTAAAAGGACACAAACGCTTACGAGAAGACCAAGTGAAAATGCGAGAAATGAAACTCAAACGCGCCGAGGAACGACAAGAGGAAGTCATGCGAGAACACAAGCTCAGGAAACAAAAAAGGGCGAAAGGAGTCGATTTTATTCTCGACGAGATCTTCTTGACCAAGAAAGAGAAAACGATAAAGATGAGAACGATAGCGGATTCGCAAGTGATGAAAACGAATACAACAACAGAGAGTAGTAGTAGTAGTAATGTGGGTAAAAAGAAGAAAGAGTAGAAAAAGAGAGAGAAATATTTTTCCTTCTTCTTCTTCTTCGCGCTCGCTTCTCGACCGCGGAAGCGGCAGGACTCCGGAGGAGGGGCGTATATTTTACGCGCGTACTCTCGGGAGGAGTTGAGTTCGAGTACCACCACTCGGGGTGAAAACGGTGCCCGCCCGAAAACGAAACGCAGGAGGGTGTGTGAAATGAGAAAAGTAATCGGAGCGTCCTCTCGCAAAGGAAAGAGGTACCTCTTTTAGGAGTACTATGGTTGTAGTAGAGTTAGTTTCAAAGTAGAGTTTTAGTACGAGTCGTTTTAGACTTAAACCCTAACCAAACACCCTTAGAAAGAAGAAGATTGGAAAAACTAATCTCTCTTTAGTATTCTATCGCGCGGCAATAAACAGAAGACCAAACGCAGGCGCATCGCTTCTTTCTTCGCTTCGAAAGAAGAGTCATCGCGCGTTTTGTTTGTCGCTCGTTTTATTTTTCGATCGTCGTTGTTATTATATCATCACAGAAACAGAAAGAGAGAAAGAGCTGATTGGTTTTGAGAGGATGGTGATGCCGCGGGATGGGATGGATGAAAATTCGCGCCTGTTGGTGATCGATGAAAACGAGACGTCCTCTTCGTCGTTCACGGAAGATTTTGAGTCGACGAAGACTTCAAATAAGCGTTCATCTTCTTTTTATCCATCTTTCATCAACCCGTCCGTGCTGAAATCGATCGCGATCGCGACCGTTTCCGTCGCCGCGTTCTCCCTCGCGCTTCTCAAAGCATCCTCCGCCTCCTCTGTTGGGGAAAATACCTCTCGCAGTTACAGCCTCTTGGGACTCTCAGATTTAGCCCACTTGGGCTCACACCGCCGCCGATCGACGTCGTTTTCGGACATCATCGAAACGAGAAACATGTTACTCCCGGAACAGAAAAGAATGCCGACGCATTTGACCACGTGGAGCGAACAGGAAGGGTGGAAATCGTGGACGATCGCGCAAAACGGGTACGCGGAGAACATCGACGATCGATCGACTGGAGCGCTGATGTTTTTAGACGCGATCATGCCGAGAGAGTTTGGAGATAGATTTACGAAAGGGAAAGACCCGTTCCATTTCGCGTGGGTGACGCAAGATTATCCGCAGGATAAGTGCGTCGGCGAGTTGAACGGGTGCCCGACGCTGCCGAGTAAGATGTTTTCGTTCGGGACGGTACCGAAGGATAAGTGGAAAGTGAGCGGGTTAGAGCAAGCTCCGACGTTGCCGTTTGCACCGTGCATTGCGCACGCGTACGATTCGAAGAAGTTTGAACAGTGCGAGTGGTTTTCCCAGGAGAAAGAGGATCCGGATTTGCCGATGTGCGCGAGCGGGAAGAGATTGGATATCGTCGAGCGCGGCGAAGACGGGGAGACTTTTGACGAGATTTTCGATAACTTGATCGATAAGGTGGTGTGGAGAGGTTCGGATTGGCACTATTTGGAACAATACGCGGATATTGGAACCGTTGATGCGAATAGGTTTACGCAACACGCGGGTTTGTGCGAACCGGGAGTGGACGTGGATAAAATCAAAAGAGAGGTGTTCCGACAAGGCATTCCGGGCGATTTACAAGGCGAAGCGTGGAATTGCCCGCCGAGATTGAGAGCGGTTATTTTATCTGCGTTAGAGCCAGACAAGTTTGACTGTAAGTTTAGCGCGAACAACATGAGGTCGCCGCAGTCGAATTGCTTAGAGAACAAGTTGCCAATGTTCGATCGCGAAAAGTTGTACGACAACTGCGATTTTGAAAAGTTCAAGTTCTTGTTGGACATTGGAGGCGGGGGTGGTACGTCGTGGTTATCCACGTTTAAGTTTCTGGCTATGCCGGGCGTGTTGTTTCACCACGAGACGGCGATGAGAGATTCATTTTACGACGACGTCAAGCCGTGGGTGCATTACGTCCCGATCATGGAAGACATGTCCGATTTGAAGAAGCAATACATTTGGGCGATGAATAATCCGGACGAGATTAAAGCGATTTCTAAAAGAGCCACGCAGTACACGAAAGATGCCATCAAACCGAACGGGTTGAAGCAGCACGCGCAACACTTTGTGAAGGTGATGCAAAAATATATCGATTCATACTCGGTGGACCCGGAGGACAAGGATTTGACGACGCAAGAATTCGTCGCGAAGTACGGCGCGGGTGAAATTTCGGTATCTCCGTATACCGGTGTCGGGGACGTGTATGGATCGGAATAGTAGGATTATGTATGACTACATAAGAAGGAGAAGAAGAAGAAGAAGAAGAAGAAGAAGGAGAGATTTATTGTTATTATTATCATGAACAAAATTTTAGGCGAAGAGGGGGGGTGTCAATCAATGTATTCTATTATTATTATATAAGCTTTTACCTACACATGTGTATCTCTCAACAGTATTTCTACTGTTGTTGTTGTTGTTATCACTATTTTATTGTTATTACCTGGATTTATTTCGTCAAATCGATTGACCAGACTCCACCGCTGGACGTGCACATTTCCTGTAAAACTTTCGCCGCGTCGACGTTGATAATTTTCTCGCAGGCTTTCAAAACCGAATCTTTCTTAATATTACCGCTCGTAGAAAGCATCAATTCACGAACGATCGCGCGTTTCGTTCGCGTTTCTTCCTTGGACGTGGCGTTGTTAATATTAATCACGCGATGAAAGCCAATAACGTGTCCTCCGATAACAATCAAAGGTTCCGAGGAGATGAGACGCAACAACTCGGGCTCGCGAAGCGCGTGGTATCGGAATTTGCAACGCTTCAAAACGTCTCGGATGTCTGATACAGACGGTAACAATTCAAGTTTCTTCGAGGCGGCAGAAGTAGAACCAAAGCATGGTTTTAGTATCGTTTCGCACGCTCGCCTCGCTGCTTTCCTCGCGTTCTCGTCCATGTCGGGTACTTCCGGACCTTTCTCGAGATATTCAAAAGGCGAGAAGTCTTTCCCTCTCTCGAAAAATCCCAAGATGCGTTCCCATCTGTCCTTCTGTTGCGTGACGACGCCATCGTGTTTTCGCGAGAAGAGATCATCGCGGCTAGGGTAGAACTCAAACAATGTTCCTTGGTTTGCCGGTCCGCGAACTTCTGCGCCGAGTTCGCTCAACGCTTTCTGTCGCAAACTTTGTTCTTCCTTAGTCGCGTAGTGACCGTCGTTCACTGGAATTTTCTTCCCTCGGGAGAAGCTACAAAGGACTGAATCTCGGACGCGTTCGTAGTTCCGGTCGCCGAATGAGCGCAACGCGGAGTTGACAACCCACACGCCGTTTACTAACGACGCTTTCGCGGCCACGGCGGAGAGTAACTCCTTCTCTTTCGTATTTCTAGGCGCGAGCTTTTTGATGCCGGAAAACTTCATGAAGGAAGTTCCAGATCGCGCGAAGAGTTCATCCAAGCGTTCGTCGACCGTTTTGAGTTTCAACACGTCTCGTATTTGGAACTCTTCGTTCACGAAAATGTCGTCGAAATCGCCTGATTTGTCATTAATTAAGCGTTCCTCTTCGTTTTCGTTGTTGTTATCTATCTCGTCGACGTCCATTCTATCGTCGACGTCGTTTTCCTCTGCGTCGTCTTCGTCGCTGTCGCTGTCTTCTTCCTCGTCGTTCTCTGAATCTGGTAAGTCTCTTCGAGCGTTACCTCGCTGCGGGCAGATGCTGTCTAAATACTCTTTCGCGCCGACCATTCTATCGCCGCACCAATCCGACGTTTTCTTCGAGAATAAGTCCTCGACGACTATTTTCGTATACTCGCTGGACTTATACGTCGGTTCTAATTCACTCCACGTCTCTTTTTCACGCTCGGAGTTTTGAAACTGGTAGGAATTTTTTCTCCGTTCTTGTTGCCTTTCTGTTTCGTTCGCTTTGATGGAAACGCTCACTGGAACAATTTTAGTAGCAGTAGTAGCCGCCGTCATCGCCCTCTGTCTTTCATTTTCCAACGCGTCTTGCTCCTCTTTCGCGATTCTTCTCTCTTCCTCTTGCACCGTCTCCGTCGCCTCCTCGTGGTTTTCCTTTTCTTGTTTGACTTTTTGTTGGTGTTGCTTTTGAAGCGCTCTCTCCCCGACGATGTGCGTAAACGAGGGACGCATCTGGTGCGTCACGTTCGCCGGCGTCAAAAACAACTCTCCTTTCTCGTTCATCCTGGCCACCAAAATCGATTTCTGACCCTCGTGTTTCTCCCACGACGTTCGTTGTTCCGAGCGCAAGACGACCGTCTCTTCTTCCTCCTCCTCTTCCTCCTCTTCTCCTCCTCTTCCTTTCCTCTGCGTTCGACCGCGGTTCCCGCCGCCCTTCTTCTTCGCGACGACGACGCCGTCGTCCGCGGTCGGCACTTTCATCTCCAACCATCCCGCGACTGGTTTATGCGAGATTCTTTTGCACCTCGCCGTCGCGTACGGTCGGTTTGGAGGTCTCAGCGGGTACGACACGATCGCTTGGTCGATCGTTTTTCTTCGCTTTTTATTGTTCTCTCTCTTGTCATCATCATCATCATCATCATCATCTTCGTCGCCAACAAAATCGTCGTCCTGGGAAAGAAGACGAGGCGTAAAGTACACCGGAATCCTTTTCACGACCCTGTTTTTTCGAAACCAACGAAAAAGGAACGCCGAGAATACGGAAGAAGAAGAAGGAGTAGTGTATCAGCGAAAAGAAGTTAAGAGAGAAAAAAGCAGTTGACGGCTGAAAGAAACGAGATTTGAGAAGAAGAAAAATCATATGTAAAATACGAACAACAACAAAACAACAACGCACGGGTTCTTATTCTTTTCCAAATTCCTCTCCAACGTCGTGGTCGCGACAGTCGCGGTCTTTTTCTG
>Ga0257106_1000555_pt1 | contig 21777 bp, 20 predicted proteins | sample LP_taG_3_FD_190177 | JGI IMG/M metagenome (GOLD analysis project Ga0257106, IMG submission 190177) | Marine microbial communities from Northeast Subartic Pacific Ocean, Canada - LP_J_2011_P26_10m | ecosystem: Environmental > Aquatic > Marine > Oceanic | place: Canada: Northeast Subartic Pacific...
AACATCTTGAACGTCCAGTATTTAATACTGTAGCTGAAGCTAAAAAAGAAGTTGGTGCTGATGCAACTATGATTTATGTGCCAGCAAAATTTGCAGCAGCAGCTATAATAGAAGCTATTGATGCATCTATTGAGCTTATAGTTTGTATTACTGAAGGTATACCAATTCAAGATATGCTTCGTGTTAAACAAAAGTTAAATAATTCAAAAAGTAGATTGATAGGACCTAACTGTCCAGGAATAATTACTCCTGATGAATGTAAAATTGGAATTATGCCTGGAAATATTCACAAAAAAGGTTCTGTGGGAATTGTTTCAAGATCTGGAACTTTAACCTATGAGGCAGTTGCACAAACAACTGAAAACGGATTAGGACAATCTACCTGTATAGGTATTGGTGGAGATCCAATAAATGGAACAAACTTTATTGATTGTTTGGATTTATTTTTAAATGATGATGAGACAGAATCTATTCTTATGATAGGAGAAATTGGTGGTTCTGCAGAAGAAGAAGCAGCTGAATTTGTTAAAAACCACAAAATAAAAAAGCCTATGGTTGGATTTGTAGCTGGAATAACAGCACCTCCAGGAAGAACTATGGGACATGCAGGAGCTATTATCTCAGGTGGTAAGGGTGGAGCAGAGGATAAGATTAAAAAAATGGAAGAATGTGGGATTACAATTGCAAAATCGCCATCTGAACTAGGCAAAACATTATTTAATAAATTATCTAATTGAAAATTATTTATCTGATATTATATCAATAAAATAGATGTCATCATCAAAAAATCTCGAATTCGAAAAAACGTCATTTCTTAGCAAATCAAATAGTGCATTTATAGAACAGATGTATTTAAAATTTATCAATAAAGACAAAGATCTCCCTGAAAGTTGGCAGCATTACTTTGAGGGTATGGGTGAAGACTTAAGTATGATTGCCAAGGAAATTAATGGACCATCATGGGGTGTTAAACAAAAAATTGATATTGATGAAATTGAAAAAAGGATCGAAGAAGATGAAAAAAAAATTTCTAATGGAAGCAATGATACAAAAGTTAATTCAAAAGATTTAATCAAAAGCAATGTTAATTCCATTAGAGCTGTTGCGTTAATTAGAGCCTATAGACAAAGGGGACACTTATTAGCAAAGCTTGATCCACTTGGAATGATGAAAACAGAGTATCTAGATGAATTACATCCTGAATATTATGGATTTAAAAAAGAAAATTATAATGAGAAGATTTATTTAGATGGTGTAATAAATAAAGAGCACTCCACTGTAAAAGAAATATTAAGTATCTTAAATAAAACTTATTGTGGGCCAATTGGTTATGAGTATATGCATATATCAAACCCAACAGAAAGAAAATGGCTTAGAGATAGAATTGAACAGGATGGGAGTTCTCTTCAATTTACAAAGAATGGTAAAGAAGCTATTTTAAATAAACTTATTCAAGCTGAAGGATTTGAAAAATTTTTACATACAAAATATGTTGGTACAAAAAGATTTGGATTAGATGGAGGAGAAAGTTTAATTCCTGCTTTAGAGCAAATTATCAAAATTGCTGGTCAATCAGGAGCTAAAGAAGTTAAAATTGGAATGTCTCACAGAGGTAGACTCAATGTGCTAGCAAATGTTTTACAAAAATCATACAAAAGAATATTCAATGAATTTGCAGGAGATATACAAACACTTGGAGAAGAGGGTGCTGGAGATGTAAAATACCATTTAGGAGCATCATCAGATAGAGAATTTGATGGAAATTCTATACATGTGGGTCTTACAGATAACCCCTCACACTTAGAAGCAGTCAATCCTGTTGTATTAGGACAGACTAGAGGAAAACAATTTTTTCATGAAGACAAAGAAAGAAATAAAGTTTTACCTATTTTAATACATGGTGATGCAGCATTTGCTGGCCAAGGTGTTGTTGCGGAATGTTTTGCAATGTCAGGTTTACCAGGACATAACACAGGTGGAACAATTCATTTTATTGTTAATAATCAAATAGGCTTTACAACAAGCCCAAGGTTTGCAAGATCATCACCATATCCATCAGATGTTGCAAAAATGGTAGACGCACCAATACTTCATGTAAATGGTGATGACCCAGAAGCAGTTGTTTATGCGACAAGAATTGCAACAGAATTTAGACTAAAATTTAACAGAGATGTTGTGGTTGATATAATCTGCTACAGAAGATTTGGCCATAATGAGGGAGATGAACCTTCATTTACTCAGCCATTAATGTATAAAAAAATTAGATCACACCCAACACCAGTAGAAGTATATGGAAGCAAATTAGTAAATGAAAATACGCTTTCAGAAAGTGAACTTAAAAAGTTTAAAACTGACTTTAAAAACTTACTAGATGATCAATACAAAAATGCGAAAGATTATAAACCAAAAATTGAATGGTATGAGGGAAGTTGGTCAAGATATAAACCAGAAAAAGGAAAAGATAAAAGAGGCATAAGTGGTTTTGACCAGAGAAAACTTTTAGAAATTTCTGAAAAAATTAACTCAATACCAGAGGAATTAAATTTACATAAAACTATAATTAAAATTTTAAATGCTAGAAGAGCATCAGTATCAGATGGAAAAGGCATAGATTGGTCAACGGCTGAAGCGCTGGCTTTTGGATCTTTATTAGAAGAGGGATATCCAGTAAGACTAGTTGGACAAGATTCAGGAAGAGGAACGTTTAGTCAAAGACATTCAGTTTTAAGAAATCAGCTAGATAATAGTCGATACGTACCATTAAATAATATTTCAAAAGTTCAAAAACGATATGAAATAGTAGATAGTTTTTTATCAGAATTAGCAGTTCTAGGTTTTGAATATGGTTATAGCTTAGTTCAGCCAAACACTCTAACAATGTGGGAAGCACAATTCGGTGATTTTGCAAATGGTGCACAAGTAGTAATAGATCAATTTATTGCATCAGGAGAAAGAAAATGGACAAGATCATCAGGATTAGTAATGCTTTTACCACATGGATATGAAGGACAAGGTCCAGAGCATTCATCGGCTCGTTTAGAAAGATTTTTACAATTATGCTCTAACGACAACATGCAAGTAATGAATTGTACCACTCCAGCAAATTATTTTCATGCATTAAGAAGACAAATGCATAGAGATTTTAGAAAACCATTAATCATGATGACACCTAAATCTTTATTAAGAAATAAGTATTGTGTTTCCAACTTAGAAGATTTTAGTAAAGAAAATTCATTTCATAGAATATTATGGGACCATGCTGTAGACCCAAAAACTAATGGTTTTATAAAATTAAGAAAAGCTTCAGAGATTAAAAAAGTAATATTGTGTTCAGGTAAAGTTTATTTTGATTTATTAGATGCTAGAGAAAAACTAAAAATAGATGATGTAATATTGTTCAGAATTGAACAGCTATATCCATTTCCTGCAAAAACTCTTGTTAAGGAACTTAAGCCTTACGCCAAAAATGCTAAATTTTACTGGTGCCAGGAAGAACCAAAAAATATGGGTGGATGGTTCTCTGTAAGAGATTATATACAATGGACATTAGAAACTATAAACGCTAATAATAGTAAAATTTCTTATATAGGAAGAAGTCCAGATGCATCTCCAGCAACAGGGTATGCAAAAAGACACATTGCACAACAACAGGAAATTATTAATAAGGTTTTTGAATAAAATGAATGAAAAAATTTTAGTACCAGTTTTAGGAGAAAGCATTACTGAAGCAACAGTTGCTAAGTGGCTTAAGAAAGAGGGTGATACAGTTGAAGCAGATGAGGCAATTGTAGAACTGGAAACTGACAAAGTTAACTTAGAAGTTCCATCTCCTATAGATGGAGTTTTATTTGAAATAAATTCAAAAGATGGAGAAACAGTTGAAGTTGGAGCTTTACTTGGTTCAATAAGCCAAAATGGAGTTCAGCCTGCTGAAAAAAAAATAATTACAAAAATTGAGCCTAGAAAATCAGAAAATAATGTCATTAATTTAGAAGTAAAAAAGGAAACACCCAAAGTTTTCAAAGAACCTGAAGAAGAAGATCCTTTAATATTAACAAATGAAGTTAAAGAAGAAACACCATTAATATTAAAAAGTGAGAACAATGAAGACAAACCCGAATCCTCAAATAAAAATAAAGAAATACTTTCTCCATCAGTGAGAAAAATTGTTGTTGAGAATAAAATTGATTTAGAAAAAGTTAGAGGCTCAGGTAAAGAGGGTAGAATTCTTAAAGGTGATCTAATTAGCATGATGGGAGAGAACCCACAGCCATCAGAAAGAAAAATTAAATATGGTCAAGAAGAGAGAATTAAAATGTCTAGGCTTAGACAGACAATTGCAAAAAGATTAAAACAAGCACAAGAAAATGCAGCATTATTAACAACCTTTAATGAAGTTGATATGACTGGCATAATGGAAATGAGAAAAGAGAACCAGGAAGACTTCCAAAGCAGATATGGGATTAAATTAGGGTTTATGTCATTTTTTGTAAAAGCATGTGTTGCAGCACTAAAAATGTACCCATCAGTTAATGCTGAAATTGATGGAGACGAAATTATTTATAAAAATTATTATAATATGAGTTTTGCAGTAGGAACTGAAAAGGGATTAGTAGTACCGGTATTAAGAGATGCTGATCAATTATCATTTGCTGATATTGAAAAAAATATTAAAGCTATTTCTGAAAAAGCAAGAGATGGAAAAATAACCATAGAAGATCTTCAAGGTGGAACCTTTACAATTAGTAATGGTGGAGTTTATGGTTCAATGTTATCTACTCCAATATTAAATTTACCTCAATCTGGTGTGTTAGGTATGCACAATATAGTTGAGAGACCAATGGTAGTTGATGGTGAGATTAAAATTAGACCTATTATGTATCTTGCCTTGTCTTATGATCACAGAATTATAGATGGAAAAGAGTCAGTATCGTTCTTAAAAATGGTTAAAGAAAACTTAGAGGATCCAAGAAGGTTATTTTTAAATATTTAAATGTCAGATAAATTTCAAGCAGTTGTAATAGGTGGTGGTCCGGGAGGTTATGTCTGCGCAATAAGATTGGCACAATTGGGACTTAAAACAGCATGTATAGAATCAAGAGGTTCATTAGGTGGAACTTGTTTAAATGTTGGGTGCATACCTTCTAAAAATTTATTAAATATTTCTGAAAATTATCATAAGGCACAAAACTTTTCTAAACTTGGCATAGAAGTGGGTGAGGTAAAACTTAATCTTCAAAAAATGATGCAAAATAAGGATAAAGCAGTAACAATATTAACTAAAGGTGTAGAATTTTTATTTAAGAAAAATAAAGTCACTTATTTTAAGGGCACTGGAAGCTTTAAATCTGCAAATAAAATCTCAATATTAGATGATCAAAAAAAAGAAACTATAATTGAAGCAGATAAAACGGTAATTAGCACAGGATCTGTACCAGTAGAATTGCCAGGAATGAAATTTGATGAAAAAATAATTGTATCTTCAACAGGTGCATTAACTCTGCAATCGGTTCCAAAAAAAATGGTTGTAGTTGGTGGAGGTTATATAGGATTAGAGATGGGATCTGTTTGGTCTAGATTAGGTGCTGAAGTTCATGTGGTAGAATTTCTTGACCATATTACGCCAGGAATGGATAGAGAAATATCGTCAGAATTTATGAAAATTTTAAAGAAACAAGGAATTAACTTCCACATGCAAACTAAAGTAGAGGGAATTACTAAAAACACCAATGGAGCTAGTGTTTCAACATCTGACAAAGATGGAAAAAAAATAAATTTTGATTGTGATGTTGTTCTTATATCTGTTGGCAGAAAACCTAACACTAACAATTTAAATTTAGAAGCAATTGGTGTTGAATTGGATGAAAAGAAAAGAATTATAACAAATAAAAGCTTTCAAACAAATGTAAGTAATGTTTATGCAATTGGTGATGTAATAGATGGACCAATGTTAGCGCACAAAGCTGAAGATGAAGGTATTGCAGTTGCAGAAAATATCGCAGGACAATCAGGACATGTTAATTATGATATTATTCCTGGAGTTGTTTATACAACACCAGAAGTTGCTTCAATTGGGAAAACAGAAGAGCAATTAAAAGAAGCAAATATAAAATACAAAATTGGTAAATTTTCATTTATGGCAAATTCAAGAGCCAAAGCAATTGATGAAGCAGAAGGTTTTGTTAAAATCCTAGCTGATGAAAAAACAGATAGAGTTTTAGGAGCACATATTATTGGACCTCATGCAGGTGAATTAATTGGAGAAATTGGAGTTGCAATGGAGTTTGGTGCTAGTGCTGAAGATATCGCAAGAACATGTCATGCACATCCAACATTTTCTGAAGCAGTAAAAGAAGCAGCGTTATCAGTAGATAAAAGAGCAATACACTCTTAAATTATTTTCATATTATAATAATATGAAAGTACCGATTCTTATACCAAATATTTTTGATCATCCATTTACTTACAATTCAGATTTAAATTTAAAGGTTGGAGATTACGTGGTGGTACCTTTTGGAAAGTCAGAAGTTACTGGAGTTGTATGGGATGACTTTGAAAAAAAAACAAATAAAAATTTTGCAATTAAAAAAGTTTTAAGAAAATTAGATGTTCCGTCACTAAAGAAAAATACAATTAAATTCTTAAACTGGTTTTCAGAATACAATATGACCCCTAAAGGTATGGCACTAAAATTGTTATTATTAAGTAGTGATGCCATAGAAAAGTTACCAATTGAAGCGTATGAGTCATTCAAAATTGATATCAAAGAAAATGAAATAAAACTTTCTAAAGAGCAAAAAGATTCATTAAAAAAAATGAATGTATTAAATCAAAAATTTAGAGTTCATGTTTTACAAGGCACTACAGGGTCTGGTAAAACGATGGTTTATTTTGAGGCTTTAAAAGAGATAATTAATAAGGGTTTTCAAGGGTTAATTCTACTGCCAGAAATTGGGTTAACAGGACAATTTCAAAATAAATTTATAGAATTTTTTGGATTCAAGCCTGCTGTGTGGCACTCAGGTATTACAAAAAAAAATAAAGAAATTATTTGGAGTGGAATAGCAAATGATAAAATTAAAGTTGTAATTGGTGCTCGGTCTTCATTATTTTTACCTTTTAAAAAACTAGGATTAATTATTGTTGATGAAGAACACGATCAATCTTATAAACAAGATGAGGGAGTAACTTACAATGCGAGAGATATGGCAATTTCTAGAGCATCCTTTGAAAATATTCCAATCAATTTAATAACAGCCGTCCCCTCTATTGAAACTTATGACAATATTAAAAAAGGCAAATATAGTTTATCAAAACTTGATCAAAGATATTTAAATGCATCTTTACCAAAATATGAAATAATTAATCTTAATAATTCAAAGTTAGAATCTCAATCTTGGATATCAAAAGAAACAATTGAGAAAGTAAAATTTCATCTTGAAAAAAAAGATCAAGTATTATTTTTTTTAAATAGAAGAGGATTTTCACCCCATGTTTTATGTAAAAAATGTTTTACTAGTTATTCATGTCCAAATTGTTCAATAAATTTGGTTTATCACAAAAAAAAACAAAATTTATTATGTCACTACTGTGGATACAAAGCTTTACTAAATAGGGACTGCTCTAAAGAAGGAAAATGTGATTTTATTTTTAGTGGGCCTGGAGTTGAAAGGATATCTGAAGAAGTAAAAAAAATTTTCCCCACCAAGGAAACAACTATATTTTCTAGTGATACAATGAATAAAAAAAGTTCAGCAGATGTTTTGGAAAAAATTATAGATAATAAAATTCAAATTTTAATTGGAACTCAATTAATTTCTAAAGGATTCCACTTTCCAAGTTTAAATTGTATTGTTGTTGTTGATATCGACTTATCATCACAAGGTCATGACTTACGGGGTGCAGAAAAGAATTTACAGTTATATCACCAACTTTCAGGTAGAGCAGGAAGAACAGGAAAGCCAGCAACTGTTTATTTTCAAACTTATAATTTAGATACCAAAATGATAACAGACATTACAAATAAAGATCCTGATATTTTTTTAGATAAAGAACTTGAAATTAGAAGAGAAAATAATCTTCCACCGTTTCAGAGGTTTATTGCTTTAATAATTACCGGCAGCAATGAAAGAGAACTTGAAAAGGAGGCTTATAAGTTTAAAGTTTTTATAGAAAGTGCTGTCGAAGGTAGAGTTCTTGGCCCTGTGAATGCACCTATATTTAGATTAAAAAGAAAGTTTAGAGTAAGACTTTTGATCAGAGGTAGAAAATCACTAAAAGTACAGAATTCACTAGCCAAAATCATTGAAAAATTCAAATTTCCTACTGGAATGAAACTAACAGTTGATGTTGATCCAATAAACTTCAATTAACGGTCAAAAAATAACACTTTTAGACAATGTGTGACTTGAAGAGAATAGGGTCATATGTTAATTAAAACGGAAATTTAATAAATCTTCAAATATTTATAAGGAACAATAAATTGAGCAAAAATAAAGGTTTTTCCGAAACATCAGCAGGCAGATATTCCCTGGCACTTTATGAATTAGCAATAGAAGCTAATAATTTAAGTGAGATCGAGGTTCATTCTGCTTCAATTATTAATTTAATTGCTTCAAGTGAAGATTTTAAATCTTTAATTAAGGATCCAACAAATAACAAAGAAGACCAATTGAATGCTCTAAGCAAAATTTCAGAACAATATAAATTAAATGAATTATTAACAAAATTTTTAAGTTTCTTAATATCTAAAAGAAGATTTTTTTATGTGGATAAAATTCTAAAAAGCTTTGTTGAGACATGTTCAGTCAAAAGAGGTGAATTAAAAGCAGAATTAACTTCTGCAAAAGATCTTACTGAAAATGAGATTAACAACATAAAAGAAGAATTGACTAAAAACTTTAGTTCAAAAATAAAATTAAACTACAAACACGATGCAAGTTTAATTGGGGGTTTGATTGTGCAAGTCGGAAGCACAATGGTGGACACTTCCATTAAAAATAAATTACAACAAATCGAAAATAGGATGATAGAGGCATAAATGGATATAAACCCATCAGAAGTAACAAAGATATTAAAAGAACAAATTAAAAAATTTGGCGATAAAGCAGAAGTGACTGAGGTTGGTCAGGTTTTGTCAGTAGGAGATGGTATTGCTAGAGTATATGGATTAGACAATGTTCAAGCTGGAGAGATGGTAGAATTTTCTGATGGATCAAAAGGAATGGCTCTAAACTTAGAAAGTGAAAATGTTGGAGTTGTAATTTTTGGAGATGACAGAAAAATTAAAGAAGGTGATGTTGTTAAAAGAACAGGAAGTATTGTTGATGCACCTGTTGGAAAAGAATTATTAGGAAGAGTTGTTGATGGATTGGGAAATCCAATCGACGGTAAAGGTGCTTTAGATAAAGCAACTAAAAGAAGTAGAGTTGAAGTAAAAGCTCCTGGAATTATTCCAAGACAATCTGTTAGTGAACCAATGCAAACAGGCTTAAAATCAATTGACAGTCTAGTTCCAGTTGGAAGAGGACAGCGTGAATTAATTATTGGTGATAGACAAACTGGAAAAACTGCAGTTGCTATTGATGCGATCATTAACCAGAAAAAAATAAATGAATCTGGCGATGAGAAGCAAAAACTTTATTGTATCTATGTCGCTATAGGTCAAAAAAGATCTACAGTTAGACAAATTCAAAAAACTTTAGAAGAAGCTGGTGCAATGGAATATACAACAATTGTAGCTGCTACTGCTTCAGACGCAGCGCCACTTCAGTTTTTAGCACCATATACAGGCTGTACTATGGGTGAATACTATAGAGATAATGGTATGCATGCATTAATCATTTATGATGATTTATCTAAACAGGCTGTAGCTTATAGACAAATGTCACTTTTATTAAGAAGACCTCCGGGAAGAGAAGCTTATCCAGGAGATGTATTTTATTTACACAGCAGATTACTTGAGAGAGCAGCCAAGCTTAGTGATGAGCATGGTGGAGGTTCATTAACCGCTCTTCCAATAATTGAAACGCAAGGTGGAGACGTATCTGCTTTTATTCCTACTAACGTTATATCAATTACAGATGGTCAAATATTTCTTGAAACAGAATTATTTAACCAAGGAATTAGACCAGCGATTAACGTAGGTCTATCAGTTTCTAGAGTTGGATCTGCAGCACAAACAAAAGCAATGAAAAAAGTTTCTGGTTCAATGAAGCTGGAGCTTGCTCAATATAGAGAAATGGCTGCCTTTGCACAATTTGGATCTGATTTAGATGCATCAACACAAAAACTTTTAAATAGAGGTTCAAAACTAACTGAACTTTTAAAACAAAAACAATATTCTCCTATGACAGTTGCTGAGCAAGTAATTTCAGTTTTCTGTGGAGTTAAAGGTTATTTGGATGATGTAGAACTTAAAGATATTGCTGAGTTCGAATCTAAGATTATTGAAAAATGTAAATCTGAAAAACCAGAAATTTTAGAATCTGTATTAAGCTCAGGTAAGCTTGAAGAAGATACTGAAAAATCATTAGTTGAAACTATCATGGAACTTAAGAAGAACTTTAATTCTTAAAATATGGCAACACTAGACGACTTAAAAAAAAGAATAGCGAGTGTAAAGTCTACACAAAAAATTACCAAAGCCATGAAAATGGTTGCGGCTGCTAAACTTAGAAGAGCACAAGAAAATGCTGAAAAGGGAAGACCTTATTCTGAAAAAATGAATAACATTATTCTTAATTTATCTAGTGGTATTTCTGATAAGGAAAATGCACCTAAGCTCCTTTCTGGAACAGGTGAAGATAAGGTACATTTATGTATTGTGTTAACATCTGACCGTGGTCTATGTGGTGGTTTTAATACAAATATTATTAAAAAAGCTAAAGCATATTTTAAAAAAATATCTGATGAGGGAAAAACTTTAAAGATTATAACTGTTGGATCTAAGGGATATGATCAATTAAAAAGAGTTTATAAAGATGATATTGTAGAGAGAATATCTTTTAAAGATTCAAAAACTATCAATTATCTAGATGCTGAAAAAGTAGGAAAAATGATAATTGAAAACTTTGAAAAAGAAGAATTTGATGTGTGTACAATTTTTTATAATAAATTTAAAAATGTAATCACTCAAATACCTCAAGAACAACAAATAATTCCTTTAAAAACATCTGAAGCAGAAGAAAATTCTTCTGAGGATAATTATGAATTTGAACCAGATGAAGATGAAATTTTAAGCAATTTATTGCCTAAAAATATATCTACTCAGATTTTTAAAGCGATGTTAGAAAATTCAGCTAGCGAACAGGGTTCAAGAATGAGCGCAATGGATAGTGCAACTCGAAACGCAGGTGAAATGGTTGACAAGCTTACTATTGAGTATAATAGAAGTCGTCAAGCAGCTATTACAAAAGAACTAATTGAAATCATATCAGGAGCGGAAAGTTTATAATTATGAGCAAAGGAAAAATCACACAGATCATTGGAGCAGTAGTAGACGTAAAATTTGATGGAGAATTACCAGAAATTTTATCAGCATTAGAATGTAAAAATGGAGACAACAGATTAGTTTTAGAAGTTGCTCAGCACCTTGGTGAATCAAGTGTTAGAACAATTGCAATGGATGCCACTGAAGGATTAAAAAGAGGAGACGAAGTAACGGCAACAGGTGCTCCCATTCAAGTTCCAGTTGGTCCAGAAACTTTAGGAAGAATTATAAATGTAATAGGTGAACCTATTGATGAAAAAGGTGAAGTTAAAACAAAAGAGAAATGGCCAATTCACAGAGCTGCACCTGAATTTAGTGATCAGTCAACAGAGACAGAAATTCTAGTTACAGGAATTAAAGTAGTTGATCTATTAGCACCATATGCCAAAGGAGGAAAAATTGGTTTATTTGGAGGTGCGGGTGTTGGTAAGACAGTACTTATTATGGAATTAATTAACAACGTAGCAAAAGCTCATGGTGGATTTTCTGTGTTTGCTGGTGTTGGAGAAAGAACTAGAGAAGGAAATGACCTTTATCACGAAATGATAGATTCAGGCGTTATTAAGCCAGAAGGTCCAGGATCAAAAGCGGCACTAGTGTATGGTCAAATGAATGAACCCCCAGGGGCTAGAGCAAGAGTTGCCTTAACAGGTTTAACTGTAGCTGAATATTTTAGAGACCAAGAAGGACAAGATGTATTATTCTTTGTTGATAACATTTTTAGATTTACTCAAGCAGGTTCAGAAGTTTCTGCATTATTAGGAAGAATTCCTTCAGCTGTTGGATATCAGCCTACACTTGCAACAGACATGGGTAACCTTCAAGAAAGAATTACAACAACTAACAAAGGTTCTATTACATCTGTACAAGCGATTTATGTACCAGCAGATGATTTAACTGACCCTGCGCCTGCTACATCTTTTGCTCACTTAGATGCAACAACTGTATTGTCTAGACAAATAGCTGAAATTGGAATTTATCCAGCAGTAGATCCTCTAGATTCTACTTCTAGAATTTTAGATCCTAGAATAGTTGGAGATGAGCATTACAGAGTTGCCAGAGAAGTGCAAAAAATTCTTCAAACTTATAAATCACTACAAGATATTATTGCGATTTTAGGAATGGATGAATTATCTGAAGAAGATAAATTAACAGTAGCTAGAGCTAGAAGAATTCAAAGATTCTTATCACAACCTTTCTTTGTTGCCGAAGTCTTTACTGGTTCTCCAGGAAAATTAGTAGATTTAGAATCTACAATTAAAGGTTTTGCTGCAATATGTAATGGTGAATATGATCATTTACCAGAAGCTGCATTTTATATGGTGGGTACAATTGAAGAAGCTATAGAAAAAGCAGAAAAAATGGCGAAAGATGCTGCCGCATAATGAGTGAAGAGTTCAAAATAGAAATCGTAAACCCAGAAAAATCTTTTCTTTCAAAAGAAGATGTAACAGAAGTTGTTGTGCCTGCTTTTGAGGGAGAAATGGGGATTTTAAAGGACCATATCTCAATTATTTCATTTTTAAAGCCAGGAATTATTAAAATCTTTTCTAAATCAGGAGAAGACAATTATTACGTTGAGGATGGAATTGTTGAATTTAAGAATAATAATTTATCAGTTCTAACAAGTTCTATTTTTAATATTAAAGATATTGATAAAGATAAAATTAGTGAACTACTTGCTCAAGCAGAAGAAAGTTCAAAAAATAGTGACATTACAGATCAAAATAAATACTTAGTTGATCAAAAAATTGATGTGTTAAAAACTCTTAATTAAGAATTTCTTTTACTTTTTCTTTAACATCTTTGTATACATGTAGCTTAAAGTCTACAACTAGGTCAGTTATACTTTCAAGATCAATCCATTTCCATTCACAAAATTCAGGATGTTTAGTCTTAATATCAATCTCGTTATCTTGCCCTAAAAATCTCATTATAAACCACTTTTGTTCCTGACCCCTATACTTACCTTTCCAAATTATACCTAATAAGTTTTTTGGTAATTCATAAGAGATTAATCCATCACACTCTTTAATTAGTTCAACATTTTTTATACTAGTTTCTTCTTCCAGTTCTCTGTAAGCAGCAGTTAAATAGTCCTCACCCTTATCAACACCACCTTGGGGCATCTGCCAAAAATTTTTTTGATTATCAATTCTTTTTGCAACAAAAACTTTATTATCTTTATTCAGGACAACAATTCCAACTCCACTTCTAAGAGGTAAATTTACTTTATTGTCCAACATTTATCCGTTGAGTAATTTTATTGCAAAATTCAATTGATTATCGGTTTCAGAATTAAATTTAAAATCATCTGAACCTTCTGCAACTTCTATATCAGGTGTTACACCTACCTCAGAAATAGATTTTCCTGAAGGGAGATAATATTTTGCAATTGTTAATCTAATAGCACCTCTATTTTTTAAAGGGATTATTGATTGTACAGAACCTTTTCCATAACTATTTTCCCCAAGTATAATAGCTCTTTTATGATCTTTTAATGCACCAGCTACTATTTCTGATGCTGATGCTGATCCATAGTTAATAAGTATAATTAGTGTTTTACCATTTGTTAGATCACCTTTTTTAGCAAACCATTTTCGATTTTCTGAAGCTTGTCGACTTCTTGTTGATACAATCTCACCATTTTCTAAAAAAAAGTCCGAAATTTTAATTGCCTGAGAAAGTAAGCCGCCAGGGTTATTTCTTAAATCTAAGATATATCCCTTTAGATCTTTATTTTTATTTAATTTATTAATCTTTTCTTTAATTTGTTCACTACTATTTTCGTTAAAGGAGGTTAGTCTTATATAGCCAATGTTATTATCTATAAGTTCAGATTTTACAGATTGAACCTGAATAACCTCTCTCATTATATTAAAGATCAATGCTTTTTTTACACCTCTTCTTCTAACCGTTATTTCAATACTCGATCCAACAGGTCCCCTCATTAATTCTACAGCTTCCATTAGCGATTTCCCTTGAACCTGAGTACTATTAATTTTTACAATATAATCACCAGCTTTTAATCCTGCTTTTGATGCTGGAGTATTATCTATTGGTGATATCACTTTCACAACACCTGCTTCCATGCCAACTTCAATACCAAGACCACCAAACTCTCCACTAGTTTCAGTTTGCATACCCTCAAAACTTTCAGGTGTCATATATGCAGAATAGGGATCTAGTGATTGTAATAAACCATTTATGGCTGAATCCATACTTTTTGATTGATCTACTTCATCAACGTATTCTTTACTAATTTTTTCAAGCACCTCACCAAACAAATCAATTTTTTTATATATGTCAGTGTTTTCAGAAAAACTTTTTTGAAAAGTAAATAATAGTATTATAAAAAAAATAAAAAATCTTTTATTCAAAATCATATCATCACTTTTTCTTTAGGAATAATTTCTGACCATATTTTTTCTAATTCATAAAATTTTCTTTTATCCGGATGAAATATGTGAACAATCAAGTCTATACCATCAACTAATTTCCAATCCATACTTTCTTTTCCTTCAATCCTAGAATTTTTTACCCCATTGGTCTTTAATTTTTCTAACACCATTTCAGATAAAGCCTGAATATGTCTAGAAGAAGTTCCACTTGCTATAATCATATAGTCAGCCATTGAACTTTTATTCTTAAGATCTATTGAAATAATATCTAGGGCTTTATTAGAATCTAGGGTTTTTAGGATTAAATTTTTAAGGTCTGAGTTTTTTTCCATTAATACATTTAACCTTATCAAATTTTTCTTAATTGAGAAGATGAAATATTGACCTTTTTAAAATTAATAAAAGATAATTTTTTTTTATTTATACCATTAAAGGTAACAGACTTTAATGATTTTGCTTTATATCCCTGCCGATCAAATACAAGAAGATTGCATTTTTTTATAATGGATTTCCATTTATGCCATTTATGAAAATTAATTAGATTGTCAGCACCCATAATGAAATAAATTTCAAATTTTTTATCTTTATCTAGATAATTAATGAGATCGATTGTTTTATTGGAAAGAACTTTTTCTTCATAAAACTTAACTTTAATAAAATTATTTTTGCCTATGAATTTTTTTGCAAATTTTATTCTATTCTTTAGATCTGTTTTGCTTGTGTTTTTAAACGGGTTTTGTTTGGTAATTGCCCATATAATATTTTTTAATTCTAATATTTTTTTAGCTTGTTTAGAAATTTCCAAATGGCCCCTGTGGGCAGGATCAAAAGTTCCCCCCAAGATTCCAATTTTTGTCCTTTTTTGTTTTAAGTTATTTTCTAGTTTTACCATTACTAACAATTTCGTATTTGTATGAAACGAGCTGTCCTAATCCAACGGGCCCTCTTGGAGGTAATGTGTTTGTCGAAATGCCAACTTCACCACCAAAACCGAATTCACCACCATCAGCAAATTGAGTGGATGTATTATGCATTGCTATAGAGCTTTTAACATTTTTTAAGAATTTATTTGCAGTTTTTTTATTTTTAGTAACAATAGAGTCGGTGTGCATAGTTCCATATTTGTTAATATGATTAATAGCATCGTCACAATCTTTGACTGTTTTTACAGAAACTGCTGCTGATAAATATTCAGTAGACCAATCTTTTTCCTTTGCTGGATAAATTTTTCCTTTGTAATATTTTTTTAAAAAACGGTCTCCATATATCTTGCAATGATTTTCTTCTAACTTTTTTAAAATTGGGTTACAAAATTTCTTAACAATTTTTTCATGTATTAAAATTGTTTCCGTAGCTCCACAAATACTAGTGTTTCTTAGTTTAGCATTATAGATAATGTTTGTAGCCATCTTTAGATTAGCATCCTTATCAATAAAAGTGTGACAAAGACCTTCCAAGTGACCGATAATAGGGACACTTGAAAATTGCTGAACTCTTTTTACTAAGTTTTTTCCACCACGAGGTATTATTACATCAATATAATCTTTCATTTTTGAAAGCATAAAGTCGACCATTTTTCTGTCTTTAGAATCTATAAATTGAATAAAGTTTTCGTTCACTTTATTTTCTCTGAGTGATTTTCTAAATAGTTTTGATAAAATTTTATTAGTATTTATGGCTTCAGAACCACCTTTTAAAATCACAGCATTTCCAGATTTGAAGCATAAGCTTGCAACATCAGATGTAACGTTAGGTCTACTTTCATAAATAACACCTATAACACCAATAGGTATAGACACTCTGCTAATTGTTAAACCATTTGGTCTGCGCCATTTTTCTAAAGTAGTATCAACAGGATCTTTTAAGTTAGCAATTTTATCTATAGAATTTTTTATGCCTATTAATTTTTTTTCATCGATAGTTAATCTTTCTATTAGATTGCTTTTTAAGCCTTTGCCAAGAGCAAATTGAATGTCTTTTTGGTTAGCTTTAAGTATAGACTGTTTTTCTTGACCTAATAAGAAGGCATATCTTTTTAAAATTTTATTTTTAGTTTTTGAATTAATCTTATCAAGTGATGCTTTTCTTGCATTTTGACCTATTAATCTCATATATTTACTCATTTTATACCTCTACTATATCATCTTTATGAATTACTTCTGATTTAGAAATATATCCTAGTAATTTTTCTATCTCTTTTGAGTGGTGACCCATAATTTTTTCTATTTCATTCGATGAAAAAGAACTAAGTCCTCTTGCGCATTCGTAATTATTTCTATCTAAAACTTTGATGTGGTCACCTTTACTAAAACGGCCAGACACTTTTTTTATTCCTGCTGCTAATAAGCTTTTACCATTTGAAAGTGCCTGTTTTGCACCGTCATCAATAATAAGTGCACCCTTAGGTGAAATAGAGCTAATAATCCATTTTTTTCTAGCAGCCAATTTTGAAACTTTAGGTAAAAACCATGTGCAATTATTCTCTTCAGTTATTTTTTTAATGGGTCTGCTTAATAATCCATTTGCTATTACCATTTGGCATCCTGATAATTGACAGATTTTTGCAGCATCTATTTTAGTCTTCATACCACCTGTGCCATGCTCACTAATACTTTTGGTGGCTATTTTTTCTATATCTTTATCTATATTTTTAATTTCTTTTATTAATTTTGCATTTTTATATATTTTTGGATTGTGCGTATAAAGACCGTCTACATCAGAAAGCAATATAAGTGAGTCTGCACCTGATATTTGTGCAACACGAGATGCTAATCTGTCATTGTCACCATACTTAATCTCTGAAGTAGCAATAGTATCATTTTCATTAACTATTGGCACAAAGCCTAGTTTAAATAAGTTATCAAAAGTTCTTTTTGCATTGAGGGCTCTTCTTCTTTGTTCTGTGTCTTCCAAAGTGAGAAGAATTTGAGAAATATTAATTTTCAATTTAACAAATATTTCTGAGAATAAATTCATTAGTTCAATTTGCCCAATAGATGCAACAGCCTGACTTTTATCAATCTTAAGGTTTTTTTTGCTAATATTTAGTTTTTTGCAACCCATTGCTATTGCCCCTGAGCTTACAATAATAATTTTTTTATTCTGCTTTATTAGTTCCTGAATATCTTTAGCAAATTCAGTAAGCCATTTTTTTCTTACTTTTTTTTTATCATCTATTAACAAAGATGAGCCAATCTTAATTACAATTATTTTAGAATCTTTAAGATACATAGGAGAGTAATTTAGCTTTAATTTTAGATATTGAGCCTTTTTCTAATGTTGAGAGTGTAACCACCTCAGAATCTTTATTTTTAGAAAAATTCTTTAAAATTTCTTTCACTTCTTCTTCCTCTAATAAATCTGTCTTATTTAATACAATTATTTCTTTTTTTTCTAGTAAATCTTTACTGTAACTCCCTAGCTCATTTCGAACTTGTTTATATGTATTTTCAAGGTCTTCATCAGTAATATCTATTAAATGCATTAAAGTTTTACATCTTTCTATGTGTTTTAAAAATTGAATACCAAGACCCACACCTTCATGCGCACCTTCAACTAATCCAGGGATATCAGCTAGAGTTATTTCCTTATCATCATAACTTGCAACACCAAGATTTGGATTTAGTGTTGTAAATTTATAGTTTGCAATTTTAGGCATTGCATTTGTAATGGCAGCCAGTAAGCTTGATTTACCTGCGTTAGGTAATCCAACAATACCAACATCAGCAATAGTTTTTAATTGAAGCCAAATTACATATTCTTCACCGATTGCACCTTTAGTAAATTTTTTTGGAGCTCTATTAGTGGAACTTTTAAATCTAGTGTTTCCAAGGCCACCTTTACCACCATTAGCTACAATAAATTCTTCACCTTCTTTTTTAAAATCATAAATTAAAGTTTTATTATCTTCTTCAAAAACTTGTGTACCTATTGGAACTTTTAAAAATAAATTTTCTCCACCATGACCTGTACGATTTTGTCCAGAACCATTTACTCCTCTTCCTGCTTTATGGTGTTGTTGAAATCTATAATCGATAAGAGTATTTAAATTTCTTTCTGATCTTAGGAATATGGTACCACCTTTACCTCCATCACCACCGTCAGGTCCACCGTATTCAATAAATTTCTCTCTACGAAAACTAGGAGAACCATGCCCACCATTGCCGGCCTTTACATAAATTTTTACTTGATCTAGAAACTTCATATTACAACTGTTAGTTTTTAGTTGTACTACTAATTGGGTTTTACGGAAACGAATGTTCTGTCTAATCTACCTTTTTTAAATACTACTTTTCCTTCAACAACAGAAAAAATTGAATGATCTTTTCCCATTCCCACATTTTCACCAGGAAAAATTTTAGTTCCTCTTTGTCTAACAATTATGTTTCCAGGAATAACTACTTCACCACCGTACTTCTTAACGCCGAGCCTACGACCAGCACTATCTCGTCCGTTTCTCGATGAACCACCTGCTTTTTTTGTAGCCATAATTTACCTAATTTATTTATTAACTGCTTCAGCTTCTACTTTAGCTTCAACCTTTTCAATTTTTTTAGTTGGTTTAACCATTTTTTCCGCTTCAGATAAAATTTTACCATCTTTAGAAAATATTTTACTAATTCTTATTAATGAATATTGCTGTCTATGACCATTTTTTCTTCTAGAATTTTGTCTTCGTCTTTTTTTGAAAATTAATATTGTTCTATTTTTTCCGTTTTCAACAAGATCTGCTTCAACTTTTGCACCCTCAACCGTTGGTGATCCAACTTCAATGTTTTTGTCATCTCCGTAAGCTAAAATTTCTTTAAACTCTATCTTAGTTTCAAGTTTAGAATCCTCTAATCTTTCAATTTTAAGTATTTCTCCAGCCTTTACTTTGTACTGTTTTCCACCTGTTTGTATGATTGCGTATGACATTGTTTAATCTATTTTTTATAATCAGCAATATAGTCGGGGACCTATTATAGTCAAGTCCGAATAAGTTAGAAATTGTCCTTTAAATCCCTCAATTTTGAAAAGGTTTCTTCTGTATCAGATCTAAGAAAAATATTGCACTCCAATTCCTCTTTAATCGTGGACGGAATAGTAGGTAGGTTATTTTTTAATTTTTCGTCTATATCTTTAATCTTAATTTTTAGGTTTTCATTGTCTTGGTCATGAGTAATACAAAATTTAGAGTTTTGTTTAGTATATTCATGTCCACAATAGATCCTTGTTTTTTCTGGCAGTGCTTTTATTTTCATTAATGAATTATACATCTGTGAGTATGTTCCTTCAAAAATCTTACCACAACCAAGCGAAAAGAGGGTGTCTCCTGTAAAAACAGATTCTTCATTATAAAAATAAAAACATATATGACCAAGGGTATGACCAGGTATGTGAAATATTTTAGCCTGGAAATTTTCTTCGTGCCAAATGTCTTGATCACTGACCAGTATATCTATTTCTGGGATTCTATCCTTGTCTCCTTTATATCCAATAATACTAGCTCCATATTTTTCTTTTAATTCTATATTACCCCCGACATGATCATAATGATGATGTGTATTTAATATATATTTTAAATGTATATTTTTATCTTCTAAATATTTGATAATAGGTTTTGCTTCACTGGGATCAATCACACATGCAATATTCTTAGTTTTATCAATAATTAGATAAGAATAATTATCTTGTAAGCAGGGTATTATCTGAATTTCCATTTAACTCTTAATTAAAAAAATACCTAGTTCTGCTGATAAATTTTTAATATTTAGATTAAGTTTATTAATAGAGGATATTTTTTCGTTATGCAGAGCTAACGAATTATCTAATTTAATTCTTCTATTTTCACAAAAATTATAAAAATCTTTTATGGTACACATATGAAGGTTAGGGGTATTATACCACTCATCAGGCAGATTTTTTGTAATTGGCATTGTTCCTTTAATTAATAGGTGAAGCCTAACTTTCCAAAAACCAAAATTAGGTATTGTAACAATAGCTTTTTTACCAACCCTCAATAGCTCTTTGATAACTATTTCAGGATTTAAAAATGCTTGCAGTGTTTGACTTAAAATAACAAAATCAAAGGAGCTGTCAGGAAATTGTAATAGATCTTTTTCTGCATCACCCTCAATAACAGCTAGTCCTTTTGATAGACATTTTTGAACATTATCTTTGGAAATTTCTATTCCCCTTATGTCTATTTCTTTATTATACTTAAGATATTCCATTAATATACCATCTCCACAGCCCACATCTAAAACTCTTGTATTTTTTTCAATTAGATCAGAGATTATTTTAAATTCTTGTTTCATGTTTATTTTTTAGAGTAAGCTGTTTTAATATAATCACCTAGAGTATTTAAAAATTTAGGAACTTTTAAAAGGAATGAATCATGTCCTTTATCAGATTCAATTTCAACAAATCCGACCTCAGCACCTATGGCATTTAAGGCTATAACAATTTCTTTGTTTTCAGAAGTTGGATAAAGCCAATCAGAAGTAAAAGATATAATAAGAAACTTAGTTTTAGTTTTTTCGAATGCTTTAGATAAATTACCGTGATGTTCTTTGATTAGATCAAAATAGTCCATCGCTCTTGTTATATATAGGTAGCTATTGGCATCAAATCTATCAACAAATACAGATCCTTGATATCTTAAATAACTTTCTATTTGAAAGTCTGCATCAAAACCAAATTTTAGGTCATCTCTTTCTTGCAACTTTCTTCCAAATTTTTCCTGTAGACCATTTTTAGATAAATAAGTTATATGTGCAGCCATTCTGGCAACAGACAATCCTTTATTAGGATTTTTATTTTGATTGGAATAGTCACCATTTTCCCAATTAGCATCAGCCATAATCGATTGTCTGCCAAGTTCATTAAAAGCAATGTTCTGCG
>Ga0257106_1000556_pt1 | contig 21773 bp, 24 predicted proteins | sample LP_taG_3_FD_190177 | JGI IMG/M metagenome (GOLD analysis project Ga0257106, IMG submission 190177) | Marine microbial communities from Northeast Subartic Pacific Ocean, Canada - LP_J_2011_P26_10m | ecosystem: Environmental > Aquatic > Marine > Oceanic | place: Canada: Northeast Subartic Pacific...
TTGGACATTTTTAAAATGTCCATTTTTGAGAATTTCTGAAAAGTCTTGAAATAAAGTGATTTTTTATGACTGAAAATATTTCTGGATTTTATTGAAAAAAATGGTGATTGAAAAAGGTAATAAACTTTAAAATCAAAATGATTGTAATTAATTTGCAGTATAAATTATAAATTATAACTAATTTTTACAGAATAATATTAAAAATAAAATAGTAACTAATATTATTCCAAATGAAGCCAATTATTGGTATTGCATGTATTTCAAATAATCAGGCAATTGGTAATAAAAATGGCGAGTTAATTTACAAAATGAATTATGATATGAAACATTTTCAAAAAACAACGATAACAACAAAGGACCGAAACAAAAAAAATGCTGTACTAATGGGAAATAGTACATTTAAAAGTATGGGAAAACCATTGAATAATAGAGTTAATTATGTTATTACAAATAATTGTGTTTTAAAATCAGAAACTGAAAATTTACATTATCATAACAACATTTTGACGTGCTTAATGGAAATACAATCAAATGAAAATATTGAAACTATTTATATTATAGGTGGCGCTACTATTTATCAATTTTGTTTAGACCTTAATTTATATGATGAACTTATATTATCTTACGTACATTCACCTGTAAATCAAACTGGAGATGTATATTTCCCTAATATTGATTTCTATAAGTATTATATAGACAAAAAGAGTGATTTCATAAATGTTTTCGATAAGAAATCAGAAAAAAACCAAATTTATACTATTTATTATTTTAAAAAATACGACCATGTTTGTCAAGATTTTATAAAAACAATGACATATTAACATATGAACGAATAAGATAAATATAATAAATTATTTTATATGTTTAATTTATTATATGTATAGATACTTTATTGGATTTAGTTTAGGAATATGGGTTCTTTTCGTAATAAAATGATTCCAGTTTTACTCAAATTGGATAACAAAGTTGCAATAGAAATGCCTCCATAAGGAACACCACATAAATTCACATTTAAAAAAAGTTTTTGAACTTATTATACAATAAAACACACGCTAGTGATAAAATATTGTGATAGTTATTTAACTCTTTTATATTTATATATACATTGCTTTTTTCACCTGATTTTAATGTAAAATCTCCATATTTTATAATATTTTTTCAATCATTTGGTTCAACAAAAATTGCTCACTCATTATATAATTAAATACATTTTTATCTTTAATTATATATTTATCTCAATATTTACATAAAGTGATTTGTGTATCCACCATATTTCACAAATAAAAAATACAATACACTAAATAATACCCACCACATAGTAGATTTAATAACAGATGGCCATATACTTTCTTTTTTAGGTGCGTTTTTTAAATAATAACTAATGGCAAATGTAGTAAACATAAGCAATATTAACGCAAATGTAGTGCTAAACAAAAATTTCGCAATATATTTATTATTTTTTCCGTTCGTTTTCATATAATAAACAGTAGGCAAAATGGATATTGGATAAGACCAAAATATAGCACCTAAAACGGGATTCATAAAAGTAGCTAAATAACTAGTAATAGCAATAACGGTTCCTCCTAATAAAAAATTTTGTAATAATTTATCAAACATTATACATTATATATTTATTTTTTTGTATTTTTTTTGTCTTTATATTTACACATTTATTGTTATTATATTTTATTCCGATTTACATATTCAACAAGTCCATAATCTTGAATTTTGTTTTATTTGTATAACCTTTAAACGCTGATATTTTTGATTTAGCCAAATGATTTAAATAATCATTGACAGACATTGCGTTCTTAATAGTGTAATTAGAATAATCATATGTGTTATCAAATAATAAACAAATGTTTTCACATAATTCGTTTGCTTCATTTTTCATATTATCTGAATTCAATAGTTCATCAAATTTGCATAATAATGTAACCAAGAAGTTATTGATTACTTCACGGGATAAAACATCATTTTTCATTAAATTTACTAAAAATGCACTCAATGATCTTCGTCTTTCATTTGCTTTATTCATTTCACAGAAACCTTCATAATTATCGTTTGCGTCAACATAATCCAATTCATTAAAGGTCTCAATATAAACATCACAATTTTCTCTTAAAGTGTTATTCATAAACTCATATTTAGATGCTAAATCGCAGTAAAATTTGGAATATGTTTCAGAATAAAACCTATTACCAGATGCTAATTCAAATATGACACATCCAATATTTTTATAATTTTCGTTTTCATTTCCATTTCCATCTTCATCTTCCAAATTATCAATAATATTGACAACATTGTTAAATATATCGTCAAAATTTTTATCGCTCAACTTATTTAAATGCAGGCGAATATCATCAGTATTTTTCTTTAATCCAACCGATTTCTCAATTTTTGTAGTTTTGAATACAGTTTTTTTCGTCCATTCTTCATTTACTTTTTTTCTTCTGGATGGTTTTGCTTTTTTGTCCTTTTCAAAATTGCGTTTAGCAAATACAGGTGTTTTCACATAATTTGGTGCTCCAACTTGACTGGATAAATCATTTATAATTTCTAATATTTCATCAGATATATTATATTCAATTCCTGAATCAATCAAATTATTTGTTTCGCTCAAAGTGTATTTCATATTTATATCTATATTAATATAATTTTTCGTTTATATTTAAATCATTTTTTCTTTTAAATAAATAAATTGTGTATTATTACATTTGAATATAAGCATCAAATCTCTCACCTTCTTTTACTTTCACAATTTTAAATAATTTATAATCTTCATCATAATCATAAAGTTCTGTTAATTCTTTAATTCTTTTTTCAATGTAATTAATCGCACTAATCTCATCCGTAAATATAACATTTTCATTTTCAAATGTAGCGTGTTTTACGATATAAAATAACATAGGTTTATTGATTGTTGTTATAATTATTTATACCATTTTCGTTTATATTTAAATCATTTTTTCTTTTAAATAAATATAAATTCAATAATAAACTTAAATACAATTTTATAATAAATATAATATAAATGGAAAAAGACAATCAAGAAAACGATAATCAAGAAAAAGACTATTCAGAATATAATATAAATTCGTGGGACGAATTGGATATCGATGAAGCTATTTTGCGAGGTATTCATAGTATGGGTTATGAAAATCCGAGTCCTATTCAACAACGTGCGATTAAACCTATATCTATGGGTAGGGATATTGTCGCCCAAGCTCAATCAGGAACAGGAAAAACAGCAACATTTGCGATTGGTGCCTTATCTAGAATTGATGCTACTTTAAAAAAAACTCAAGTCATTATTTTATCCCCAACAAAAGAACTCACAATTCAAACTGCTAGTGTTGTAGAAAAATTGGGTTCTATGATACCCAATTTGACAGTTGAAACTATGTATGGAGGTATGAACCCAGCAGGGAATTCTTCCAATAATTTTATTAATACCAGTAAGCCGCAGATTATTTGCGGATGTGCTGGCAAAATTAATGATATGTTGAGAAGAAATGTGATTAATACAAGTTATATCAAACTGATTATTATGGACGAAGTTGATGAAATGTTGTCAACTGGTTTCAAAGAACAAGTATATAATATTTTTCAATTTATGAACGAAAATATTCAAATTGCACTATTTAGTGCAACAATGCCTCCAAATATGCATCAAATTGTAAATAGAATTGTTCGTGATCCTGTGAGAATTTTGGTGAAAAGTGATATGCTTACTCTTGAAGGTATTAGACAGTTTTATGTTGCGGTAGATGACGACGCTCAAAAATATGAAACATTGAAGCATATTTTTTCTTTTTTATCAATGTCGCAATGTATTATTTATTGTAATAGTGTAAAGCGAGTTTGTGATTTACAAGAAGCAATGACACAAGATAATTTTCCTGTATGTTGTATTCATAGAAATATGACAAAGGAAGAAAGATTTAATTCTTTTGCTGATTTCAAGAATGGAAAGTGTCGTGTGCTAATTTCTACTAATGTTACTTCTCGTGGTATTGATATTCAACAAGTAAGCACTGTTATTAATTTTGATGTGCCTCACTGTATTGACAATTATTTACATCGTATTGGTCGCAGTGGGCGGTGGGGTAGAAAAGGTGTTGGTATCAATTTTGTGACAAGGAGAGACATAGACCAGTTGCGTAGAATAGAACAGCATTATGACTCACAAATTAATGAAATGCCACAAGATTTGACCTTTTTACAGTCGTTTTAATATTCAGGTTGAAAATACAAAAATATAAAAATATAAAAATACAAAAATACAAAAATACAAAAATACAAAACAAAAGAATAAAATAAAAATTTATTTCGTAAAAACTAAATAGATATTAAAACAAAGTATATTAATATCTATTTATGTCTAGTGATACAGATTATATTAGTAAATTGGAATCTATAAACAACTATTTTAAAATTCCAATGTATTACAACACAAAAAAGAAACAAATAAATTCAAATATAACAAAAGATTTAGAATTATTAGAAACAATTGATTCTTCATGTGTTTCAATTTATGACTACTTTGTTTTTAATAAGGATGAAACCAAAGAACAAAAAAATGTTGTAAATTCAAAAATATTAGAACAAATTTCTGAACATTATACCACAGATGTGGATTATTTAAAAGACCAGCAAAAACTATTGCAAAATTATCAATATTTACCAAAACCTCAATCCAGTAATAAAGTTTATATTGATATGTTTGATGAAATAAAATTAAACTTAAGTTTTAAAGACAAATATGGGTTTATAGACTGGGATATGTTTGAATATCTAAATAGGTCGCAAATATTTCTAACAGGTTTAAGTCTTTATAATATAATTTCTCCTTTGATATCATTATTAATTCCTATTTTTATTGTCATTATTCCTTTTTTTATCATAAAATTAAAAGGGTTTCAAGTAACTTTAACTGAATATATTAAAATACTTAAAACACTTGCAGAAAATAATTCAATATTTAAACTATTTACTAATTTCAATAGTGTTGATAGTTCTCAAAAAATGTATTTATTAATGTCTGCTGGATTTTATATTTTTTCTATTTATCAGAATATTATTTCTTGTTTCAAATTTCACGAAAATATGAAAAAAATTCATAATTATTTTGAAACTTTTTCTGATTATTTAGACTATACAAAGAACAATATTCGTAATTTCTTAAAGTATTCTGATTCATTACCTAGTTTATTCCAATTTAATGAAATATTGAAATCAAAAATGAAACAAATTGAAAGTTTATATAAACGAATTATTTGTATAAGTAAATACGAATTAAATAATTATAAGAAAATTAGCGAATTAGGATATGTGATGAAGTTATTTTATGAAATATATGAAGACGACGATATTAATGAAACACTTTTGTATTCTATTGGTTTTAATGCTTATAGTGAAATTATTGATAATCTTTCACATAATTTAAAGAATAAATACATCAATTGTGTAAATTTACAAAATAAAAACATTATGTCAAACGAAAATAATAATAAAAAGAGAAAAAGAAACAAAGAAAAACAAAAATATCTTGTAAAAAATAATTTCAAAGATTGTTATTACGCTTCTTTAAAATATAAAAGTCATGTAAATAATGATGTAAAATTACATAAAAATTTTATTATCACTGGTCCAAACGCATCAGGCAAAACAACCATTTTAAAAACCACATTGATTAATATTATTTTCAGTCAACAATTCGGATGTGGGTTTTATAAAACAGGTGATTTAGTTCCATATGATAATTTACATTGTTATTTGAATATTCCAGATACTTCTGGACGTGATAGTTTATTTCAAGCTGAAGCTAGGCGATGTAAAGAAATATTAGACGCAATAGAAGAAACAAATGAAACTCATTTTTGTGTTTTTGATGAACTTTATTCTGGTACAAATCCAGAAGAAGCAGAAGAAAGTGCAACTTCATTTATGAAATTTTTATGTAAAAATAATAATGTTTCTTGTATGCTTACAACACATTTTGCTAAAATTTGCACTAATTTAGCATCAATTAAAAAAATAAAAAATAGCCAAATGAAGACTTCTTTTGAAAAAAATAAATTGACTTATAATTATAAACTAATTGATGGAATATCTACAATCAAAGGTGGTATGACTATTTTAAAAAATATGGACTATCCAGATGAAATTACAACAAAATAATAAAATTTAGTTCGTTAGTTTAAACAAAAATTAATATAACGAATTATTAAATGAACCAAGTTAAAGATTTATTTAATACCCAATTTTTTGTTATTTTAGGAGTTGTTTTATTGCTAGTTACTTGTTTAGTTTTATATGTTGAACAAAAGTTTAAAGCATACGACCACAAAATGAGTTCTATGTTAAGTCTTGTATCTTCGTTGGCTGAAGAAATGGATATTTTAAAGAATAATCGTAATCATAGTGGGGGTCAATCTGAGATACAAACTGAAATCAATAATTTAAACGAAAATTTAGAAGAAAGTAAACTTATTGATGTATCTGATGATGATGAAGATGATGATGATGAAACCAATAATGGGTCTGATTCTGAATCGGATGATGCCAATAATTTAGATTCTGATTCTGATGATGATTCTGATGATGAACCAGAAACCGATTCTGAATCAGTTGATGATTTAAATGTGCCTAAAATTGTAAATACTATTGATTTAGGAAGCAACGAAAACGAAATAATCACTATAACAAAATTGGAAGATTTACAATCAAATAACATTGTTGAATTGAATGAGTCAAATATTGAAGAACTTGATGATATAGAGAAAAAGTATGATTTGGAAGATTTGGACGATTCAAATGATTTAGATGATTTAGATGATTTAGATGATTTAGATGATTTAGATGAAACAAATGTGGTTGAAGAACTTGATGATGACATTGAAGAAACAAATGTGGTTGAAGAACTTGATGATGACATTGATGAAACAAATGTGGTTGAAGAACTTGATGATGATATGGATGAAACAAATGTGGTTGAAGAACTTAACGATGATGCGATTGATTACAATAAATTATCTGTAGCAAAACTCAAAGAAATCGCAATGGATAAAAATTTGATTTTAAATACAAACAATAAATTGAAAAAAGCAGAGTTGTTAAAATTGCTTGAAGGTAATTAAGTTATTCACACGGTAATAAATATTAAATTTATATAAAATAAATAATTATATTATATAAATGAATAATCAACAAGACTTTTTTATTTATGATTATAAAAATTATAATGATAATTCTTTCATTGTAAGAAACAAATCTAAATCTAATTGGAACTTAAGGAAAACCCTTCAAAGTCAAACTCTAGAGCCTTTAAAGCATAAGGGTCCTTCTCAAACACCGAATACACCACATATTTTTAGAAGTATATATGATGATAATTATCCTCTTGTTGGTGATTGTAAAAGTGATTTAAAAAATAAATTTATACAACAAGAACGATTTCAAGGCAAACTTATTGCACCTTCTATTAATGTAAATTTGAAATTGCCCAGACTTTCATAAGAATATTTAGGATTTATAATTTAGGATTTATAATTTATTTTGTATTTGACGATTCATCTTCAATGATTTCTTCAAATTTGGCATAAATGTAACCATTTTTTTCAGCATACATTTTGCGACATTTAATTTCTATAATTTGACAATCGTCTACATATAATTTATCATTTAACGCATCTAATACAAATTTTACCATATTATCTACATCCTTATTATTTGTATTATATTTGGGAGCATTATCTTTCAATAAATCTGAATATTTACCACTTCTGTAATGGTTTTTGGGTCTTTTACAATAAAAATCTAATACGCAAGTGATTGGTTTAGTCATTTTGTCTTCTGGAAATCCACCTAAAACTTTTACAAACTCATCTTTGTCTTTTTTAGAAGGGTCATATGTTCCACCTTTTAGACGATGACGATGCCTTTTTAAACTAACTGGTTCAAACTCTATATTGGTTTCAAATAACATGTTTATTAAATATGAGACTTATTTTTATATCATATTACAAATTACATATTACAAATTGTTTTCCATTAAAATTACAAATTGTTTTCCATTAAAATTATAAATTGTTTTCCATTAAAATTATAAATTGTTTTTCATTAAAATTATTAATTATTTAATTATAATTTGATAAATAAATAATTAGTATTCGTATGAACTTAAAATTAATTGTTCTAATTAAATAATAAGAATACAACAAATGTCCGATATTATTGAAATTAGTGAAATTGAAATTAACGACCAACCTTCCAGCAATTTTGGTGGAGGATTAGAACTCCTTATGAACGACAAATTAGGCGACAATAACAGTTCCAGAAAAAGCGATATTGAACTTAATGACCTTGATAATTTAGAACACGAACTAAACGATTTAGTAGATGATACACATATGGAAGCACAATCCGACCTATTTAGCGGAAAAGTTCGCTTTGATGACGATGATAATGCTTCTGCTATTGATATTGATGTTCCTATTGGAAAACAAACATCGGAACAAGGTTCTTCTTCAGGTCAAAAAACATGGGATGGTTATGCGAAATTTAATGATATTCCTATTAATCCTGATAAACCTCTTCCAAGCGAACCTAAATTAACTTCCGAACAAATGCTTCGCGAAAAATTTAAATATTTAAGAAAGTTGGAAGAATTGGAACGCAAAGGCATTGAACTCTCCAAAAAATATAATATGGAATCCAATTTACAAGAAATGAGAGGTGAATATGAAACGATTATGGAGGAAAAAAAGAAGCAAAATTCGGTTAAATTTCAAGGCAATATGCTTATGGCCTTTATTAATGGTGTTGAATTTTTGAATAACAAGTTTGACCCATTTGATATTAAATTAGATGGATGGGGCGAACAATTTAATGAAAATATTGAAGATTATGATGATGTTTTTGGTGAGCTTCATGAAAAATATAGCTCTAAAGCATCTATGGCCCCAGAATTGAAACTTCTTTTTCAACTTGGAGGCAGTGGTATGATGGTTCATATGACTAATACTATGTTTAAGAGTTCTATGCCAGGTATGGACGACATTTTGCGACAAAATCCTGACCTAATGAAGAGTTTCCAATCTGCGGCTGTGAATTCAATGGCTGATGCGAATCCTGGTTTATCTGGGTTTATGAATAATATGATGGGTTCTGGTAATTCTGGAATGCCTCCCCCTCCTCCCCATCAAACTCAAGATAGACCTAATTTTGCCAATGATGGTCGTTCGTTCCAAGAAAATATGAACATGGATAGTGATGGTATCCATATGAGAGAAAATAAATCTTCATCACGACCTGAAATGAGAGGCCCATCCGATATTTCGGATATTTTATCTGGTCTAAAAACGAGAAATATTAATATCCAAGATGAACCTGAAAAAACAGAAATAGATAATAGCACAATCAGCATTAAAGACCTAAAAGAGTTACAATCTGATGCTAATATGCCAAAAAGAAGCAAACGCAGACAAAAATCAGCAAGCAATACTATTAGTTTAGACATTTAGTTATTTAGTTATTTAGTTATTTAGTTATTTAGTTATTTAGTCATTCAGTTATTTTACTACATTTGTTTTATAATTTATTTGCTTTTTTTGGTTTATAAGTTATTTATACATTTTTTAATATAAAATTAATTATTACTTTATATTAATTATAATGAAAAAGGCATGTCCTAAATCTGGTATTAAAATTCATGAAACACCATCGCAAATACAAACGCACTCTACAAATATGTTTTCTGTTGATGATTTTACAAACAAACATTTTTCTCCACAAATTGCTACTTCTAATATTGACCTAAATATTGACAATTATTCTTGTAATGATTTATTTAATTTATTGGGTATTCAAGGACGCACATTGGATGAAACATTGATGAAAAGTGTGAAAAAAGTTGTCCTCAAAACTCATCCAGATAAATCTAATTTACATCCTGATTACTATATATTTTTCTCAAAAGCATATAATCGTCTTCATTCTATTTACACTGCTCAAAATAAAACAGCAAAAAGTGATAATAATTTTAATAAGGAATATAATCCTGCATATTCAGATGAAAAAGAAAAATTACTTAATAATTTCTTTGAATCCAATAACAATTTTAAAAATCCAAAAAATTTTAATAAATGGTTTAACGATAAATTTGAAAAACATAACGTGAAAGAAGAACAACACGGATACGGTGATTGGTTAAAATCAGACGAAGGTGTTGTAGAAACTGCCAAAACTGGTCGCAATTTGGCAAGCGAAATGGAAAAACATAAACAACGTATTCAACGTATTATTCCTTATCAAGGTATCCAAGACACATTCTCTTCATCTTCCATTGTTTCTGGTGATGGATTTAGTGACCTTAGGCAAGCTTATGAAGAATCTGTTATTCCTGTAACACAACAAGATTACAATAAAATGAAAAAGTTTAATAGTGTTAATGAATATACCAATTTTAGAGATAATGAACATAAAAATGTAAAACCAATGAGCGAACATAATGCTTCTAATTACTTGAAGAAACAAAATAGAGACCTTGAAGACCAATGTGTGGCAATGACGTTTGAAAATATAAAACATACCGAAAAACAAAAAGAACAAAATAATTTTTTTTGGTCTGATTTGAAAAGATTGACCTAATTATAGACCGTTACTTTGTATTATTTATTTATTACATTCAATAAAAATATAATAAATATAACTCAACATTAAAATATAATTTATAAACAATAACATGAATACTATGAACAATATAAATATTCCATTATTTCAAACAGAACAAAATTCCACTTTAAATATAAAATTGTTTATTTTAGACCCTTTATCTGTAATAATTAAACTTGCTATTTTGGCCAATAAACCAATAGGAACAAAAGTACAAATAAAAAATAATATTATACAATTCCAAGACCCTGGTGTTTTTCAATTTATTTCACGATATATGAATAATTCCAGTAAAACCGATTTACATTACTTATACAATCCTATCAAGATTGCTTGCTCCTACTTTTTAGAACAAAAAGAAACAAACGCAAAAAGAGCATCCCGTATTAAAAAATTATTTGAAACCGCACAAAATGGTCTTAAAAATTTGATTGAAACTTATCGCAATTCTTCCATGGTGAATGTTTGTTTAAATTATTATTATTCAATGATTTCAAATTATATTGACGAAAAAAATAACGATAATTTATTCCAAAAAGATACTATGACTTCTTTATATACCGAAGATATTAACTCCAAATTAATGCAACTTTGGACCGATGGACGTATTAAAATTGTTTTAGATTTAGTTGATTTTTTGATAAATGATAAATCGGCACTGCACAATGTAAAATCACTTGAAAACATTATGGATGATATCGATGTTGAAACTCAAATTATTGTTTCAAATATTTGATTTATTTTTTACTACCTTTTTTACTTTTTTTCTTCAATGTTTTATTCTTTACTGATTTATTTTTATTTATCAATAAAGATTCAACCGTATCGCTCTTGTTAAAATCAAGTATTTCATTTGATTTAAATTTGACACGTTTTGTAGATTTGGAAGAACTACTATTTGATTTAGAATTGGATTTAGATTTAGACTTTAGTGCTGATTTTCTTTTTCTTATATACGGTTTCAAGTCTTTTTTTAAATTCTTTATATCACTATTGATTGTATCTATTTCTTTTTCTCTCTGGTCTATTTTATCTTTTAATGTTTTGTTTTTTGTTTTTTTTCCAAACCTAAATATTGATTTATTATTGGACGCATATTGAGAGTTTAAATCGGTTATTTCCTTTTGCAAATGACTTTTCTCTGATTCTAATTCATTTAACATCCCACTACTTTTTCGCAAACTTTCATTTATGGTTTTATTCGCTTCCGATACTTTATTTCTTACATATTGCTTTCGAGTTGAACTATTTTTTGAAGGCATAATTAAATATATATTATGATATTATTTTATAATTTAAAATTATTATATTAATATATGAATACATCTAATCCTATAAATAAATCTGAATATGAACCTGAATATGAATCTAATTTCGAAACTGAACCAAAATCTGAATATGAAAATGACTCCGAATTTGATGTTCCTGATGAACTTGATATAATTTTACATACTTCGGTTCCTCTTTTAGGTAAATTTTATTATTCTCCTGATATGAGCATACAAAATAAAAATTTGATTACACAAAAAGACCTTATTTTTAGTCCGTTAATTAAATTAGACCCTAATTCACTCAATGATATTCCTGATTATGAACAAAGAGTATCACATTTTTTCAATCGCACTTCTTACGAGTCTATGGTCTATAATTACTCATCTACACAACTTCTTAAATTATCTAAATATGACATAAAAAAAAAGAAAAATTCACTTCAATATAACGATAATATTAATAATAACCTCACCTTTGTTCTTGACACCATTTTTGAACCAGGTCAAACTTTATATTTAGGTGGAAAATCTTTTACTATATTATTCTATAATTTGATAATTAATAAACCAAGAATTACTAATAAAATAGGCACCATAACTGCTGACCCAAATCAAACTATTTATGATACTCGCAAAAAATTACGGAAAAAAGGTAAAGAAAATAAAGCTGTATTAGATAAATTACAAGAAGATAGAATAGATGATATTGATGATGTGATTGAAAAAGCAAATGAAACAACTGGAAAAGCAACAAATTTCTTTAATAACTTGAAAAATAAAATTCCTTATTTTAAAAAGAATGAACCTACAACTGGTGGCGGTAGTAATTACTATCATTCTCTTGAAGAAGAAAAAAAATTTCAAACAAAGTTTAACCTCAATGATGATTCGTTTTTAAAAGATTTTGCCAAATTTATTTCTATCCAAATAAACAACTATAATATTCAAAATGATAATAAAATTGCTTACTTAATCAAAGGCATTTGGCACGGCATTGATAATATTTCAACTACAAATTCTATATATAATTTATTAAATAAAAAGAATAATAAACATAATCCAATTTTAATGTCTAATATCACCGATTATCTTTCTACAATTGGTATTCATTTAGTAATTAATAATGAAAATACTAATAATTCAAATTCGGATACACATTTATCTCTTTTTTTGGAACATAATTTGGAAACAAATATGGTTACATTTGAAAAAAGTGCCAATAATATGAGTGGTGGTAGAAGTAATAGAAATTACAATGATTATTATGATGTAAGAAATAATGAAGATTATGTTCGCAACAGCAACCGCTACTACAACAATAGTAATAATTATAATCATAACCCTTATTTATCGCCTGAAGACTTCGAAAAAACATCTCTTAATAAATATGAAATTGAAGTCTATGTTGAACTCACTAATAAAAAATTGACTGAAAATGAAACAAATTGTTATTTAAAAAAACGGAAAATGATTTATAACACAAAAGAACTATTTAGTTCAGAAAAGTTATTTGACTTCACTAAAATTTCAAACAGTGAATTATATGATCCTTCTATGGATTTAAGCAAAATTAGACCATATTTAGACCTTTCTTATAATACCAAAATAAGCGACAAAGAAGACAAAGAAGATAAAGACAAAGACAAAGACAAAGACAAAGACAAAGACAAAGACAAAGACAAAGATGAAAAAGACAAAAAATAAATATTCTCTATAATTCTATAAAATTCATTTAAATTCTATAGAATTCTTAAACTAGGTTTATTTAAATCTTCTCCATATCAAATTCTACTAACGCGGATTTTTGCTTTTTTTGCTCTTGGTCCCGTTTTGCCTTTTCTAATATGTTTATAGCATTATTCAATTCCACTTCATCCACTTCTCCATCATTATTTTCATCTAATATCTTATTCAATAATCTATATTTTTGAGGCACTATACATAACTTACTTTCTTCATTAAATAATAACTCCGATAATACCGTAAATATTGCCGTTAGTGCTAAGGATGTATATATATCCCTAGATGCCATCCATGACATAGCAAAGACTAATATTTGCTTCGTTACTCCGTATCTTATATACTCCTCGGTTGATTTACTAAATTTTACTGATATGAACCGCGACCCTATGTTCAATACTATCATCACTATTCCAGCAAAAAATTTACTACTATTTAGCGACCGTATATTTTTATCTAGTGTTCCTAATATTTTCTTTATATTCATCTTCATTTTGTCTATATATTTGTTTTTTATTTTTTCATTTATCTATTTTCCATTTATTATTTTTATTTATTACTTGTTATTTATTTATTTTTCATTTAATATGCTCCTCCAAATTCACTTTCTAAATTTTCGTGGGGTTTGGCTCCATTTGAATCACTTCTTTTTACTGATTCCTTGTAAGGTTGTTGCCCTTTTTGTAAATTTCGCTCTTGGCTTAATCTGTCCCCTCCCATTAAGTTTCCAAATGCCTCTTTTTTATGTTTACCTCCACACATTCCCTCCTTCTTCTTTCCACCACACATACCTTCCTTCTTCTTTCCACCACACATTCCCTCACGAGAATTCATATGGACGGCAAATGCTAACACCAAAAATAATACAGACGCAGCTCCAAATACCTTGCTGGTGCAACATATTGTAAATACCAACGCTAATAATCCCATTCTTCCTAAATTACTATCAATAAAAAAGTCAAATACACGGGATTGACTCGCCAATACTACTAAAAGCATACACAATACACAACTCATTACATCACCCTTTTTGTTTACATTTGGCAACTTTATTTTCTTCATTAAATTCTTCAAAAGTTTTTCCATTTGCTATATATTATTACTTAATATAAAAATATTTGAGTTTTCTTGTTTTCTTGTTTTCTTATTTTTTATATTTTTTATATTTTTTCATATTTTCATATTTTCTTTGGAAATTATTTAGAAATATTTTGACTCCAATATATTTTACCTATTTTAATTTTATTTTTAATTCTAAACTCCATTATTATTATCTGCTTTTTTATTAATACTATGTCTTTAGCAATTAATGCCGCTCCTTTTGAATCGGACCAAAATACCAATAATAATCCCATTAAAAAAAATTCTTTGTTGTCCTCTAAATTAGCACAATTTAAACAACTCAATAAATCTAAACCTAAATCAAATCATAATAAAACTCAAAAGGCTTTTAAAGAAGGATTTGACTTCAAAATGGATAAAGATAAAATGGAAGCTATGCTTAAAAACGTCCAAAATATGGTTGTAAATGATGATTCCGATGATGAAAACTCAATGGGTGATTACAAGTCTATCGGTGATTACAAGTCTATCGGTGATTACAATGGAAAATCTATGGGTGATTACAAGTCTATGGACTATGATAATAATAACAATTTTCTCCCTCCTCCACAATCGGCAGGCACAGAAAGAACCAAATTGAAAGACAATGAAAAAGAAGGATTTGAACCTTTAGCTTTGAACCAAGAAGATACTCAAATGGAATTACAAGATTACAGCAATTATGGTAACGAAAATGAAAACGAAGAATATTATCGTCGGGTTCTACCTGGGTATTCCGGAAATAATCAAAATTTGCCTTCTAATTTAGGCGAAAATTCTAGCAATGATGTTCTTCTCAAAAAAATTAACTATATGATCCAACTTTTGGAAGAACAACACGACGAAAAAACCAATAACATAACTGAAGAAGTCGTTTTGTATTCATTTTTAGGCGTTTTTATGATTTTTATTGTTGATTCGTTCGCAAAAGTAGGCAAATATGTGCGATAAATTATTTTTTTATTAACTTATTATATAGAAAAATAATATGAGTGAATTTGAAAAAGCAGGACCAATAATTTCTCTAACAGATATGGCAAAATATTTAGAAAAACAAATTAATAATGATAATGCTGAAGGAATAAAGAAAATATTAAATAGTTTTGAAGATATCAATACTGCGTCAGATTTAATAAATTATTTATCGACGAAAGATTTTGATAGATTAATTCAATTGCAAGAAAAAGCAAATACAAATGAAGAAACAATCGAAGAAGCGGAGATAACTGAATATGTATCAATAAGTGATAGAATTGCGACAGGATTATTATGTATCGCACGACTTACAACAAGTGTTATAGATAAAGCATCTAACCAAACTAATAATTTTTTCGATAATATTTCAACTACAGCAAGTGAAACCAGAGATAACGCAATATGTGTATTTAATACAGCAGAAAACATGTCAAATGATATTAAACAATATACTTATAATACATATAAACACACTGAATGGTTTTTAAGAACTGTACTTAAAAATAACGAAGTAAATGATCAGGTTAAACTACATATTACGAATCAATATGGTCATTTATTATTTACTTATGACCCAGATTTAAGAACTTTTAAATACGACAATTCTTTAACTGATATTTTGATGCCTATTGTTCTTGGCAAAATAAAAGAAGTTAAGGGAATAAACAGAAGTGCAACAGAAAGTCCTTATACTGCTGAACAAGCGTTACAAAATGTTGCAAATAAAAAAGCAAATACTCAAATGCAAAGAACTCAATCTTTGGGTGAAGATACTAAGTTTGCCTATACAGATACAGATAGAAATAAAATTGAAGATTATATAATAGATAATAAAGATAATACAACAATGGTTCCTAGAATTGTAATAATTAATGCGATCAAAGAACAAAACAATAAAAGAAAACGAGAAGGAGAATCATATGTAGAAAAAGAAGGAAAAGAACCACAAACAAAAAAAGCAAGAGTACCAACAACAGGAGGCAAAATTCGTCGCCAAACAAGACGCAAAATTCGTCGCAATAAGAAGGCCAAGACGAAGAAGAGGAAAACCAATAAGAAGACAAAAAAGAGGAAGATGAAGACAAAGGTAAATAGAAAAAAGACCAAAAGAAAAACAAATAAAAGAAGAACTAAGAAATAAAATTATTCGTAATAAATGAAATATAGTAATATGTATATAAACTCAATTAATTATATACATATAAATGCGAAAAAAATCAAGAAGCAGTAATGAAGGAACATTAGATTATATTTACTACATATTATTAGAAAATAGAAAGTATTATGTGGCAAGTTACAAGACAAAAATGATGTTAATAGATGATATAAAAGCGACATCAGCATTAAGTGGACCAGATTGGTTACTAATAAATCGTCCATTAGGTATAATAAAAATAATAGAAAGTAATCCATTGTTTTCAATGGAAGATTATGTACTGAATTATATGTCCATAGAGGGGGTCCAAAATGTGCGAGGTAGTATATACATAAATAGTTATATATCACCCGAAACGGAAAGTTTAATAATAAGCAAAATGAATAGAACTCATGTGCCGATAGATTGCGCCGATTATGTTGAAGAATCAGAATCAGAAACGAGTTCCAGAGCGAGTTCCGAAAGTAGTAGAAGTAATCATGGATATTTTTCAAGAGCATATAAGTGGTTTTGTTTCAAGAAAGTAAAAAATAGTGAATCCAAAGTGGCGCTAATTGATTGAAAATTAATCGTCATATAAAACTCGTCCAGAACGCAAATAAGTATATTTTGGATGACGGAATTTATCCATATTGATTAATATATACACCGATTCACAAAAAGTGGTGGATAATTGTCCCAACCAATTAGTTCCTATAATCCATTTTTTTGCTTTACTTTTCTTCAAGTATTTTTCCCAATAATCAGGACTCCAATCATAAGAAGTGCAACCAAGGCAAAAATATCCGTTTTCCTCTAGAACATCTTTCATTTCATTCATTAAATGATATTTACCATTACAACCCATACCAAATAATATCACATTATTTTCTTTTTTAATTGCTTCCAAAATGGTTTCTTTAGCAAAATCGTATTGTTCATAAAAATTGGTTATCATTATACATTTATATAGTGTTTTCTTTTTATATTTATTTGAAGTTAAATGAATATAAAAGTAAATGAATAGTAAAACTATATAAATGGGAAGAGTGTATACAAATAACAAATAACAATAACGTAAGCAAATACAAATAAAAATAAATAACAATTCATAATAAATTATATTTTCAATATATTATGAGTCAATTTGGTTTCAATCATAGATGTACGTTATCGTCACATTTATTGTTAATGAATATAGTTTATTTGTATATGAAAGATGATCCTATATATTTTTATTCGTTTGTATTATTATTTTGCACGTCAATTTTGAATCATGAATTTAATAACAAATATATGAGAATAATAGATAAAATAGCGGTATACAATGTAGTTTATCAAGGTGGAATCCGATTTTACAAAGAAAAAATGAAAGATGAAAGTATAAAAGACAAAAGCATAAGTGTGATGGTTGTTTTTTTCTTTTTGATGTGTGTATATTTTTATTTTTATGAAGTAATCAATAATATAATTGGTGTCAAAACGAGTGCAAAATTAGAACCTTATTATCATTGTATTACGCATTTATCAGGAGCATTAGGGCATTTATTAATTATTTACAAAATAAGCAAGCATTGATGATTAGGGAATGAGGAAGATTGTCTAAAATTATAAAAGTAGAATGCGAAAGGTGTAACAGACAAAGGATGAGTTTTCTGGATAATATTATCAATAATAGGGTTATTATGTGAAATGGAGTCAATAGAAGCGGTGTTGCAGTTATTTTTATTGGCAATGTTCCAAAAGGACAATTTAAAGGCAAAAATGAAGTCGTTTAAATTTTCGCATTTATTAGCGGAAGAGAAGCAATGGAGGACAGATTTGCGGCGAATATGAAAGAAGAAGAAAGCTTTAACTTGGTCTCCGAGGAGAAGTAAATTAGCGTGCCAAATGGAGTTATAAATAAGATGCATAATGCGTTCAAAATTAGCGTGGAAAATGGTGTCAAAATCGGAATTCAAAGTTTTAAGGAAATTAGTGAATAAATGGAAATTTTGTTTAGAAAGAGGGATAATTTTAAATTGAGGATGTAAAAGTTTAGAAGGGGGTTTACGCCATTTTGTTACGGGGAAAGTGTAAGTGTTAAATTTACAAAGATGATTAACAAAAGGGAGAATATTGTATTTAAATATGCCGTAATTTATATTCAATTTGGAAATATAATGAAAAAGATGATGGAAGATGATGTTATTTTTATTTTGTAAATTAAGATTTGTGTAGTCAAGCATAAAATTATTAATATAAAAGCAACTAGTATTATTTAAGTGTTTAATTTTAAAAGAAGAAATACAAGAAGAAACAATAGAGTCATCAATAACAGATTTTGATTTATGATTAATAATGGAGCAATTTTTAGTTTGAATAGAAATAATATCAAGGTTATTAAAGTGTGAATCCATATTTTTGACGAATGATTTATGTAGTTGAGGTAAATGTTTGAAAGAAGAAGTGGAAATATTGGAGAAATCAATTTTTTCTTGTAAAACTAAATCAGCATTATTAAGAAAAGAGTTCCATTTGAAGAGCAAATTGAAGTTAAGTGGGTGATGAATCCATTGTTTATATTTGACTTTATAATATCCGTAAAAAGCGATAAGAATAAGGGAACAAATAATAAAAAAAAGCAAAGATAAATAAAGCATAATAATAAATAAGAATATAAAAAATAAGAATAAACAACATAAAAACAAAATAATAATAATATAGTAATAAATGAGAAACGAGCAATATGAAGAGTATTATGATAAACAATTCATGAACGAATATAATAAATACAAAGTGGAAAAGATTTTTGATAACCTAAAACATCATATGTATTCAATACCTAGGGAGAAAAGAAAGGTATTAAGAAATATGGAAGTATATACGATAGATCCTGAAGGAAGTGAAGATGCTGATGATGCGTTTAGTATAGAAACAGATGAAGAAACTGGGATATTATATTTGTATATACACATATCAGATCCGACGGAATATATAGATATAAATTCAAAACTATGGAAACAAATAAGCAAACAATCATATACATTATATCCTTCAAACAGAGCGCCAATACATTTAATGCCCGAAGAAATACTAACAATGTCTAGTTTAAAAGAGGATAAAAAAGAAACAAAATATAAGAACGCAATAACACTAAAGATGTGCGTAGACAATGAAAAAAATGAGATTAACAAAGAAGATGTAGAAATATTTCCTTCTATAATCAAAATAAGAAAAGAAAATGCATATACATATAAAGAAGCAAGTCAATTAATAAAAAGTAATGAAATATTTTATTTGGGAATTAAGATATCAGAAAAATTAAGAGAGGAAAGGGGTTCATATGCGGAGAAATTATCAGAAGTGAATAATGCGTATCCTGTATATGATAAAAAAAGCAAATTAGTAAAATTATATTTAGATGACGAAGAAGAAGTAAAAATGAAGCAAATGATAGCGGAGTTTGCAATATTGGCAAACAGTATAGTAGCCGAGTATATATCCAATAATTTGAAAGAGAAGCATAATATATATAGGAGTTGTGAATTAAACATGGAAGACAAACAGAACATGAAGGATAAGAATGGGAATGAAATAGTAGAATATATTGTTAGTAATGGTGTTCGTGCGTGTTATAATACGTTAAAAGTGAACCATGATTTAGTTGAAAAGAAATTTTACGTTCATTTTACATCACCGTTGCGCCGAGCAAATGATTGTGTATGTCATTACATAGTGAAATATCTAATGATAAAAAAAGAGAATGAGAAGGTAGTATTTCCGTTTAGAAAAGAAAATATTTACACCATAATGGAGAATTGTAATGAAATTAATAAGAAAATAAAAAAGATGCAATATAATGATACTAAATATAGAACAATTCAAGCAATGGATAATATGTTATATAAGAAAACATTTGATAATATTTATAAACAATCGGTTATAGCGATTAAATTCAAAATCAGGAGTTATTCAGGAATCTTTTTAAATATAAATGTTTCTCAAATAGACCAATATCCAGTATATTTAACGATGACTTTTAAACGTCAATTTTTAAATGATATAAAAATAAATAATTTAATTAAAAATAATGTATTAATGGATGGAACAATAAGAACAATATTTTTTCAAGAAAGTGTGTTAGATGCGGGGAAATTTCCAGAACTGGAAGAATTTTTAACTTTATATTTGAAGTAGTAACCGAAAAACAAAAAAGATTAATTAAAAGAATATAAAAATAATATATTAATTAATATATATTAAAATGTTTGGATTTTTTACTACGTTATTTGCTTTTTCTAGTATTGAAACTGTTCCCGAGTTAGATGTAAACAAATACCTAGGAAGATGGTATCAAGTTTATGGAGCACCAACAAATGTTATTTTTCAAGGATATGGCGAATGTATTACTGCTGATTATGGTTTAATGGATAATGGTCAGGTCAGTGTATTAAATAGTCAAATTAATAGAAAAGGAGATTTAGAAACAATTGGTGGTTATGCGTATATTAAAAACGAAACAGAACCAGGACAACTAACAGTTCATTTAGATGGGACACCTGTTGATGCTCCATATTGGGTAGTAGAATTAGGTCCAGTTGAAAACGATGAATATCAATTTAGTATTATTACAACACCATCTGGAGGTTCAATGTGGACACTTGTGCGTGACTTGGAAAATTATGATGACGAAACAATTGTGAAGTATTTAGAGGATTATGAATTTAAGTATGTAGATATAAAGCAAAATAATGAATGCAAATACGTATAAAAAATAAAATAAAATGATTAAAATATAATTAAAATATATATGAGAAATTCAAGAACTTTAAAAAAGAGAACAAGTTCTAAATCTATGTCAAGGTCTAAATCTATTTCTAGGTCTAAATCCA
>Ga0257106_1000557_pt1 | contig 21732 bp, 16 predicted proteins | sample LP_taG_3_FD_190177 | JGI IMG/M metagenome (GOLD analysis project Ga0257106, IMG submission 190177) | Marine microbial communities from Northeast Subartic Pacific Ocean, Canada - LP_J_2011_P26_10m | ecosystem: Environmental > Aquatic > Marine > Oceanic | place: Canada: Northeast Subartic Pacific...
TCCGGATGGCGACGACCGGGGTCCTCCTCCTCCAACTCCTCCTTCTCGAAAAAGCAACAAACGCAACAACAACAACAACAACCCTCGACCGCGGACGAGGAGGAAAACGCGCTCAAATACAGCATGATGCAAGCCAGTCAGTTGCATTCGCCGTCCTCGCATTCGAGTTAAAAAAAAAAAAAGTCCCACGCGCCGCGCGACGAGAGAGAGAGAGAGAGAGAGAGAGAAAGACAGAGAGAAGAAAACAGGAACAAAAGCGAAAGAAAGAGCGAACGCTGAACAAGCGTGGTCAAAAGTCGTCGGCGGCGAAAAGGCCTCGTTCCCGACGAAAGAGTGTATAGCTTGACTCTCCTTTTTATATAGTTTTAAAACAGACACAAAATTTGCAACACTAAATTCGACATCTTCGACAATTAAATGTAACACCCTCCGTTCCCTCCGTTCGATTTAATTTATTCGTCACTTAATACACACAACAAGTAGGAATAAGATTATGATGTTTTCTTCTTCTTCCTCGACGAAGAGATCGACACTCGCCGTTTTTGCGATGATGTTTTTCATCTGCATCGCCTCGTTTGCATCCGCCGCCAGGATTTCTCCGGCGATGAACGAGAATAATAATATTCCATCCGCGGACAGTAATGGTCTGATCCAGAGAACCCGAATCCCAGCGCCGGCGGGGACGACGACTGGCCCGGCATCGGCAAGATTGGGCGCCTCCGGGAACTGGTTCGTGCACTCTTCGGTGCGTTCTTCTTTTTTACTTTGCGTTTTTCTTCGTTCTGTTTTTCATTCTTCTTCTTCTTCTTCTTCTTCCGTGATGATGATGTTTTGATGAGGGCCGTGGAAAAGCCGACAAAACACAACAACAAAACAACAAGACCCCATACGGACCCCGACGAAGATCGAACGCCGAACAATCACAATAACAACAACTACAACCAAAAAACACGAAACTGACCTTATTAAAACGACTTTCTCGAATCTTTTTTTATGTATTCACAACAACAACAACAATAATGAAAACAACTATAGTGCATAATGGAAGCGCCGACTATCGGCGAACCGGCGAACATGGCCAAGATCGAGTCCGACGTCGTCAAGACGGTGATGCACGAGTTCGTGTACCACAACATCAAGAACTTGGGTTTCGATGAGTCGAACGTCCACGTGCACGCGTCCAACGGCGGTCACAGCGACGTCGTCGCCATCGAGTGGGAGATTGAATTGGTCCAAAAGTATCAAGCCGAGGATACCGCGGGTTACTTCAACGGCTTGTTCCAAAACGAGAACTGGCACAACCACGTGACGCAATGGATGTCTTCCGAAGGCCAAGCAGCGGGCCTCCAAGCGGGGGAACTGTTGAAGAACTTGGAGGAGTTCGAGTTAATCCTTCCGGCGCACTTGGATCAAAAGAAAAACACCGCCATGGACAGCGCGTCGCACTCGGCGGAAGTCCAAGCCTTGATTGATAAATGGCTCGGAAGTGAGGAGCCGGAAGCGGATACGATCACCTTGTTCGCCGGGTGCTCCCCGCTTTCGTCCTTGACGTTTCAACCGAGTGACTTTGGCGCTCAAGTTGGCGCTTCTATCATCACCAAGTCTCTCAGCAATGATTTCAAATTCGATTCCGCCGTTGAGATGGAACAAACTGAGTGCGGTACTTTTAAAACCAAGATCTTGCCGAACGCCGGCGAAGAGTTTGGCTTTTATTTGTTCTGGAAAACCAACGTGACTGAAATCGGCTCTGTTTCGGATATCGGTTGCGACGGTTCGGACACGAACACCTGCCCGCCGGGTGATGTCATCGCGTCCCTCGCTTCTTGCACCAACAGCGTCCAAAACCCGGGCTTTGTCTCGCACAACAGAGTTTTCGATGGCAGCACGTTGAACTACAACTGGGGCACCTGCGACTCGACTTGCGACAAGAAGCCGGTTACGTGCGCGGCTTCTCTTGGCGGTCCGGTCAAATATAAATTGACCTCGCACTCTCCGCTCGGTCTCATGCAGACGAAGATGTCGTCTTTTGCGTCGTCGCCGATCGCCTTCATCGGTGCCGCCGTCGTCGCCGTCGTCGCCGTCGTCGCCGCCTACAAGGCCAAGTTTGTCCGCTCGGGCGAGTCGTCCATCGCCGCCGCGAAGGGCGTCCAATACGGCGCCGTTCATTAATTTTTCAATAACAACACGATGAGATTCTCATGAAAGAAGAGAGAACAAAGACGCGAACATGGGATGATGATGATGATGGTTGTTCGATTACTATTTAGACTCATTACTATTAGGACGATGATATCTTTATCTCCTCCTTTGTTTTAAAATGAGCACTCTACCAATCAATGTTTTATGTTTATCTTTGCACACCCTTACTCACGCACACATTAAGCAAAACGTCTTTTCCACGCACCACCAAATATCAGTCTTCGCCTTCATTGCTTCCGCTGCTTTTGTGATGGATGTGATTCAGAGCGTGCGAGTGCACGTCGTAATGATGATTCACTGAAGAGTTAAAAGATGGAAACTTAACGAACGATCCGAAAAGTATCGCAAAGAAAAAGAGCAGGAACAAGACGAGCGAGAATATGAACAGAGGCGCGTCGATGCGTTTCTCTTCTTCTTTGTCTTCTTCTTGTTCTCGCTCTTTGTGTTTCATTTTCCCGTCGTCACCGTGCACGTATCTCTTCACTTTTTTTTTCCATTTTATCCGCTCTTAGAGTAACAACTTTTCCCGGATATATTTCTCGTTAAACATCGCGCGTTTCTGCGACATCATCCGAGCATTCACTCGATAAAAGAACGCGAAAGAGAAGAATAACGATGCGTTCGTCCTCCTTCTCCTCCTCCTCTTCCGAAAATCCTCCTCACCGATCATCTCGATAAATAAAAGAATGAAAGAAGATTTGTATTCGATTTTAGGCATCGCATCAACCGCGACTGCGGCGGAAATAAAAAAGGCGTACATCGCGCTCGCGAGGGAGAAACATCCGGACGTTTTGAAGAACTCTTTAGCATCGGGAGACAAACAGGAGGGAGAAGAGTTTAAGAAAATCGCGCACGCGTACGATATTTTGCGAGACGTAAGAAAGAGACGGGAGTACGATTTGCTGAGGAAGAGTGGTGGTAATACTAGTGGTGGGTTTGCGACGAGCGAGGAGACGAGGACGAGAACGAGGACGTGGCGGCAAAACAACAACCGAGGAGGAGGAGGAAAAGGAGACGCGTACGAAGGCGCGTCCTGGGAAGACTCCAGATTTACCGAACAAGAGTTGAAGAATCGATACGCTAAGTTTAAATCGGAATCCAAATCTCGCGCGGAAAACTCAAAGTGGTGGCGAGAGGAGAAGAAAGAGGCGGAGAAGAACAAGAAGGAGTTTAACGAGAAGGCGTTTCAAGCGCGAGCGAGGAAGGCGGGGAGAGACGCGGAACGGTTGAAAAGGAGCGGCGGTTTTGTCGCGCGGACGGGATACGTTTGGCAAGACGCGATGGTTGGGATGGTATCGGTGGCAATCTGTATAGGCGCCGGGACGTACATCAATCGAAAGATGGAGCAAAGGGCGCGGGAGAAGCACCACGAGGAGTATTCGATGACGAACGCGCCGCCTCCTGTGCCACACGTTGACGGCGATGGCGGTAACGACGACGTCCAGAATAAATAAATTAGCACACAAAAAAGTAGCGAGCGAGCGCCGTAGTTTTTAGTATCGAGTAGTTCAGTGTTTAAAAATGTATTTATAGTATTACAATGTACAACTTTTTATGGTACGAGTAGATGGTGATGTTGAGTATCTTACAATTCCTTTTTCTGCTTCCCGGTGACGTGTCGAATACCGTCGACGAACGTGTCGTACCCTCTCTTGAGACTTTCCTTCGCCACGTCCAAAGCGGGATCTAACCCTTTTTTAGCCTCGTTCAGTCCGCCTTGCAACGCTTCCTTCACGTACCTCGCTTTCCTTCGTACTTCCAACTCTAACTCCGACCGACCTTTCTTTTCAAACTCGGATACTTCCGCTAACACTCGCACGTACGAACGCGTCGCCGTTTTAAACTGATCGATGGAGTAGTACTCGTTCGGCGCGTGGTACATGTTGTCTTTGGTCGAGAAAGCCATCAACCCGGGTTCAATGGAGGCGTATTTTTGAATCATGCGCATGACTGGGATGGATCCTCCTTCGTAGACAACTTTCGGTTCGACGCCGTCGTAGACTTCCGTCAGCACTTTCTTCGCCACGCGATTGGAAACCGAATCGATTTGGCCCAGGAACGGTTCGTTTGAAAATCCGGAATCGACGGTGGACACGTACGCTCCCGGCGAGATTCGCAACGCCGTTTTCTTCACGTGTTTCTTCAACAGCCGTAAACTTTTTTGCGGGTTTTGGCCAGGCGCTAAACGACTGACGATTTTCGCGGACGCGTAGTTTGGTAACACCGTTTTAATCCCGTCGCCGACGTAGCCGCCGTAGACGCCGACGAACTCGATCGTCGGTCTCACCCCGACCTGTTCTGCGACGGATACATTCGTCTCGCCGAACAATGCGCCTCCCGAGGCAGTCTTTCGAAACTCTTTATTCGATGGGAAATCTCTTTTCATCCGATCGATTTCTTCCTTGGAGAAATCGTAAATGTCTTCGTAATATCCCTCGACTAAAATCTTTCCCGTTTTGGGATCGTGAAAGGAAGCCATCAACGCGCTCAAGGCGTGAATTGGGTTCAAAATCGCGCCGCCAAACGATCCCGAGTGTAAATCCACCTCGGCGCCATTTTGTACGGTAATTTCTAAATCCACTCCACCTCGCAAACCTAACGTCAAAACGCCGTTTTTATTCCAGTCTCCCGTGGATCCGTCCGCGGAAAACGCGGCGTCCACGTTCCCGAGGTACTGTTTCGCGTATTTTTTCATCCACACGTCCAACCCGGGCGAGCCAATTTCTTCCTGTCCTTCCATCAAAACAACAACTCGCACGGGTTTATTCCCTTTCTTCGCCATGTACGCCTCTATCGCGGATAACACCGCCCACAAATTGCCTTTGTTATCGCTCGCGCCTCTCCCTTTCACTTTCGTAACGTTCCCGGTATCCGCGTCGACGCTCGCGCACTCCTCGAAACTTTTCGGAAACGCTTCAGATTCCGTCCACAAACCATCCGCGGGTTGCGTGTCGTAATGATTGTAAAATAATACGGTCGGAATTAACGTCTCGTCGACGAAATCCACGTTTAACATCGACGGTTTATTAATCACTTTTTCTCCAATCATCACCGAATGCGCTTTCGGATGAAACTTTGATAAATCGAACGTTTTAATCGAATCAAACTTTAACTCTTTCAATTTTTCCTCCACAATTCTCCTCGCCTCTTCGACGCCTTTTCTCCCATCGCTTGTCGAAAACGCCGAGACCGATTCCGCGCCGATTAAATGGCACAACTCGCGCACGTTCTTTTCTAAACTCTTTTCTAAATTCGTGTCCGAGGCGTAATTCACGAATTGGATTTGCGTCGCGTCCACCGAGAAAAAAGTACACAAAGAAGAAGAGAAAGAGAGAAGAAAAAGAAGGACGACGTAAAAAAGAACGCCGCCGAATGGTGGTAGTGTTTTTGGGAAAGAGGACACCAACTTCATCCTTTCGCAAAGGCAAGAAAGGAATATAAAACAGAGAGAGATACAAGTTTTTGATGTGATTTTGAAAATCTGCCCAGTTTTTGCCTTGTAGCAATTTAGGGTTTACAGTTTGGAAAAAAAAGGAAGAAAAAAAAGAGGAAGTCCACATCTTGCACCGGAAGAAACTTGTTACCCACATAAAAAAAAGAGGAAGTCCACCCGTTAGCACACCGCGAATACCTTTTCCTTGCGACGAATAAAGGTAGTAAGCGGTCTCGCTGAGGACACGAACTGTTAAAAATCGTAACGAGGAAACATTTTCGCGTGTAAATAAGCAATCGAGAGCGTCGAACGCTATTCGCGAAGTGGAGTAAGAGCGAATCGTCGTTATCGTTTTAGCGAGTGAAAATTTCTCTCTTCTCTGAGTCATTTTACAAGGGAAAACGGGGAGCTTTTTCCGTTCAAAAAAGGCCAAATTTTAGCGTAAGTAAAAGAGAGAAAAGCAGGGAGAAGAGGTAGTGAACGCGAAAAAATGTCCGACCGAGTCACGCCGGATTCCTTCTTCAGCGACGCGCACGCGTTCGTCGCGCCACAACCGGTACGTTTCCTTTTTTCTTCTTGAACGTCTTCGCATCTCAAGCAAACAATGTATTTACTTCCGCACAAAAAAATTTGGTCCTCGAGTTCTTCTCGAGAGAGTTTTTCGACCGCTCCTAGTGACTCAGCTTTTTAAGGGGTGAAAAAGAGAAATTTTCTCCCTTTTGTTCAAGCAGTCCAAGACGCTTTTTTGTATCACACGAGAGCAAAAATTCATCAGAAGCTGACCTGTTTATTAATACATATTCTCTCTCGTTCTGATTACTATTACGAATTTGACCACAGATGATGTTTACGAACCCGCCGGCACCTGCGATCGCGTCAGGAGGAGGGAACAGAGGAGGAGGCGTCAAAGGAGGAGGAGGAGTTTTTAACGACGGTGGGGAAAATTCATCCGACGATCAAAACCAACAACAGAATTCAAACAGCAAAGACGACGACAGTAAAAAAAGCAACAACTCTGATACGATTAACACCACGAACAAAGAAGGAGGATTTCACCACTCGGACGCGAGGAATATGGACGAGAGACCGATTCCGACGATTGGCGCCACGCACGTGCAACAGCAGTTGGATCAAGAGAGGGCGACGACGACGGGGAATAATAATAGAGGGGGAGGGACGAAAGGAGGGACGAAAAACGAAACGACGACGACGGCGTTTTTATCCGTCCACGATTTAGTGCACTTTGCAATCACGACGTCGAGCACGCGTTCGGCGACGTTGAGAGAGATTTACGAGACGTGCGAGAAGCACGGACGGATCGCGCACAAGCATAATCGAAAGTCGAGAGTGATTACGTCAAACGGACACTGGAAGTCGCAAGTGAGACACGCTTTGTATACGAGCAAAAGGTTTACGAGGAACGATGCAAAAGGAGTGCAAGGCGATCGATGGCGAGTCATTCCGCAGTTTGCTAATGAACCAGTCCATACGGTTGTCGTTGACGATGCCGGAGATAGCGAGACGAACGGTATAGCGACGACGACGATAGCGAGCAATAACAACAACAACAACAACGGAACAATAGGAAGTAACGGGGGACTTCATAACAATAACAACAACAACACTAGTAGTAAAGCAAAGGCATCAGTAGGAGCATCGAAGAAACCACCGAAAGCGACCACAGGCGTGGCGACGAACAAAAAAACGACGAAAAAGAATCCGACAAAGGCACAAATAGCGGCTGCGGCGAAGAAGAACGCGGCGGAGAATAAGAGCATATCGTCCGATTTGCTTCACGACGCCCACGTGGCTGGGTTCCAAAACGAGCAACAAGGAGGAGGAAAGAGTAACGGAACCCAGGATATCTTCTCACCGTCGACAGGGACAAAGCGATCGTTAGGTCAAATTATGGACGAGGATTTATCCTCGTTTGATATGGAGGCGGTGGGTAGAAGGTTTATGCGCTTTACGCCAGACCCGTCTCTGAACGACCAGACGGCGAACATGAACGGCGCCATCGGCGGCGAGGTGATGCATCAACACCCGTACGACCAAAACCCGAAAGTAAACGGGCACATGGTCAGGCCGTTGAGTCCAGTAGCTAGACAATCGATTCCGATATCTGGACCGAATGAGTTGCGACATTTGAAGGGGAAACCTCGAGATTTACTTAGAAATCGAAGGAAATCGAGTTCGGCGAGCGTCGGACAAGCGCCGTGTTCGCCGGACGCCATCGATAAACTCAACGAATACTTCCCGAAAGAGAGTGAAATGGCGACTATGTTTTCATTCTTCTAATTGTCGTTCGCGATTTAGACGGAAGAGTTCGGAAAACAAAACAAGTATTCTTTCGTGCGTTACCACACATCATCATAATGATCAACGTTGTAGAAACACCGCACGCGGCAAAGGCGCATATATAAAAAATGCACACTTCTATTTATCTCGTGAACGAACAATGTTTGTTGTAATGCTAACTAAAAACGTACATTAATATTAGGTTTACCTTTTTGGGGGTATACAATAAAATTATGCGCTCCTCATCGTATGTACGGGTCATAACCGGTATTCTAGAAAATCTTTCAAATACGCTTTTGTATGAAAACAACTAAGGAAAGTATGTACGGCATCATAATTACTGCGAGCCTCCGAGGGAAACGCTCTCGACTGCGGCTAATAAGAGTTCCCTCGGTGTCATTTTGTCGTCTTCCGACATTGATCCAGTTTCTCTCCACGATTTTGCGCCTCCTTTCTTGTCTCTCCACTCCTTTGCAACTCTCGCGAGACGCATAAACCGTTCTTCCTCGGAATCTTCCAACTCTAACTGGTACTTACGAATGCTCTTCGCCTTTTCGCGTTCCACTTCCGAGGGAGTGTTCGTGTGATTGTCGTACCGCGTTTTCAGCACGTGTTTTCTTCTCAGTCCTTCCAGTTGCGCGTTTAACGTGTCGTGCGCGGCATTCGTGGACGATTTCGACGCGTCTGGACCTCCAAACGCTTTGAAATTTATTCGCTGCTCCTTTGCCTCGGCTTCTATCTTCAATCTTTCCTTCTCCGCCTCTTGTACTTTTTGAAAGTTTTCCATCGGCGACGATTGTTTACTTATCGGTTTAATCACTCGTTTTTTCTTCTTATTCGCTCGCGATGGAAACAGATTACCTTCACCTTCACCTCCTCCTCCTCCTGCTCCTGCTCCTGTATTTCCTGCTCCTGCTTTTGCGGTATTTGATGCCGTCGCCGCGGGATCAAATTCTTCTTTCATCTTTGCCATCCGCTTCATCTCTTCCACCCTCCTAAACGCCTCCTCTCTTTTCCTCTGCGACTTTGCGTTTACGTTTCGATCCAACGCCTTCTCCTTCTCGTATTTCACCTTCCATCGCCAATCGTGCTCTTCCCATTCCTCGTCCTTGCTCATTTCCTTGGTCAGAGCCTCGTTATCCGGGCTCGCGATTTCCAAACGTAACGTCCGATAGGCTTTTTGCACCTCTTGAAACGCCTCGGCGGACGCCGACTTCCCGCCCGTGTCCGGATGCGTTCTCAAAGCGTGTCGTCTGTACGCTCGTTTCAATTTTCGCTCGTCTTTTGCTTCCGCGAGGGACAGACCTAACACTCTCGCCGCTTTTGAATTCCCATCGGTCGTTCGTATTTCGTTCTTTATTATCGTTAGTAATCCTCTTCTTCCTCTCGCTCTTCTTCTCGATGATGAAACTGAAACTGAAACTCCAAACGTCGTCGTCCTTTGGCCACGTCCTGGTGGGAACTTCCCCAACGAACATTTTCCTAATCCTCCTCCCGAAGAAGAACAACGCGCGGTGGTAGTCGTCGTCGCGTTCGTTCTGCCCGAAGCAGCGGTAAAAGCACCAACAACAGAGACCATCGTCTGCGTCGTCGTCAGAGCACTCCTCTCCTTTCAATAATACTAAGGAGAAAAAGTGATGATGATGATGATGAGAGTAAAATGAACGAGGGGCAAACAAAGCAAAAAAAACAAGGAAAAAATCCGCAAAAAAAAACAGAAGCGGAGGAGGCAAAAAAAAGCCAAAACTTCTCTCTTTGTTGGTGGTGCTGCTGCTTTTGCTGCTTTTGCTGGTCTAAAAAAACAGAAGAGGAGGCATCCAAAAAAAAACCAAAACTTCACAAAAAAAAGGAAAGGAGAGACCGAGTCAAAATCATCATGTCAGCGGACGAATTGAAGCAAAGAGGCAACGAGGCGTTCAAAGTCAACGATTTTAAACTCGCCTGCGAATTATTCACGGAGGCGATTACGTTGGATTCGACGAATCACGTCTTGTATTCCAACCGAAGCGCGGCCAGGGTAATATTTATTATGTATTTTTGTGTATACAGTTGTATACATTTTCGAAGCGTTTTTCGATCGTCTTCATCTGTTTGAGATTACTTTTTCTCAGAAAAGAATGAAGAAGCGGTTTTCGCACGACCACCAAACGCGAAGTTGTTCTTGCTCTCGTTCTCGTCGTCGTTCACCATCAAAATCGCGTTTCTTTTTGTTCTTGTTCGCAACAACGAAACGCGTCGTAAAGATGGATTGATGAGATGTTGATGACGAAAGAAGAGACGAAGAGGCGGCTGCCCACCAAAAATTCTCTTCTTTTTCGAAGTTTGACCACCGCGAAAGATCTCACCATCATCACGAATACTAACACGCTTTTTAAATATACACACACAAACAAAACAAACAGGCTGGAAACAACGAGTTCGACTTGGCGCTCTCGGACGCGGAGAAAGTGATTGAATTGAAACCGGATTTCGTGAAAGGCTACGGTCGCAAAGGCGCGGCTTTGTTCGGGAAAGGCGAGTTTGAGTTGGCCAAGAAAGCGTACGAGGACGGGTTGAAAGTGGACGCGGCGAACGATACGTGCAAAGACGGAATAAAAGAGTGCGAGCAGAAGTTATCCGGCGACGACGACGAGTCGAAAGAGTTTACGAAGATGTTCTCGGATCCGCAGTTGTTGGGGAAGTTGGCGACGAATCCGAAAACCAGAGCGTATTTGCAACAGCCGGATTTTATGAAGATGTTCGCGGAGATTCAGAAAGATTCCAACGCGTTACAAAAGCACATGAACGATCCAAGAGTGATGGATTTGTTGTCTGTAGCTTTAGGGGTGAACGTCATGGGCGGGGAGGACTTCCAAAACCAAAACCAAGCGCCGCCGGCGCAGCAGCAGCAACAACAAACTCGAGCTCCGGAACCCGCAAAACCGAAGGAGAAAACACCCGAAGAGATTAAAAAAGAAGAAGAAGCAAAGTTACCGGAGAATAAGAGGAAAGCGTTGAAGTTGAAGGAAGAAGGGAACGCGTTTTATAAAAAGAGAGAGTTTGACAACGCGGTGAAGAAGTACGAAGAGGCCATCGAGAGCGATCCGACTGATCCGACGTACATCAACAATCGCGCGGCGGTTAGATTTGAACAAGGTGAATTCGATAAATGCATAGAAGATTGCGAAAAGAGCATCGAAGTTGGCCGAGAAAATCGTTCGGATTACCGAATCATCGCGAAAGCGATGGCGAGAAAAGCTTCGGCGTACGAAAAGATGGACAACTTGACGGGAGCCATCGAGTGGTACCAACGATCGCTCACCGAACACCGAGAAGCGTCGACGCTAATCAAATTAAACAGCTGCGAGAAGAAATTGAAAGACAAAGAAACTCAAGAGTATTTGAACCCAGAGTTGGGAGAGAAAGCCAGAGACGAAGGTAACGAGTTGTTTAAAAACCAAGACTTTCCAAACGCCGTCGCGAAATACACCGAGGCGATTAAAAGAAACCCTAACGATCACAAGTCGTACTCCAACCGATCCGCGTGTTACACGAAACTAGCCGCTTTTAACGAAGCTTTGAAAGACGCGGAGAAGTGCATCGAGATCGATCCGACATTCGTCAAAGGGTATTCGAGAAAAGGACACGTCGAGTTCTTCACGAAACAGTACGACAAAGCTTTAGAAACCTACCAAGCGGGGTTAAACATCGACCCAGCGAACGAAGAGTTGAAAGACGGCGCTCGACGATGTGTCATGGAACAAAACAAAGCCGCGAGTGGCATGTTAACCGAGGAGGAGTTGAAAGCGAGACAAGAAAGTGCGATGAAAGATCCGGAAATTCAAAATATTTTAGCCGATCCGGTCATGAATCAAGTCTTGCGCGATATGAGCGAAAACCCGAAAGCGGCGATGGAACACCAAAAGAACCCGATGATTATGGCGAAAGTGAGAAAGTTGATCAACGCCGGGATCGTCCAAACGCGTTAAGAGGAAGATAATAGAACCGCTCGTGCAATAATGAAATAAAGATACTACTACAAAATATACTTGAAATTAAAAGTAGGTGAGAGTTTTTTCTGTGTGTGTGTGCATGTATTCATTCGCTTCAAAAAATATTACAAACGCGCTCATCTTTAACTACGTACTGACTGAACGATAATCTTGTTATGACGCATATTTCCTATTCTCTCTCTTTCTCTCTCTTCTCATGTACACTTTTTGTAATAATATTTAAAAAGAATTCTTATTGTTTTACGGTTTGTACTCTTTGCTTTTTTTTTCATATTTTCTCGCTGTTTACAAGAGCAACTGACCGTACCCTTTCGCCTCTTCGTTCAACGCGTACGAAAACTTACCACCGCCGCCTTTCAACAAGAACTCAACCGTTCTCTTCTCCACGGCTTTCATCTTCGCGTCTTCCGGATAAATGGCTTTAAAATCATCCGCGGTAATCGTCGAGTTCTTTTCCATCAATTCGTCGAATTTTAACAAAGCGACGTTGTCGTACTTTACTTTCTCTACGGTTCTATACGCCCCAGTGGACGGAGCTTTTTTAGTCTTCGTCGCGGCTTTCTTTTTCGTCGTCGTCGGTTTTGTCGTCGTCGTCGTCGTTGCTACTATCTTTTCTTCTTCTTTCTTTCCTTCTGCTTCTTCTTCGCGCGCGAATTCCACCACGTTCGATTGCACCATCGTCGAAGCGTTCCCGTCCGCGACGTTCACCTCCATGTCCTCGTTCTTCCCAAACGTACTCTTCACTTCCACCGCGTTCGTTCCAACCTCCGACATAAAAGTCTCCTCCACTTTTCTGTTCGTGCCTTTTTCCCAGAACGTTTCCCCCGATCGCTTCTCCACGACCAATTTGAACTCAAACTCTTTTCGCTCGATGGGTAAATTCCCTCGCCAAACGTTCCCTTCCGTCCAGGAGAGTTTAAACCCATCCTCGGCTTTCCATTTCCCGAGTAAAGGCGTCGATCCGACGATGACTAACGTTTCTCCGACTTTCAGTTCCGCGTGAAATTGGCATCGTAAGGCCACCAACGCTTGAGAAGAGGAGGAAGAAAGTTGTGATGATGAATCGTCGACTTCGTTTCCATTGAGCATTTCCGCTTGACTCCCTAACGTCATCGCATTTGTTCTCATCGTCGTATTCTTGTTATTCAGACAAGATCTGAGAGATCTTCTTGATCGGACCGTGGATTTATGAAGAGTGCACTTTGGTGCGTTGAATTGCGCGTGGATGAGAGAAGATGCGCTCATTTTCTCTTCCGTTTGATCTGTATCTGTGTATCTGATTTGAGCGTAATGGAGAGTCCAATTTAATATCTTTTTTTTCTTACAAGGGGAGCCACCAATTTGTATTTAGGGTGTTGGGGCCGATCTCAAAACTTTTCTTCTTTGTGATTAGTAGTAGTAGTAGTAGTAGTAGAGTAGTAGTGTATTCTTCTAAATGTGATTGTTCTTCAATTCTATGACTAAAAAAGCAGAGAGGAGGTCCCCTCGTCGTCGTCGTCTGAATCGTCAGAAGAAGAAGAAGAAGAAATAACTTTTCCGAGTTTCTTTTCCACCCAACCGTCGTACGCCGTCTGGACGCGTTTGGCGGCGCCGTCTCTCGCGAAATCGATGGAGGCGGCGATGGAGGCTTCGCCGATGTTGGTAAAACCCGGGATGGCGTTGACGAAAGACGGGAGTAACGCGGCGATGGTGACGTCCACGTCCGCGACGACGATTGGGGTGACGTATTTAGTATTTTTGTTGTTGTTTTTCTCGTCGTTCTTTTCTTCTTTTTCTTCGTCGAAATCTCGGTCGACTCTCAACTGGCAAAAAATGTTCGCGAATACCGAGACGTCGTTCACCCACCCGCACTCCTCCGCGTCTTCGTCCGCGCACAGCATCAAATCAAACCCTCTGAAAGCCTGTTTCCCAAACTCTGTCTCGTCTGGCAAAATCTCCAACGTAAACGCCGGAGAGAGCTCCCAAAACGCAATCTTTTTCTTCGACACGACGAAGACTTTCCACTCGTCCTCGGACAACCTTTCGTTTCGATCGAACACCACGCCTAAGGATTCGTTCGGGTCTTTCAGCCAGTGTTCGATGGAGGCTTTGCTTTCTAACGCTTCTTTTCTCTCTTTCACGGGAACTCGCATCGTTTTCTTCGCTCGGAACACTTTATGATCCGGCGGGAACGTTATCGAAGTTTCTCCTCCTTTTCCTCGCTTTTCTCGTCCACTCGTGCTCGGTTGTGCCTTCGTTAAAGACTCTTCTGCGTTGGTTTCCTCCGCCGTTTTTGATGAAGAGGAGGAGAGTGAAGAGAACGTTTTGTTATTACTCCTCCTCGTCGCAGTTTTTGTTGTTGTTCTTGTTCTTCTTCTTCTTTCAGTTATCGTCGTCTTGAATCTCGTTTCCGTCGTCGTCGTCATCATCCCGTCGCCGGGAGGAAAACAAGAACAACAAAAGCTCTTCCTCCTCGACGACGACGAGGGTTTTGGTGGTAAAAAAGAGTTCGAAGACGAAATAATCGAAGAAGGCGCCATCATCGTCAAAGTCGTCGTCCTCGAATACTAACAAATAGTGCAGTAATAGTAGTAGTAAAAGTATTCGCGCGCGCGGGTACTAAGAGTAAGAATAAAGCGTCCTTTCAGCCTCAAAAACTGTTACTAAAATCGTTTAGGGTTAATCTGTGGATTAGGGTTTAGACTGCTCTTTTGCACAAAAATCAGTCTCGATTACATCACAAGAGTAGTCACTTTTTGTATCAAAAGCACGCGCGTTTATAGTAACAAAACGCGCTTTCTTTTTATTAGTGGTAGTATTACTAGTATTGGTGGTTATTATATATATAATAATGCCTCGATTACCGTCGAACTTTGTCAAGAAGAAGAAGAAAAATGACGATGATGATGATGATGACGAGAAGAATAACAATTCGGAAGACGAAGACGAAGACGGAGGGTACACGGTGGTCGGGGAAGACGTGACGGACTCTTCCGCCTCGGAAGGAGAAGAAGACGACGACGATCCCGACGACGCGATGATGGCGGCGGGAGAAGGAGCGCAACAAAAGCCGACAAAGCAACAAAAGCAGCTTGAAAGACCGAAAGTGTGGCGGCCGCCGGAAAACTCCCAAGAAGGGGCTTCAGACGAGATGGAATACGACGCAACCGCGTACGATTGCTTGCACGCGTTTTCGCACGAGTGGCCGAGCTTATCGTTTGATATCTTGAGAGACGATATGGGAGACGAACGCAGCAAGTTCCCGCACGCGTTTTTTATGGTTTCTGGGACGCAAGCGGATCAGGCGAGTAAGAACGCGTTGTCGATATCCAGGGTGGGGAGGTTGAAGAAAACGGGAGGAGGGACGAAGACGAGTAGCAGTAGAAATAATAACAACAATAGAGAAGAGAAGAAGAAAAAGAAGATGAATAGCAGCGATTCAGATGAGGACGATTCAGGCGATTCAGAGGACGACGATTCGGATTCGGAGACGGACGATTTCGACGCGTCCAACCCCTCGAAATCGGGGAAACCGACTTTACACGTCTCGTCGATTTCTCACCCGGGTGGGATTAATCGAGTCCGCTTAATGCCACAAAATGCGGCAATTTGTGCCACTTGGTCGGATTCCGGGCACGTGTTAGCCTGGGATATTTCCACAGCGTTTCGCTCGTTGCAAAACTCCGTGGAGGACCAGAAGAATCAAAACGTGGTGAACGAGAAGAAGATGAAAATCGCGCCTAAGAAGGTGCACTCGAAGCACAAAGAGGAAGGGTACGCGTTAGACTGGAGTTCAGTGTCTGCTGGACGATTAGCGTCTGGCGATAATACCGGTTCAATTCACGTGTGGGAACCGACGGATGCGAACGTCACGGATTGGAACATAGATTGCGGATACGCGGACGGCCACGACGGGAAATCCGTCGAGGATATTCAATGGAGTCCATCCGAAGCGACCGTGTTTGCCTCGTGCGGTGGGGACGGCGGGATTTCCGTCTGGGATACTCGACAGAAACCGAAACCTGCGATTCGAGTTAAAGCGGCAGAAAAGTGCGACGTCAACGTCATGTCTTGGAACCGATTAGCGAATTGCATGATTGCCACCGGCTTGGACGACGGAGGATTGAAGATTTGGGATTTACGCCATTTCGATCCGAAAGGGAAAACGAACCCAAAACCAGTCGCGCAATTCACGTTCCATCGAGGACACGTCTCCTCCGTCGATTGGTCTCCATTCGATAGCGCCATGCTCCTCTCCGCGGCGAGTGATAACACCGTCTGCGTGTGGGATTTAGCCGTCGAACGCGACGCCGAAGAGGAAGCGCAAGCCATGGCGGAGAACGAATCCAACGCCGAGATCCCGGACGATTTACCGCCGCAACTCATGTTCGTCCATCAAGGCATCACCGATCCAAAAGAGTGTAAGTTTCACTCTCAAATTCCTGGTTTAATCGTTTCCACCGCTTTGGACGGGTTTCACGCGTTCAAGCCGTTCAACGTCGGCCCGGAAACGTAACATATATACTAACGTTTTGAAGAAAAAAAAGTTCACTTGTCGGGAAGAAATGCGAAGGTTGGGAAGACGGCTGCCGTGATGCGCTCAGTTCTGCGGTCTATTGCGGTGAAGTAGAGTGCCTCAAATACTTGCACGAAGAAAGCAAAGTGCCTTTCGACCAGGACGACGAAGATTCGACGATGGATTTAGCGTTACGAGGAGGATCTACGAACGTCGAAATGTTCAAATATCTCATCGAGAATAATTGTCCCATAGAAATCCCTTATATGATATGTTCGTGCCTTATTGGTTATCAATCAAGCCATCATCATCGCGGGAGAAAACCCAAAGGGAGATGCAATTTTATGCTATTAGAGTGTCTCAAATATCTACACGAGGAGGCCAAAATGCCTCTCACCGAAGACACGATGATTGAAGCCGCGGGATTCGGTGAAATCGAAATCACGCGTTATCTCGTCGAGAAGAAATGTCCTATCGGTTCGGATGGTCGGGCGCTAAGTCGTGCCGCAGAAGACGGTGATCTAGAATCTGTCAAATACCTATACGAAATCGGCGCGCCAGTGAATATAAACGCTCAGAGATGGCTCAGTAAGTGGGGGTATACACCCGATATGTATATGGGACCGGAACGAGCCGAACGTTTTCGGTAGAGATTTTCGCAAGCAGTAGCAAAGATGTTGTCGCGTTAATAAATGAATACAAACTATACAGTATCACACACACGCTAAAATAAACTCGTCTATCTCTGTTATCTATACATCTATAATACACACTATGCTGCTCTCGCGCGCGTTTCGTTTCTCCTACCCGTACGCTTGCTGTGCGCTGTAGTTCACCACCAACATTTGCTTCTTCTTTCTCGCACTTCCCCCATTCGTCTCAAACTCTCCTTCTCCTCCCGAACCTGACCCGAACCAATCGAACAACCTCCCAACTTGTTCGTCGTACGAAGGCGTGAACGCGTCGTTTAAGTACACGAACACGTGCGCGCGTTTCACTTGTCTCGAGAGATGCGAGACCACGTCCACGAACTTCGCCGAGCGTAAGACTTTCACTTTGGTTTGTTTCAACAGAGGCGTGTCGCCGCCGGTCGGTTTGAACAGGACGACGACTTTGTCCTCGGACAGAGAAGGATCTTGTTCTTTAAGATCTCCACCGTCTTCTGTTGTTGTTAAGGCGGCGGTGGACATTATTCTCTTTTTGTACGCAAAAATGCGTTTGGAGATGTGTTGTAACGACTTTTGGAAAAGAATTAAGGGAGCAAAAGAAGAACAAGCGCTAATATGTGTTGATGTTTCGTTCGAGTGAAATTCTTCTCTCTCTTAAATTACACACTTATTTTTATCATTTATGTTAATTATACTCTCTCTCCCTCTCTCATCTCTCTCTCTCTCTTACTGCGCGGGCTTTGTACGATAAGTAGTATTATTATATATTATTTTACTTGTCGTCCAACGCGGCGACGCCCGGGAGCACCTTGCCTTCCAAGAGCTCCAAGGACGCACCACCGCCGGTGGAGATGTGGGACATCTTGTCCGCCAAGCCAGCCTTTTCGACGGCGGCGACGGAGTCGCCACCACCGATGATGGTGATACCGTTCAAGTTGGCCAAAGTGTCCGCGATCGCAAAGGTACCCTTGGCGAAGGCGTCCATTTCAAACACGCCCATCGGACCGTTCCAGATGACAGACTTGCACTCGTTCAATTCCTTTTGGAAGGACGCGATGGAGTCCGGTCCGATGTCCAAACCCATCCAGCCATCCGGGATCGCGTCGACGGAGACAACCTTCGTGTTGGCATCCGCGGCGAACTTGTCCGCGACGACGACGTCAGTCGGCAAGAGCAACTTGACGCCCTTCTTTTCCGCTTCCGCCATCAAAGTCTTGGCGAGTTCAACCTTGTCGTCTTCAACCAAAGAGGCACCGACGGATTTGCCCAACGCCTTGTAGAAGGTGAAGATCATACCACCGCCCAAGATGACCTTGTCAGACTTGGCCAAGAGGGACTCGATGACGCCAATCTTGGAGGAGACCTTGGAGCCGCCGACGATGGCGCAAAACGGTCTCTCCGGGTTCTTGACGGCGCCGTCGAGGTAGTCCAACTCCTTTTGGAGCAAGAAACCGGCAACGTTCGTCTTGCAGGTGCCAGTGACACCAGCGGTGGAGGCGTGCGCTCTGTGCGCGGTACCGAACGCATCGTTGACGAAGATTTCGGCGGAGCCAGCCAACTTCTTGGAGAACCCGGCGTCGTTGGCTTCTTCTTCCTTGTAGAATCGAGTGTTTTCCAACAAGCACACGGAGCCGTTGGACATGCCGGCGACAGCCTTCTCAACTTCCGGGCCGACGCAGTCGTCGATCTTGGTGACCGGGCAGGAGAGCAATTCGGACAATCTCGCGCCAACCGGGGTCAAGCGGAACTTGTCTTCCGGGCCAGACTTCGGTCTGCCAAAGTGAGAGCACGCCAACACCTTGGCGCCGTTCTTGACCAAGTATTCGATGGTCGGGACGGCGGCGCGGATGCGCGTGTCGTCGGTGATGTTCATGTCGCCGTCGAGCGGGACGTTGAAATCGCATCTGACGAGGACAGTCTTACCTGTTGTTATTATTGTTTCAGAAGAAGAAGAAAATGCATCATCGCGTCAGTATAAAATAATTATTATTGTCGTTGTTCCAAGGTGGTACTTTTCCCTTCTTTCAAAGATATCATTTGCCACCTCATCTCTGATCCAAAATCAATAAAAACACATCCATCGCACGTTTCTTTCCGCCGCTCTCGTGATGCTTTTTGTACCGCATTAATCATCTTCATCTCTCGAATACTACGAACGACGATAACGGTATTATTATTGTGAACATGACGCGTGAACACGACTCGAGAGAAGACTCTTAAACTCGGATATATCATCGTGTCATTTCGGATATGACCTCCCCCCCATGATGATGATTAATGCGGGCAAATGTGCGCGCGTTTAAATAAAAGAATACACACCCTCCGCGACGTGGTGCGAACGAGAAAAGATGTAAAATCAAACGCCTATCGCATTTCTCTGTGCAAAAATACAAGAAGAGAGATGAAAAACGAACACAACAGCGTAAGCGTTAAACGTACCTTCCAAGTCACTTTTGCTTAAATCCCCGACCGATTTCTTCGCGGCCTCGACGCGTAAACTGCGTTGAATTTTCTTCGATTGTTTCTTGGAGGAAACAGATTTCGCGACGACGTTCGCGCGGAACGCGATGGATTGTTGTTGAGCAAATGCAGACATATTTTATAAATGTGTGAGTGAAATGTGTTTGGGAACACGTAGGTGCGTTAAAAGTGGCGTTTGCCGCGTAACGTTGGATATCAGAGGATGATGACGATGATGATGAGTTAATATCTCTCCTCTCTCCTGTGGTGGTCAAACGAGTTTCGTTCAAATTTTGATCTCTCTTCCAGCTGGCATTTCTCTCTTTTTTTCTCGACCAAAATTTTTCTTCTTTTTGTTTTTTTTGTTTTGTTTTTTTTGTTCTGTCGATCCCCGAACGACGAAAAATACTCGAAGAGTAGTTGCATGTGTGACATGTGTGCAATTCTCTCCATTTAAAATACTATATATCTTTGCGCGACACACTTCACCGAGTATTCAAAAACACGCAACGAGAAAAGAAACAGATACATCTGTATATAATAGAACAGCGATCATCGGGAACTTAACGAGCAAAAGAGAGAATATGGGAGGAGGAGGAGCATCTTTTTCGGATCAGGAGGAAAAAGATCAGGAGGGAAAAAAAGAAGGTTTTGGAAAAACAGAGGAGGAAGAGAAAGAGGAGAGGACGAGTTTACGACGATCGTCGGTGCCGCACGAGTTGGAGAGCGCGCTGATCGGCGAGGGTGGGCAGATGTCGAAGAACGAAAACAACGGCTCGTCGTCGAGCGAGGAAGGAGGGAGAGTTGTCGTAAAGTCCAAGAAAATTGGAGACAGTCGATACTTTCCCTCGTCGGAGAACGACGAGGACGAGGAGGAGAGTGCGGACGATACGAAGAACGAAAATAATAATACCACGAACAATAACAACAAAGGAGAAGGAGAAGGAAAAACGTACGAAGAAGGTGAGATTCGACAGACGAGGACAGAAGAAGACGATTTAAAATCGGAAGAAGCTTCGATGAACGAGAAAGTGCGACGACTCTCGGTGCGCGTTTCGAATAATGAAGACGAAACGACGACGACGATGAAGAAGAACAACAACAACAACAACAATCAAGATATCGACGAAAACGACGTGAACTTACCGCGCGATTTGATGTCCGCCGCAATCGGAGATGACTCGCTCGATTCGCCCATACTTCCACCAGTTTGGGCTCAGATTAGAAGAAGAAACTCTGCTTCCGAGGGAAGAGAGCAGATTTCGTACGATTTCGTGGACGAACCGCAAGGAGAGCAGCGACGTTCGTACGCGCCGACGCATCGCGACACGACGGACGATCCACATTTAAAAGCACATCTGGAACAACGCGTGCAACAACAACAGTCGACGCACCAATCACAGACGCTTTCTTTTTCGCAACCGTACAGAATGCCGGAAAACCACGGCGCGACTCGAACGCTTCTGTATCGCCTTCTTTGCCCAAACGCTCGAGCCGGATCGGTGATTGGCAAGAACGGTGAAAAAGTAAAGCAGCTTCAGCGAGACTCTGGGGCGAAGATTAAAGTCGAACCGCCGGTGGATAGCACGATTGCCGAGAGAGTCATTGCGATCGAAGCGCAAGACGTGGACGACCCGACGGTGTGGGCGCTATCGCAAATCGCTCTTTTGAGAATAGTCGAAACGATCGTATTAGACGCGGAAAGAAACACCACTATCGGCGCCGCCGAGGAAAACAACGGCCGCATTGTCATACGTTTACTCTTACCGTCCTCGCAAATCCGCAACGTTATTGGCAGATTCGGAAACGTCATCGAACGCATCCGCGTAGGATCTGGATCGCACGTTCGCGTTTTACCGTCTTCGGAAACGCCCAGATGCGCGAAACGAAACGACGAGGTTTTACAAATAAGCGCCGAGTCGATGGAAAACGTCGCTTCGGCGTTGGTTATGATCACGACGCAATTACGATTGGACCCACCGGTCCGCTCGCACGAGTTACCCGGAGGCACGAAGGTGCACTGCGACCGCGCGAGCTCTGAAGCTATCAGATGCGCGGCTTCCGGCATCGTCAACGAAGGCGGTATTTTAACCTCCGTGGAGACGACGACGACGACGACGACACAGCAGCAGCAGCAGCAGCAGCAACAACAACAACAAAAACAAAAACCGCCGATTTCGCCAACTT
>Ga0257106_1000558_pt1 | contig 21729 bp, 14 predicted proteins | sample LP_taG_3_FD_190177 | JGI IMG/M metagenome (GOLD analysis project Ga0257106, IMG submission 190177) | Marine microbial communities from Northeast Subartic Pacific Ocean, Canada - LP_J_2011_P26_10m | ecosystem: Environmental > Aquatic > Marine > Oceanic | place: Canada: Northeast Subartic Pacific...
AGCGGAGACAAAGGCGGCGAATGTTGAGGAGGTTAGCGGAAAGGAGTTGAAGAAGGCGGTCAAGGAGCCCGAGATCGTGGAGGAGCCCGTGGTCGTGGTGAAGGAGCCCAAGGTGGAGCTGGAGACGACCGCGCACCACGCGAGCCACCACCACTCACACTCCGAGAAGGAGGAGCCTGCGGTGAAGTCGACCAAGAAGGAGGTTGAGACGGTGCTGGACGCCGCGGTTAAGGAGAAGGCGGAGACGGTGGAGTCAAAGACGGTGGAGGTGCCCGTGGTGGAGGAGTCCACTCACTCCTCCCCGTCGACCCACCACAGCGGTAACCACCACCTCACCACCGAGGAGGAGGAGTTGGCCGCGGAGGAGTTGGTCGCGGAGGAGGCGGTGGCCGAGCCGCTCCACCACCACCACCACATCGCCAGCCTCGGCGAGGCGGAGGAGTCCTCCCTCGGGAGCTTCGTGGGCCTCTCCAAGCCCGGAGATGCGGACTACGCCGACACCTTCGAGGCGGCGGCGACGGCGCTGCGCGAGGGCACCGCGCCCAAGACGCGCTACGACTCCAAGATGCAGAACATCGCGTCGGCCATCGTCGCGCTCGAGGATGAGCTCAGGGTGTCTTCCTACCAGCCCCTGCTGAGGGCGTTCAGTACTGGGTCCGGCGCGGGTAACGGTTTGGGCGTGAGCCGGCTGGGCAGGGCTCGGTCGAGGACCCCGCTGTTGGACGAGTGGGTGGAGATGGCTCGGCGGCGACCGGACCGCGACGCGGCGCTCAGCACACTTCGCGCCGCGTTCGGGACCGGACCCAAGGCGCGACGGGCGATGAGGATCATGGTAAACGACATCCGCAAGGCTCGCTAATTCTTTCTGTAACATCGCAAGCTAATCTATCACGGTCAACACACGTCGTCACGCATCGGGTACATCGAATAATAAGGGTAGTGCTAAGTAATAGTATCAGTTCCAGGACGCGATGTTCCTGTTGATCAGCGGCACGAGCACCGCCTCCGCAGCCTCCCTGCCCGCCTCGTTAGCCGCGGCGAGTAACTCCCTCTCCTGGCAAAGGGATCCCACGCCCTTCGGGGACACCGGCGGCGCGATCGGGTAGACGTGAGCGCCGCCCGGGAACGTCTTCGCCTCCGTCGCCGCGCTCGGGTCGTCTCGCGCGAGGAGCAAGGCATCGTCCAGGGACTGCATTTCGCCACCCTCGGACTCGTCGTGGAGCCTGCGGTGCAAGTCATAGGTGGCCCACGCGTCCTTCATGTGCGGCGGCGTCAACAGAGCGCCGCGGACGACCTGGTACAACATTCCGCCCAGCGCCTTGACGATGAAGTTCTTCCTTTTCTTCTTCTCGCTCGTATTCTCGGACGCCTCCACCATCGCCACGTCGCCCTCCCCGCCGGCCGCGGACGGCGCGGGCCCGCGTCTGCGTCTGCGGTCCAGGAAGCCGCCCACCCTCGAGAAGAACATGCCGCCGTCGGGCCTGGAGCTTCCTCCGTTCCCGGCGGCGGCGGGCACGAGCGAGTCCGCCGTGATCGACGAGGGAGGCACGGCGGGGTCGTCGGCGGTGGACGCGGGCATCTTCTCCCCGAGGGGCGGTAACGAGCGCGTGCACAACACCAGGACGTGCGTGCACCCGTCGGCGATGGCGGCGTGGACCGGCACGGGTTCCATCACCGCGGCGTCCACCAGTCGTTGGCCCCGCCACGTCACCGGCTCGGGCCCCGCGAAGATGGGCACCGCGGCGGACGCCTTGAGGCACTGCTTCAGGTCCTCCACGCCCTTCCACGGTCCCTCCAGCACCACCGGCGTGAGGGTATCGAGCGAGGTGGCGACAACCTTGAGGGGCACGCGCGAGTTGATCAGCGCGTCCCAGTTCAGCGGGCGGGTTGGCGAGTGGTCCATCACGCCATCCACCAGGTAACTCACGTCCATCGCGGGACGCACCTGGTCATCACCCACGTCGTCCTTCTTGTCCACGTCCTCATCCATTGACTCGCCTTTCTTCCCTTTCCGGGGCCCTATACGTTGGAGCGCGGGGAGCCTCCTCAGGTCCAGAAAGCCGCCGTCCACCAGATCCTCCTCGTACGCCGCGATGCCCTCGGGTTGGTTCGCCAGGTAGTAGGTCAGGTTCATCGCCCCCGCGCTGCTCCCGTACACCGCATCGAAGCAGTCAGCGAACCCACACCGGAGCATCTCGCCGCACATACCCGCGGAGATGACCCCCTTCATGCCGCCGCCCTCCACGGCGAGACCGATTCGCATCCCGTCGCTTCTGTCCCCAGGCTTTGAGCCGCTCCGTTTACGCGCCAGTATCGCCTCCAACACGGGGTGACCTTCAGTGTCTACATCGACATCGTCCTCGAGCTCGACGCTCCCGCGGATAAACTCCAGCGCGTTGGACCACAGTGAAGTCTTCCGTGTCTTCTTCGACTCTTCCGCTTGGCTCGATTGGAGTTCTTTTATAGACGCACCCCACGCGCCGTCCTCGTCGTGGCTGCTCGCGTCCCCCATGCGCCAGTACTGCGCGAACGCCCGTACGCCCCTCGTGTGGTCTGGGCGGACACTCGGCGAGCACTTGAGCGTCCCTCCCTCCCGCTCCACCGCGTTCTTCAGGATCCCCAGCCACGCGTCCTTCTCCTCAACGCGGGCCGCGGGCCAGCCGGTCGTAGAGTCAAACCCGCATGTGTGTGTTCCAGTTAGAAATAAATAACAGGTCGAAAAGTCGAGCAACAGCTGTGTGGGAAAAACGTTCCGTGGATGACGTTCGGGACCCGCTCGGCACACGCGACCGAGATCGCCTCCGTGAACGCGCGAAGACCAAAAAAAAGTCAAAGAACCAAGAGGTGAGCCGAGTGCGGGCATGTGTATGGTCGCGACGCCGTTTAGGGCGTAGCGCAGCGCCACCCAAGCGCGCGATCTCATCTCTCGATTTCTCGAGATGATGAGAAAACTCCCGGAAAAAGCGCCTCACTTTGGCCTCCCTCCCCTTGTCCATCCTGCAGACCATAAAAGATGGCCAAGGCCGTCAAGAAGGATGCCCGCAAGGGACAAGAATCTGTGGCGCGTGGCGGAACCTCTACGTCGAACACGCGCGAGAGCCGCGCCGGCGCAGGCGCGAAGCCCACCTCCACGAGGAGGACGAAGCACAGCTGTGCGAAAAAGCGCACCATGGGCGACTTCATCTTCCCCGTGATCCAAAGCGTCGCCGGCTCGACGACGTCCGGTGGCACCTCCGGCGCGATGACGTCCCGCACAATCGTGACGAGGGCGCGCGCCGCGAGCAGCTCCTTCGCGTCCATGTCCAAGGGAGCGGTGTGCTTTTCCGACCCGAACCCGTATGGCCCTCTCGGCGAGTCGGCTGACGAGGCCCCGGCCCTCGCACCGGCCCTCGCACCGACCCCCCGCCAGTCCAAGCGCAACAAGTTCCCGTACCTCACCGACGCCAACACCAGCACCGCCAACGTCGCCTCCAGCAACAAGCGGGCGAGGACGTTCGAGGCGTTGACGCACTCGCGTTCCCCGTCGCCGTCGCAGCAGCGCGTGAAAACGCCCAAGATCACCAACAAGGATGCTTCCGCGGCGGAGCCCCTCTCGCCGCACAAGACGCGCGCCGTGACGGCGCGCGACCAGCGCACCGACGCCGCCGCGACCGACGAGGTGGTTCGCAACCCCGCCGTCGTCGCCGCCGCGACCGACGAGGTGGTTCGCAACCCCGCCGTCGACGCCGCCGTCGCCACCCTCAGCCCCAAGGACACCGCCGAGCCGCGTCGCAGCGATCGCATCCGCGCCGCCGCCGCCCGCGCCCCTGAGGTCGCGCTCGATGCGGTTCACGACCCCGACCCCGCCGCCGTCGTCGCCACAGGTATCAGCTCCGAGGCCGCGGTCGACCCCGGGCCGCGTCGCAGCGGTCGGAACCGCGTCCCAGCTGTCGCCGCAACCCGCAGCAACCGCGACGCTATTGCCGTCGCTGCTCCCCGCGGGAACGCCGCGACCACTGTCGCGCCGCGCAACACGCGTGCAAAACTCCTAGAGTCGGGACGGGTCACGCGGGATATGATGGACGCGCTGCTGACAGCTCGCGATCTTAAGCGTCCCTCGACGCCGGTCCCCGACGCCGCGGAGGTCGCAGCGCAGAGAGCGGCTGACGACGCGCTGAACATCGAAGCCGACCAGCTCCTGGCGGCGAGCCTGAAGAGGTACATGGCGGGACCTCCCGTGACCTACGATGCCGCCGTCAAGGACATCCTGGCGGAGTACCAGGTCGTGGTGACCCAGTGGAACGCCGAGCCGGTCAACTCCACGCCGAAGCCGGAGAAACTGAAGAAAAGAAAATTGAACACTCGGGAACAGGGCGGGATCAATCTGATGGACCCGCGCTGGCGCGGCGTCGCCCGAGCCCACCTCGAGTATGGCGTGCCGCCGCCCCACTCGTTCCCCTTCCAGCAGTGGGCGCATCTCGACGACGCGTTCACCGCCCTCGCGAACGACAGCCCCGACATGGTAACGTTGCGGCAGTTGGGGACACATCTGGGCGTGTTCGTCACCGACGGCACATTCAGCTTGCACGGCTCATTCAGGTTGTCAGTCGCCAACCCTGAATTTTGCCTCGCGACGCGGGACGCGCTCCCGTGTGTTCAGTGGCGGAAGTTTCAGGGTGTTCCAATGTCGAAGACCAGCCCGAACGGCGCGAAGTGCCCCTACTACACGCTCCATTCGACCACGCTCTTCAAGGAATGTAATGGGATGTTTTACCCCAACCGCTCGACCTCGACGTCGGGATATACAACGGGTGGGAAAAAACGCCTGCCGAAGACGTGGCTCGGCGTATCGCGCCGCGCCGTCCTACTCGGACTCGCGGCGACGCCGGGTTTCGAGGATGGCGAATTGGCGGGCGATGGGTCCAACTCGCGTCGTGACGAGATCAGCATCGCGCACATCGATGTGACGCAGCGCGAGCTAGAGTTCATTCTCGAACTCAAGGCTCAGCCGCTCAGACGCCACGGAACAACAGGCAAACTCCTTTACGGCGGGTTCCCGTTTGCATGCATTGGGAAGACAAGGGGGATTGCATGCACGGAGGCGGCGCTGACAGCGGCGGGTCACCACGCGGTCGGGTCATCCGTGTGCCGGTCCGCAACTGTTCGGTACGTGGACCTCATTAAGTCGCTGCCGCCCCGCCACTCCATCTGTGCCCGGGCATATCCGCATAAGTTGGAGCACCTCAGTGATTTGAACCATCGAGCCCCATCTTGCCGGAAGGCAGTAGAAAGGACATGGGACATCCTCGCGATCGCCAAGATGAGGTTGATCGAGGGGCTCACCACGCAGCAGCTTACTGATCGGCTTCGAAAGGAACGTGACCAGGAGAGTTTGACAACCGACCAAGTCCAACGCATGTTGCTCACCCCAATCGACGACGTCACCTCTAAAAATCTTCCAGGTGTGGGTCTCTGGCCGAGCCCCGTGGAAAAGCAGGGTGGTGTGGGGTCACGGCTCTCACATCGCATCGATATCATTCGAGCTTTGAACAAAGCGATCTTGAAACCAGTCCGTGACGCCGGCGCGGCCAAGATCGCGCGCTTCAAAAAAGTTTACGGCGCCGCGCTTGAGTATGACTGCTTTCTAATCGATTGGGACACGCTCACCGCGATCGTCCCGATCGGCATGGTCAACGACTGCGAGACGGCGACATTTTACACACCAGATGAGCAAAGCGCCCAGCTCGCATACGCTTCGCGACAGCCGCGATACAATCCATGTGTGGCACCGCCGGCTGATGTCCTGTTGGATGCGCTGCGAAAAAGGTCGCCGGCGGTGGTGCTTTCGGCCGTCATGGAATTTATCGGCGACGGTAGCGAGTGGGAGCGCCAAGAGCGCGCGGAACGCCTCACACAACCAACCAAGGGGTCACAGTATTTCCACAAAGCCACTGGATTCACCACCATCGATCTCTGCACGGCTCAAGTTTATCATGCCAACGTTTTGAAGTTCAGGGGAGTCGGCATCAAGTGCGCCAAGGACATAGGCACAGGGAAGGCGCTGTTTTTCGATGATGAGGGCTGGTCGACCAGCGGTGGACAGCGTCCGAGGCAATCCGCAGAGTTCAGATACGTTTCCATCCTCAAGGAACGTGCCAACCAGATGCTGGCGCCGCCGCCGAGGATGCCGAGGCCGCTCAAGCATCCAGATCCGCTCATTCCCATCCCGGCGGAGATTTCGGACTTGGTCAGGACGAAGGTTCTGGAGTGTTTTGATTCCAGGGATGACGCCGGGCGCGTCGCCGAGCTGCACCAGATGGGTAAGAAGGTGCTCCAGGACCTGTTCCGGCTCGCGTTCGACAAGACCACCAAGTCGAACAACAACGTGCATCTCAGGAGGAAAATCGCCGGCGCCATGGGGATCAAGGTGGTCGAACCAGACGCCGCTGCATAGGTCCAGGTCCATGCTTTGTCATAATAAACCAAACGCCCAAAAAGCCAAACCTAGTGCGAGTCTCCAACGCAGCTGTCTTCGCATCGAACGACGAGCAAACAAACAGAAACAGGGCGAGAGGAAGGGAGGGAGAGGGAGGGGGAGAGAGGAGGAGAGAGAGAAGAGACGTCAACCCTACCTTAGATCCCGCGTGGCCACCCGCGTCTCGCCGCCCTCGGATCCCACGGGCGACCTGCCCTGGATCGAGGCGGGAGCTGAGGTGGCAACCCGTGCGGACGTCCTCGGGTCGCCCGCGATCGCCGCGCGAATTTCCCGCCTCGCATCACCCCTCCCCCGACGCCCAACGCCCTTAGGTCGCGATGCATTCACGGAGAAGCTCGTGAGCTTGGAGAACATCGCCGTATTGCTCAGCGTCTCCACGTCTTCCCCACCGAGAAAAGGCGGGTCGGAGAAGGGGTTTAGATGGCAAGATCACCCGCCGCGGCCTTCGCCCTCGCGATGACTCCACCCGTCGACTACTTAGCCGAACTGATAACCCTCGAGGGAAGCTTCCTCGATGCCTTCCGCGCGCGCGACGGGTAATGAACCGCGTGTCCGCGCCTCGGAAGTGGCACCGCGACAGAACGGTCAGTTTAAAAAAGGTAGTTCCATTGGGCCACCTGGACGGAAAAAACCACGTGTGGCAATTTTGGCGAATTGCCAATCCAGCAGACTGCCCACGTGTGATGAACGTCGCCGTGTTTTTTCAACCGCGCGTGAACCAAAAAGGACGGTCTAAAATCTCCTCAGACGGGACGAGGCTCGGATAAATTACTCACTTGCGGTGGAGACGGGCGCTCGTATTTTTCCTGGACCCTTCGCCGGTTGGGGAGACTCTCGACTTTCTCCGAGCTCTCGCTCGTTCTTTGAGTTTATTACAGAAAGAAATATTTCTTCTAAGGTGTATCGCACGCGTGCCGCGTCACCGCGCCCGGGGCGGAGGGCTCCTCCCTCCATCGCCTCCCCGGAGCGGACGTCGCGGCCAAAACAATATAATAGGAGCCTGCGCCGGCTCTCGCTAGGCAAAGTGTGTGGCTGCTGACCGTCTAGAAGGTCTTGCCCACGATCTTCGCCGGGGAGATGCGCAGCAGGTTACCCCTCTTACCCGGCACGGAACCCTTCACGATGATGCAGTCGTCCTCGACCTTCACCACCTTGAGCTTGCGGGCGGTCACCGCCTCGTTACCCATCTGCGAGTGCATCCTCTTACCGGGGTAGATGCGGCCGGGGGTGGTACCGGCGCCGACGGAACCGTGCTGACGGTGGCTCTTGGAACCGTGCGTCATGAGACCGCGCGAGAAGCCGTACTTCTTCACCGCACCCTGCCAGCCCTTACCGATGGACGTGCCCCTGACGTCCACCAGGTCACCCGCGTTGAAGATCTCAGACGGGTTGAGACGCTGGCCGAGTTCGTGCGCGGGGGTCTCCGCCAGGCGGAACTCCTCGAGGTGGCGCATGGGCGCGACACCAGCCTTGGCGCAGTGGCCAACCTCGGGCTTGGTGATCTTGTAGTCAGCCACCTCGTCGTAGGCAACCTGAACCGCGTTGTAGCCGTCGGTGTCGACGGTCTTCACCTGAAGGGTAGGAGAGAGGAGACGAATGATGGTGAGTTTAAGTTCAGATAAGCCTGCCGGAAACCTAAACCCTGAGGGGTAAAATGCCGGCGAGTCGGCGCTCGTGGGACGCGCGCCATCGTCGACGCGTCGCCCCGATGAACCGCACGACGTCGCCGACGTGTCCATATACGTGTTGACTGATTACGTGCGGGGTTAAGATGCTCACCTGAGTCACGACGTTGCCCTTCTGGACGGCGATGACGGACACGGGGATGCACAAGCCTTCGTCCGTGAAAATCTGCGTCATGCCGGCCTTGTTGCCGAAAACCCCCACACCCGCGTCGAAGCGAGCCTCGACCTTAAGGGCAGACGCGCCAGCCGCGCGCGCAACACCGGCGCGGACGGGAGTGGCGAGAGAGGCGCCCATGAAGCTGGAGGATGCGGAAGCCCTGAAGCCCTTGGCACCCATGCTGCGCTTCGCGCACGCCGGCGCGACAGCAGCCAATTGGAAGGAGGCGATAGCGGCCATCTTCGCGGAGAGGTTGCGACGTGCGAGACGAGGCTAACCTAGACGGGGACTGGGAACAGTCTCCTAAACGCAACGGTGAGTCGCGCGGGTGAAGATTCTACGGGGCGTCGCGTGTGCGGCGTCGAGTAGAGTGACCGCCGGCTTCCGCAGACCGGCTTTTTGGATAAAACTTCTAAAGCGACGTGTACTTTTCGCATGAGAGCATTTAGGGCTTGAGTCCGGTTGTTTCGATACCAAGACCCAAATCGGAAATATCTCGCGATCGTGCCGGTTCGCGAAGCAAGAAAGCCGCCCGTTTGCGACGAAGGGTCCACAGCAGGCGCGCCGGGAGGACGCGCGTGAAGGGGCGAGAAGCGGGGTTTGGGCGACGAGCGAGTGGCGGTCGTTGATTCCCAGAGATGAGCACCGCGGCGCCGAGCTCCGACCGCGTGCCCGTCTTCGGGACGCTCGAGACGTCGGGGAGAATCGAGGAAAATGATGGCGCCTCTCGTGACGACATGGGATCGCCTCGTAGCGTCGGGGGGGTGCCCGTGTACGTGATGCTCCCGCTCGATACGGTCTCGAGGGACGGGCAGCTCCAGCGGCCGGACGAGCTCGCCGAGCGCATGTCCAGATTAAGGCGCGTAGGGGTCGAGGGGGTGATGGTGGACGTCTGGTGGGGCATCGTCGAACGGGACGGCCCGTTGCGGTACGATTGGAAGGCGTACCTCGACTTGGCGCGGTTGGCGTCACGGATCGGCCTGAGACTGCACGCGGTGCTCTCTTTCCACTCGTGCGGTGCGAACAGGGACGACGACTACCACGTCCCGCTGCCACGGTGGGTCACCGACGCGGTGGCGCGTGACCCCGATGGGCTCTTATTCGCCGATCGGGCGGGAACCAAGAGCGACGAGTACCTCTCTTTGTGGGCCGACGAGTCCCCGATGATGATCATGGACGGACCGGGATCATTCCCATCAGCGCAGATGGACCATGCCGCACCGCGCACGCCGCTGGAGTGCTACCGCGACTTCATGGTCTCGTTCAAGGAGGCGTTTGAACAGTGTCTGGGCTCTGTGGTGACCGAGGTTCTCGTGGGGTGCGGGCCGTGCGGTGAGTTGCGGTACCCGGCGTACGCGGCGTCCCGGGGTTGGCAGTTCCCCGGGGTTGGCGAGTTCCAGTGCTACGACAGACGGGCGCTGGAGTCCTTAAGGGCGGCGGCGTGTAACGCGGGTCGGCCCGAGTGGGGCGCGGCTGGACCCCACGACGCCGGATCCTACAACTCGCACCCCGACGACACCGGCTTCTTCGCCAACGGGAAAGGTCGGGTCCGTTTACAGCACGCCAAGTCCGAGGCTGCGGTGCTGACGAATCACAGGTGGAGCGGGACGGACTCGCCGGGGGGAAGCATGGACAACGTGAACGCGTTCGGCGGGAATGGAAACACGAGCGGCGACTGGGACAAGGCCGCAAACTCTTCAAGGCCGGCGGTGTCCGTGTTTCCGAGAGGCGCCAGATCGTTGGACGACCTTCGCGAGATCGGCGGGGAGTACCCGGGGGCTTCTAGGCCGAACGGGCGGTGGGACAGCGACTACGGGCGGTTCTTCCTCGGGTGGTACTCGGGCGAGCTGGTGGCGCACGGCGATAGGGTGATGGGCGCGGCGGCGACGGTTTTCAACGGCACGGGCGCGAGGCTGGCGCTGAAATGCGCCGGCATTCACTGGTGGTACCGCACCCGGTCGCACGCCGCCGAGCTCACCACCGGGTACTACAACGTCCTCGGCGGGTCCGACTTGGACCAGCTCGGGGAGTCGTTTTCCCAGCTGGGCTCGTCGCATTCCTTGAGCCGCGTGGACAGCAGCGCGGGCGGGCGGTGGAGCGTGGACCTCGGTAGGCGCCCCGAGCCGTCCATGGGGCCACTCTCCATGGGAGCGAGGAACCCGCACAGTCGGCGGTCCGCGGAGTGGCCCCCGGGCGCCTACCCGTCCACTGACTCTATGCGTGACTCACCCACGGGCACGTCGCCGACGGGGTTGACCAAGTCCGGTGGTCTCGGGTCCAAGAAGTGGTCCAACGGGTCTTTGGAGGGTGAAGGATCGCCCGGGTCGTCGTCGGGCCGGGGCGGGTTGGATCGCGTGCCCGGGTACGACGGCGTCATGGCCATGTGCCGGCGACACGGCGTCGGCGTCACGTTTACGTGCGCGGAGATGAGCGACGGCGAACACCCGCCGGAGATGAGGTGCGGGCCCGAGGGGCTGTTGCGCCAGGTGGTGGCCACCGCGGACAGGCACGGGGTTGAGATATCGGCGGAGAACGCCCTGTATCGCTGCGACGCCGGGGCGTACAAGCAGATGGTTCGGAATAGCATGGGGCTGTCCGGCGACGGCGGCGGCGGGATGCACTCGTTCACGTTCCTTCGACTGTGCGAGTCGCTGATGGAGCACGATAACTTCGCCCAGTTCGAGACGTTCGTGAGGGACATGAGCGGAGATAGCGCCGGGGGCAGGTGAGGGAACGAGATGAAACGATGAAAGATGAAATAAACCGCACTCGCCGCCGCGTTAACCGCCCCTCGGGGTCCACTTCACCATGAGCACCTCCGTCTTTGCCTTTTTCTTACCGAACGGAAGCCGCCACGGAAGTCCGCCTGTATCTTCCGAAGTCCGTGATGGATCCGAATCGTCACCCTCGCTCCATCCCACGTACGTGAACCCGGCGCCCGCGTACAACTTACGGGCGCCGGTGTTGTTTTTATCCACGTGCAGCGCCACACACGCGGGCGCCGGTTCGATCTTACCCGCCATTGCCTCGCACCGATGTAACAAGGCCTGTCCTATGCCGCGTCGCCTGTACGTCGCGGGCACGACCATACCGGTGAGGTAGAGGAAGTGGGTGTCTTCCGGGAGGTTTAGTTCCGTCGGCACGTCCGCCACCAGGCCCTCCCTCGATCGCTTGGGTCCACCCGCGGGCAGGAGCGTGAGATCGCACGCGCCGACGAGCGCCGAGCCGTCCTCGCCGTCGTCCGCTACGAGGCACAGGAAGTTACCGCCGCTCCACCGCACCTGTTGACGATGAAACGAAAGGAGGTCAGGGGAAGGGGAAGGCGAAGGGTGAGCGATCGGGTGGAGAGGGCACGTCGTCGCACCTTCTGCACGAGCCCGTTGAGTAGGTCCCTGCTCGTGCTGCCGCTCTTGTTGAAACCCTCCGCGAGCAGCTCGGCCACCTCCCTGAGTTGGTCGAGGAGCACCTTGCCGTCGCCGTACACCTGCCGGACCCTCCACTGCGAGTCACGCTCGTCGCCGCTCTCCCGTATCTGGTTGAGAGAGCCCAAGCATCGCGTTTGCCACGTGGCTTCCAACTGCCAACGCCCGGGCGATTGGGGAGCGACGCGTGCGCATCGGGCGCTTCGACGCGCGTCCGGCACGCGAGCCACGGTGTGGCTGAGTGCCGCGGACCGCGCGATTGCGCTCCCGGATGAGTTCGCCATCGCGGCTCGACGCGCAGGACTTGTGGCGTTTGATTGAACTTTCCGCCGGTCCCTTTGGCGCGCGATAACACCAAAGAATTGTTCGGCCTTCACGGGGTGTTATAGGGCGTCGCGCACCGCACGCGTTTCGGTCGAAGCGCGATGACGAACGAAATCGCCGACGGGGGAGGTACTAAGGCGTCTGAAGAGCCCAGGAGAGACGACATGAAGGGCAAGACCGTCTCCGAGCTGTGGGCCGAGGAGAACAGCAAAGACTCTCACAAGGATGACGACGACGACAAGGCGGGCGTGACCGGGTACGAGTATTGCTGCGGTGGAGCCAAGGACGTGGCGGATGTGGAGGATGCGGCCGAGGAAGAGGAGGAGGATGAGCTCATAGAGATCGTCGACCCGGAGCGTCAGGCGCGGGACCTGCAGAAGGTCATCAAGCAGATGGAGATAACGGCGCGGTACGAGCGGGTGCGGGCCAACACGAAGCCGCTGCCGGAGGTGCGCGCCGAGGACGTGGAAGAACCCGAGTACTACTCGCACGCGGCGGGGGATGAACGGTTCTGGGACGACGACGAGTTCTCCGTCGAGGCTGATCCCGCCGGGTCCGAGTTTGGGGACGAGGACGAGGAGAGGTACGCGGTGCTCGGTGACTTTGAGTCGGCACACGACATGAACACGCCGTGGCACGACCGGCCGAAGGTCATCGCGCGCAAGATGGTGAGGCTCATCGTGAACACCGCGCTGGACGAGGTGTTCCCGCCACAGCCGACCAAGCCGAAATCGTGGTGGGAGATGCTGTGTGGTGCGAGCGCGGCTCGGTTGGAAGGAGAGGCCGAGGAGGAGGAGATTCGCCGCAACACTCGAATGTGAATGTAACATGTAGCCTAGTTCACAAACCTCAGGTCCGCGACCATGGGAAGGTGATCCGAAGGGAACTCCGAGTTTGGCAGCGCCGTCTCCGCGGTGACCGCCTCCAGCGGCGGCATGGGCATCGATGCCGTGGACACTAAACCCGACGAGTCGAACCACACGTAGTCCAGACACCCAACGAATCCCCCGACGAAATTCGTAAACTCTGGGTATCCACACGCGGACTGGAGCGCCAGCGGGTGCCTCAGATGCATGGCGGACGGACCGACGGCGACGGCGAGCCAATCCGTGTACGCCGCGTCGGCTCGGGCGATGGCTTCATCCTCCAGCGCGGCCGCGTTCTCCCGCATGCGTTCCAGACCCTCCCTATGTTTTTCCAACTCTTTTTTCGTCGCGGCGGTCGCGGCGAGTGCGTCGTCGCTCGGGGTCACTCCCAAGGTCACTCCGCCTTCGTCCCCGCGCGTCCACTCCGGCCCGTTACCACTCTTAGTCTCCCCTGCCTCGGCCTCGCGCTCCCTCTCCTCCGCGGAGTCCGCGCCCGGCCATCTCAATCCCGACAGACCGGCCACGGTCACTCCCGGAGACATGCCCGCGTCTCGTCGGAGGGTGTACGCCGCGACTGTGGCGCACGTCTTGAACGTGCACCCGCTCCCCGCGTGTACCTGCGCCACGTGCAGCGGCGTGTCACCGTCCGCGCTGACCCTGTCACCGTCCGCGCTGACCCCGCACGGCGACCTGGATCCACGCTCCACCTCGGACACAATCCGCCACGATCCGGCCATGCGACCCAGTCGCTGTTGCCTCTCGTCCAGCTCAGCCGCGTCGTCGGGTGCCGGTTCATCAAACCGCGTGACCGACTCGGTGCTCGGCGTGAGCGCGCGGAGCTCCTTCGCCGCCGCCCTGCTGCTGGTACCGCCCCACCTGAACACGCTACCCAGCGCCCAGTCCGTATCGCCCGCGCCCAACGCGCCTTCGCGGATGAATCGAATCACGCCGTCAAACGGTTCACCGTTGAAATCACCGCACACCACCAGCCCAGCCTTCTTACCCGCACCCTCGCCCTCGATCCACCTGCGCCTCATGCCCTCCGCGTGCCGTAACAGCCACCTCGCTTGCATCACCCGCAGGTGGACGGCGCCGGGGTGGAAGAACAGGTGCGTGTTGGCGACCACGACTGAGGAGCTCCCATCAGCCACCGACTCCAACACCGCGAGTTGCGCCACCGTGTTGACCTTGGACAGCGCGTTGGCCAGGTGGGGCTGACGCGACTGGACCCATTCCGACGTGTCACGCTCCTCGGGCATCGGCCCCGGGGTGTTCAGACCCACCTCCTCGGTCCGAACCACACTCCAAGCGTCGCCGCGGCAGAACATGGCGCATCCCTCGCGGGTCAGACCGGTCTTTTCCGTGAGTCCACCCACCGGAACGTACCCCGCGGCGCGCATCTGCGGCGCCCAGAACGTCTCGTACCACTTCTTGTCAACCTCTTGCAGCGCCACGACGTCCGGGGAGGCCATGCGGATGTCCTCCATGGCCAGAGGGAGCCTGTACTCCGCATCCGCGGCTTCTGGAGACAGGTACGGATAGAGCTCCGGCCACGTGTGACTGTACGCGTCGGCGAGGACGTTGTAAGTCATGACCCGCAGCGTACCTTCAGCTCGATCATGAAGTCCACTCGCACGTCCACGCGCGGCGGGTCGCGGTGGCGCCGGGGCCACCGCGCGGGGACACGCAAACTCAGCCGGCGGGCAACACGGCGCATTCGATGCATCCACAGCAGCCGCCCGCACCGACAGAGTCATGCCAACGTCAGCCTCCGTCGGGGTGTACGTCCTGCCCGACCCGACGATCCTATCGTCCACCGACCAGGTCCACTCCAGGTCGTCGTCTGTACAGAACCGACGCCCTGATCCCAGCGCCACGGATGGGTACCCCACCATGGGGTGACCGGCGACGTAAGCGGATGCGACGTAGGGCGCGTCCACTCGTACCCTGAACTTCAGTCCGGCGATGCAACCCGGGCCGTCCAGCGATAAGATCCTTCCGTGAATCCACGCGTCGGAGTTTGGCACGTGCTCGGCCACGGCGGTGCCGTCGGGTTCCTCCAGCCTCACCGTCGGTTCACCGGCGGAAGCGGCGTCTTCGCCCTTTTTCCCTTTGCCCTTTTTCCGTAACCCCTTCTCCACCGTGGCCTTCATCCTGCCGAGGCACTTGCCCAGGGGCTCGTCCGCGGGTCTCTGCAGCAGCTTGGGGCCGATGGGTGCCGGGAACGGGACATCGAGGGTCAAACCGATCGCCTCGCCTGGCGCGAACCGCGCGTCGACAACCAAGTCCGACATCGCCAGCACGGGTGGGCACCGCGACCTGCGTGGACGAGGTCGATGGGCGCGCCGGGTCGAGGGGAAGCGATGCGGCGAACGACACGACGTCAATATCCGCGTGATACCGCTCAGCATGCGTGACGCCGGCGGGTCACCAACGGCGCCAGTGAGACCTACGCGCGGGGAGCTTGTGGTGTCGGGACCAACAAATGCCGTCTGACCAGCTGTGCTGTGACATCACGGTCGAGTCTGAAGTCACCTCTCAAAGAAAAGGTCCCGCCCTCTCGGCCGAGCTCAGTTCCGGGACACCGACGACGCCTAAGTGGATCGACCGACGTCGTTCCAGCAACACGCAAGCACGCGCAGAAGAAGCGCGCGCTCGTGGGCCCGATACAGGCGAACCGCACGCGGAACCCGCGCGCGACCCAGACGGATCTTCCGTTTTTGGGACTAATTAGAAGAATCGAGGGGAACCCCGAAGATGGTGAGGGACGATAGGCCGCCGATGGGCCTGGAGGGCACCTCGCCCCCGCCCGAGATGGCGGATGACGGCTACGGGTACGTGAGCTCCCCCGGGAAGCCCCAACCCAGGATGGGAGGGTCCCGCCCCGGCCCGAGGGGTCTCGCCCTCTCCTCCGCCGCGGCGCAGACCGCCACCCTCAGGGGCAGCCGCATGACCCCGCCGGGCTCCCCGGGAGGAGGCGTCGGCGGCGGCGGCGAGCACACCAACGGGTACTACGAGGTGTACCCGCGCGGTGGCGGTCGCAAGCCCGCGTTGCTGGTCCAGCTGGAGAGCCTGCTGTCGGAGCAGCTGCGGCTGAGCGAGAAGCTGGCGAGCGTCAAGGGCGGGATCCACGGCTCCGACTACAGGGACGAGAGCGGCGCGCTGGCGCTGGAGGCTCACCGCGCCGTGTTCGACGCGTTCATCAACGCGTTCACCACCTATCGCCCGCTGCTGACCAAGGTGAAGGAGCACTACGACCGGTCCCTGGACCGGGCGCTGCGGAGCGAACACGAGAATGTGCAGATGCGATCCGAGCTCAAGGCGATGGAGCTGCGGAAGGGACGGGAGGTGGAGACGGCGCGCGCGGAGGCGATCGCGACCGCGGCGACCTTCCGCGGGGACGTGCAGCAGCGACTGGCCAAGCAGACGGCGCGCGCGGAGGAGGCGGAGAAGGAACGCGACGAGGCCAGGGCGCAGATTGAGCGTTTAGTGGCGGAGCTCGAGGCGGCCAAGGCGACGTGCGGCGAGGCTGTCGAGCAGGCGAGGGTCCTGAAGGAGGCTGCGCTGAAGGAGTCGAGCTGGGCGCAGGATCCCGCGATGGAGTCGATGATGGCGCTGTCCGTGGGACCCGTGCCCAAGAACTTCGCCAGGGCGGATGCCACGCTCATCGACGGAGAGGGCGGCTTGACGGTTCCGAAGGAGGAGGGCGAAGAGCCTCCCGCGGGTGAGGGGGAAGAGCCTGAACCCGCGGGTGAGGAGCCGGAGGCCACGCCGGAGACCGAGGCCGAGGCTGATGCCAAGGATGAGTGAGTTAGCAGCGACACTTGTCGTTCGTATTAATAAATTTAAAAGCCGGGAAGCTCGGTGAAGTCCACGATGCCCTTCGGGAGGGTCGCTATCGCGTTGAGGAGCGACATGCGGTTGCGCCTGAGCTCGGGCTCCTCGGCCATGACGAACACCTTATCGAAGAACGCCTCCGACGCCTCCGACAGGCTGGCCGCCGCCGACAGCAGGTCACCCACACTCGCCTCGGCGCCGACCTTCTCCCTCGCGGCGACGTACGCCTCGTACAGCGCCACCTCCTCCGCCTCGACCAGGCTCTCCTTTTTGACCTCGAGATCGTCAGGGAGCTCCTTACCCCGCACCAGCCTGGTGGGCCGCGCGAGCACGGTCATCGCCGCCTTGAGCTCCTTCGATCCACCGGCGACCGCCGCGTCGAGCGCCTTGGCCGTCTCCGCCGCCACCGCCGGATCCCCGCCGCGCTCCGCGAGCACCGCCCTGACCGCCTCGACGCCGCACCCGCTGTCCACCAGGTACTGCTCCAAACGCCGGGTCATGTACTCGAGGCACTCGTCCACCACTTTCATATCGCACGTCACCGGCTGGAGCGCCGCAGCCTCAACGAGCGCCGCCCGCAGGTCACACCGCGAGCTGGTCGCCACCAGCGCCTGCACCGCACCGTACGCGGCGCGGCGGAGGCCGAACGGGTCCGCCGTCGCCTTGGGCGCGCCGACAACCGCAAAGAGACCCACCAGGGTGTCGAGCCTGTCCGCGACGGCCACCGCGATACCCGCGGGGGTGGAGGGCAGGACATCCCCGGAGGACCTGGGAAGGGCCGCCTCGAAGATCGCCTCGCAGAGGGGCGCGTCGAGTCCCTCGCGGGTGGCGTAGTGCTTGCCCATGACGCCCGCGAGGGAGGTGAACTCCTGCACGAGCTGGGTGGCGAGGTCCGCGCGGGCCAGCGCGGCAGCCTCGGTCGCCACCTTGGCGTCAGCCTCGGAGAAGCCGAGGGACGTCGCGAGCTTGGGCGCGAGCTTCTCCACGCGCTCCGTCTTCTCGAGCATGGTTCCGAGCTCGGTCTGGAAGGTGATACCCGCGAGTTCCGGCTTGAAGTCGGCGAGCTTCTTGCGGGTGTCAGCCTCGTAGAAGAACTTGGCATCCTCGTACCTCGCCTTGAGCACGGACTCGTTCCCCGCGCGGACGACGTCGGGGTCGACGGATCCGTTAGCGACGGTGATGAAGTGCGGGAGGAGGTCGCCGGTGGACGCATCCTCCACGGGGAAGTACCTCTGGTGCTTGCGCATGACCATCACCAACACCTCCTTGGGAAGCTCGAGGAACGCGGGGTCGAACCCTCCGATGATGGGGGTGGGCGACTCGATCAGGTTCACGACCTCGTCGATGAGACCGCCGGACTCGCCGGCGGACGCGGGGACGACGCCGTCGACACTAGCCGCGAGCGTTTCGGCGGCGGACCAGATGGCGTCGCGGCGCGCGTCGAAGCTGATCTCGATCGTGTCGCCCTCGAGGAGACTGGAGTGGTGCGCGGAGCTGGTGACCTCGGCCGTGGGCGTGGGGCTGTTGCGGAGGAGGCGCGTGGTGGAGCCGGACGCGACGCCGACTGCGACGAAGGGAAGGTGGTACTCACCGTGCATGGCGAGGAGCCAACGGAGGGGCCGGCTGAAGGTGGCGTCTCCGTTCCACCTCATCGTCTTGGGGAAGTTGACGCCGCCGACGATGCCGGGGAGGGCGTCGGCGAGGACCTCGTGCGCGGCGCGACCGACCGTGCGGACGTTGGCCCACACGTACTCGCCGTCCTTCTCCAACGCCGCCGGGTCGATCCCGTTCTTCTTCGCGAAACCCATCGCAGCCTTGGTCGGGGTGACGCCGTCCTCCTCAAAGGCGCGGGAGAGCGGGGGACCCCTGTTGCGCTCCTCCTTGCTCTCCTGCGCGGCGACGAGGTCCTTGACCTTGATGACCATGCGGCGAGGGGTGGCGCCCACGACCACGCCGCCGTGGGTGAGACCCGCGGCGTCAAGGCACGCCTCGACCGCCTTGGCAAGCTGCTCGGATCCCGACGCCACGTCCGCCGGTGGAAGCTCCTCGGTGCCAACCTCGAGGAAGAAATCAGCCGCGCCGGTCGGAGCCGCACCTTTTGGCTCCACCGGGTCCGGCGTGGGCGTGGGCTCCCAGACGCCGAGGGGAAATCCGAGCTCCTCGCGCCTCGCCACCCAGAGCACGGCGGACTCGCGCGCGAGCTTCCTCATGCTCGCGAAGAGCTTCTGTCGTTCGGTGACTCCCACGGCGCCCCTCGCGTCCAAGATGTTAAACGCGTGCGAAGCCTTGAGGAGCTGGTCGAACGCGGGGAGGGGCAGCCTGGCGTCGAGCATGCGGTTAGCCTCCTTGTCGGCGAGCTCGAACCTGAGCTGGTGCGCGGGGACGTCCGCTTGCTCCATGTTGAACACGGACATCTCGTACTCGTTCTGAAGGAACATCTCTCCGTACGTCATGGTGTCGTTGTACCTGATGTCCTTGAAGTGCTTCACGCCCTGAAGGGACATCATGATGCGCTCGAGGCCGTAGGTGATCTCCACCGCGGTGGGCGCCACCTTGAGGGAGCCGCACTGCTGGAAGTAGGTGAACTGGGTCACCTCCATGCCGTCAAGCCAAACCTCCCACCCGAGACCCCACGCGCCCAGCACGGGTGACTCCCAGTTATCCTCGACGAACCGTAGGTCGTGCGCCTTGGTGTCGATGCCGAGCGCTTCGAGGGAGCCGAGGTACAGCTCCTGCGCGTTCCCTGGGTCCGGCTTGAGGATAACCTGGAACTGCGTGTGGCGCTGCACCCTGTTGGGGTTGTCGCCGTAGCGGCTGTCGTCCGGCCTGATTGAGGGCTCGGGGTAGCACACGCTCCAGGGCTCGGGACCGAGCGAGCGGAGGAAGGTGGCGGGGTTCATCGTCCCCGCGCCCACCTCGGTGTTGTGAGGAAGCGAGAGGGCGCAACCGCGCTCGGCCCAGTACTGCTGCAGCCTGAGAATCGCATCCTGAAAGGTTGGGACGGTGGCGGACGCGCCGGATCCAGCGTCGGACGCCGCGGCACTGCTGGTCGCGGGAGCGTCCGTGGAGATGGCGCGCGCCACGCGAACGGCGCGACGGGCGGAAGCGATGCGCTGAACCCCGAGGTTGGAGGTTCGCACCCGCGCCACGGGAGCGCCGACGTTCGCGGGTCCGCACCACGACATCACCGCCTGGGGCGACGTGGCCATGCCCCGGGTCCCCGCCACCTTGCCGCGGGCGAGGCGCGCGCCGGGGGCGGCGAGGCCGTAGCAACGCACCGAAGCAGCGATCACGCGCTGCATATTGACCGGCGCAAGTCTCCTGGGAGAAGATCCACAGAGCGTGGACGTGGCCAGCTCAAGTGTGGTCCGGCGGTTCGTGAAAAGCGAGATAAGGCCAAGCCGCCTTTTCCGCTCGAGTCGAAAGTGCCGAGCACAATAATTCGCGCGCGCGACCGGGCAGGAGGAGAGGGGCTCCACGATGGCGCTCCTCGAGGCCGGGACGGCGGTGACGGTGAACGGGCTAAAGGCCCGGCCCGATCTTAACGGCAAGACGGCCAACATCGTGGCCTACGTCCCGGAGAGGGAGAGGTATCACCTGACCATGGACGAGGGAGAACAGGAGGAGCTGTACCTGAAGCCGGCAAACGTCGAGGCGATCTCGGGCGGAGACGAGGAGCCCGTGGTGGAGGCTCCGGCACCCGAGGCGCCCGTGGAGACTCCCGCGGCACCCGTGGACGAGCCCGCGGCTGCGGCTGCCCCACCTCCTGAACCCGCCGTTCCTGAGCTCATGGAGCCAGGGACCGTGGTCGAGGTGAACGGGCTCAAGGCTCGGCCGGATCTGAACGGGAAGCACGGGACGGTCGTGGCGTACGCCGCGGACAGGGAACGGTATCACGTCAACATCGTCGGCACCGAGGAGGAGACCTACCTCAAACCGGCGAACGTCTCGATCGTCAAGGAACCCGAACCGGCGCCCGAACCGGCGGTCCCGAGCGAGGAGGGGGCGGCTGAGAGGGACGCCATCCTTCGGGAGGCGAGCAACGGCGCGGCGGCGTCGGCGGCGTCGGCACCCACGCCCGCCGTCGAGGAGCTCAAGGACGACGAGACCCTGTTGAAGGAATTCTTCGCGGACGTCTCCGACGCCTCGAGGGACGCCGAGGTTGAACGCATCCTGGCGTGTTTCAAGCTCAACCCGTACGAACACCTCAACGTTCGGTTCGACGCCGGGGAAGACGCGGTTAAGAGAGCGTTCCGTAAGGTGTCTCTGTTGGTTCACCCCGATAAGTGCAAGCACCCGAACGCCAAAACCGCGTTCGACGCCATCGGGCAGGCGCAGACGCTGCTCGGGAAGGAGGAGGTGAAGAGGGAGCTGGACTTCAACCTGACCCGAGCGCGAGAGTCTGTGATTAAGAATTGGAAAAAAGAGACCCGCAACGACGTGATCCTGCGCGTGAGGTACAACGGGGACAGGGACGCGCAGTTGGCTGACTTTTTGGAGAGCGACGAGTTCCACGAGCGATGGAAGCTCGAGGGTAGGAAAAACATCGTAGACTTAGAGTGGAGGCGGCGCAAGCTCACCCTTCGCATCGCGGCGGAGGAGGAGCGCGTGGAGAAGGAGGAGAAGGAGGAGGCGGCGGAGCGCAAGAAGCAGAGCAAGGCTCAGAAGAACTGGGACGAGGAGAAAGCGCGGGAGGGTCGCGTCGGCGGCTGGAGGGACTTCGCAAACAAGAAGAAGACCAAGCGACAGAAAGTAGCCGGCGAGTTCAAGATGCCCACGCTGAAAAAGGAACAACGAGCCAAGGAGGAGGAGCACCACGGACTGGACAAAAACGCCAACCGCGTGCTCCGGCCCGACGAGGTGAGCAAGGCGTGGTGATGAATTAGACTAGAATCAAGAACACAACGCTACTCATTTTGTTCCGTCTCCCCCACGGCGACCCAGTTACCGGTCGGCTTCGAGG
>Ga0257106_1000559_pt1 | contig 21684 bp, 25 predicted proteins | sample LP_taG_3_FD_190177 | JGI IMG/M metagenome (GOLD analysis project Ga0257106, IMG submission 190177) | Marine microbial communities from Northeast Subartic Pacific Ocean, Canada - LP_J_2011_P26_10m | ecosystem: Environmental > Aquatic > Marine > Oceanic | place: Canada: Northeast Subartic Pacific...
GAGTTAACAAAGTTATTTTTAATAAGAAATTCTATCCATGAGTAATCAGAATCTCCTCTAAGGATGGTATTATCAAGGTCAAATATTGTTAATTTCATTTATGTACTGTTTATGATTCAAGAACCTGGCTACAGATTGAATGTTGGTTTAATCATTATCAATGATAATGGTAAATTGCTTCTATGCAAAAGAAAAAATATGAATAGTTGGCAGTTTCCTCAAGGAGGTATAGATGAGGGGGAAACACCTTCAAGGGCATCAAAAAGAGAATTATTTGAAGAAGTGGGTATTAAGTCAAATTGTGTAAAACTAGTTGGATCCATGAGTGATTGGATCAAATATCAAATACCTAAAAAAAGTAGAAGAAATAATTTTGTTAAAAAAGGAATAAAAGGTCAAAAGCAAAAGTGGTTTATGTATAAATTAAGAAAGGATACGGAGATAACTTTTGAAAATGATCCAGATGGCGAATTTGATGATTTTAAATGGGTCTCGTATTGGTATCCCTTACATACTATTATCTCTTTTAAAAAAGATGCTTATAGAAAGGTTTTGAATGATTTGAGCCCTATATTTTGTAAAGAACTGAAACATGATTGAAGAATTAATAATATTTTCATTTTTAGGTGTTTTTGTTGGTCTTGTTGCTGGCATGTTTGGCATTGGTGGAGGGACGTTAATAGTTCCTGTTCTTGTAGCTAGTTTTTTAAATCATGGTTTTCAAGAAGATATAACTGTCCATCTTGCAATTGGGTCTTCAATGGCAAGTATTTTTTTTACCGGCATAGCTTCAGCAAATGCCCATAGAAAAAAAAGGGCTATCAATTTCGATATATTAAAGCCTGTGACGTACGGAATTATTTTTGGTGCTTTTTTGGGCGCAGTTTTTGCACTTCAGCTAGAAGGATATGTCTTAAAATTAATTATTGCATTTTTTGCTTTAGCTGCTGCTCTTAGAATTGGATTTAGTATTGAGTTCCAATCCCCTAATAAAAGACCAGGAGACTTAATATCTTATTCAGCTGGTTCAGGTATAGGGTTCTTGTCATCTTTGCTGGGAATAGGTGGTGGCATGTTTTCAGTTCCGTACTTTAGAAGTTCTGGCCTAAGCATGACAACAAGTGTTGGCACTGCAGCTGCTTGCGGGATTCCAATAGCACTTTTTGCATCTCTTGGATATTTCTTCATGGGTATGAGCAATCCCTCTTTGCCTAACTTAAGCTTGGGATATATTTATCTTCCTGCTGTATTTGGTATTTCTATAACAAGTGTTTTTGCTGCAAGGTATGGAGCGCAAATAGCTCATTATGTTTCAGAGAACACTCTTAAAAGATTGATGGTGTCTCTATTATTAACAATTTCTATTTATATGGTTGTAATATGATAATTGAATTATCTTCTTTCTTTGATAACCCAAGTTTAATTAATTTTGGTCCTCTTAAAATTCAGTTTTATGCAGTAACCTGGCTTCTTTCTGCTCTTTTTATTTACCTGTTTCTTAAATCAAATAAGATCATATTAGAGCTTGGCTTGCATAAGGAAAAGGTCAATGATTTAGTCTTTTTATATGGTTTATTCTTTGGGGCTATGTGTGGTGGACGAGTTGGATACATGTTGTTCTATGGGATGGATCAGTTATTAGAAAATCCATTATCACTTTTTTATGTCTGGCAAGGTGGGTTAAGTTTTCATGGTGGCTTGGCTGGAGTTGTTATTAGTTTGGTTATTTTTTGTAAGAAAAGTGAAATTAGCTTCTTCAGATTAATGGATGCTGTTGCTTTGGCTATGCCAATTGGGCTTGGTCTTGTAAGAATAGGCAATTTTCTTAATGGTGAATTATATGGCAGGCAAACTAATGGAGATTGGGGTTTTATATTTCCTACAGATCCTTATGGTTTTTTAAGGCACCCTTCTCAATTATATGAAAGTTTTGGTGAGGGTTTGCTCTTGTTTGTATTGCTTTTTTTAATTAACAAATCTTCTAAAACTCATGGCGTTGTCTGTTCATCTTTTCTTATACTTTATGGAGTGATTAGATTTATAATTGAATTTTTTAGACAGCCTGATGCACATATGGGTTTTGTCTTATTAGAATATATAAGTATGGGTCAACTATTATGCATTCCAATGATAATTATTGGCTTCATGATATTAGGTTATACGAGGAAAAAAGCATGAAAGCATATTTAGATCTACTTCAACACATTATAGACAATGGTGATGAAAAAGATGATCGAACTAATACGGGAACTATCTCTTCTTTTGGTCATCAATTAGCTTTTGATCTTGAAGAAGGCTTTCCGGCAGTAACAACTAAGTCATTAGCCTGGAAGGGTGTGGTTTCTGAATTAATTTGGTTTCTCGAGGGCTCCAGTGATGAAAGAAGATTAGCTGAAATAAGATTTGGAAAAGGAAGAGAAGAACTTACCGATTTAAATAAATACTCAACTATTTGGACAGATAATGCTGATAATCAAGGCAAGAGTTTAGGGTATGAAAATAATGAATTAATAAAAAAATTAGGCCCAGTTTACGGAGTTCAATGGAGAGACTGGGGTGGGATTGATCAAATACAACAATTACTCAAAAATCTAAAAGAAAATCCAGATGGAAGAAGGCATATATTATCAGCTTGGAATGTTGGGGAAATAGATAAAATGGCTCTACCTCCTTGTCATGTAATGTCTCAATTTTATATAAATAAGGGAACTATTAGCTGTCATATGTACCAAAGGAGTGCTGATATGTTTTTAGGTGTCCCATTCAATATAGCCAGCTACGCTTTGCTCCTTAGCATATTTGGCGAGATATTAGATTTAACTCCAAAACGATTTGTTCATTCTTTTGGAGATGCACATATCTATAAGAACTCTATTGAACAAGTTAAAGAACAGATTTCAAGAGAACCAAAAATACTACCTTCATTGAGCATGCCTAAATTATCTTCATTGGAAGATATATCAAAATGTAAGGTTGAAGACTTTAAACTTATGAACTATGAACATCATCCAGCAATAAAAGCAAAAATGGCGGTATAAATATGATAATTTCTCATGTTGTGGCGGTATCAAATAATAACGTAATTGGTGTTGATAATAATTTACCTTGGAACCTAAGGACTGATCTTGCTCATTTTAAAGAATATACAACAAATAAAATAATTATAATGGGTAGAAAAACTTTTGAATCGATTGGAAGACCCCTTCCTAATAGAACAAATTTTGTAATATCAAGAACATTGCATGATATCCCAGGTGCGCATATCTTTAATAATTTAAAGGATGCGCTGAAAGCTGCTAAAGAACACAGTGAAAATGTTAGGGATAAGGCTGAGGCTGAGACTGAGGCTGTAATTATTGGAGGTGGTTATCTATTTAGAGATACTTTATCAACCTTTAATAAATTAGTACTCACAAGAGTTGATTGCGACATTGATGGAGATATTTTTTACCCAGATATTGATTTAACTGGCTGGAATCTTATTAAAACTGAATCTTTTAAAAAAGATGATGACAATGACTACGATTTTAAAGTCGAAGAATATAAAAAACTATGATTGGCTTTGTATGTAATCTCTTCTAAGAGCTAAGTTCTTAACTCTTATTTCTTCATTTTCTGTATATTTAAGCCAGTTATTTGCTTGAGTTTTAACTTTTTTATCTTTATCTCTAGCAGCTACTCTAAATTGTTTTCTTGCCATTTCAAATTCTTGAAGTTCAAAGTAAGCTTGTCCTAGTGTTAGATATACTTGTGATACTTTTGTGATCTTTCCTTTTTCTAAGCCTTTTTTTATTGCATCAACTGCTGAATCTAGTTTATCTTCAGAAAGGTACAAGTTACCTAATAAAACAAAGGCTTTACCGTCTTTAGATATTTTAGCTGCCTGCTCTAATACTGGTATGGCTTTATCTATTTCTTGAGCCATTCTCCATGAGTCGGCAAGTAACTTAAGATTTTTTTCAGTGTCCTTAACAACTGGAACAAGTTTTTCCTCTTTAGTTTTTTCGTCAACATTAATAATTAGCTTCTTCTGGCCAGATACTAGAACTTGAGCAGCCCAGTAAGGATTTTGATTTAATAGCAGTAATTGAGCTAAGGCCAAATACTCTCCTTCTTTATTTAGAAAATCTTTGGCATGTGCAGCTTTCAAAGTGATCATGTAATCTTTTTCTCTTCCAAGCTGACCATAAGTTCCGCCAAGTTGAATAAAATATATTTTCTTAGGATATAAATTAACTAGAATTTCATATATTTCTAGTTGTCTTAGAAGAGCATTCTTTTCTCCAAGATCTTTTTTTAACTCACCGATGGCAGCAGCTAGCATGTTGTACCAGTTTTCTTTTGGTTTATATCCTTCTTCTTCAGCAAGTTGAATAGCTTTCTCATTTGAAGATATTACCTTTTTATAATTTCCGACTTGATAATAAGCCGTTCCAAGAAGACCCCATGCTTGTGCTGTTACAGTTTCAACTTCATCCATCCACTGAAGTAAGGTCTCAATGCCTTTTTCAAAGTCTCCAGTAACCAATGACAATTGAGCCAAAGTATAAAGTGCTGCAGTTCTTATTGGAATTGTAGATTCTGGCTCTGCTAGTACCTGCCTATATGCATTAATGGCAGGAGCATAACTTATTTTTAATTCTGATTGTTTCTCTTCTTCTGTTCTCTCATCTTTTTTATTACTATCTGATGGGTCTTTTATGTCTGCAGTTGCATAATAGGCATAACCTAGAGCATTCCAGACAACTGATCTGTCATAACTTTTCATATTTCCAAAGTTACTTTTAAGCTCAGTTAATATACTAACCGCAGTTTCCATGTCTGGGGCTGGTTCACCCATCTCATCAACTTCTTCTAAGGCCTCATATACTTTAGCCATTTTCTTCGCAGTTTTTGATTGAAGAGCTCGAGCTTTTTTGTATTTTATTTCTTTCTTTGATTTATCATTAGATGACTGAGCTTGTAAAGTGTTTGAAGTATAAGTAAACGAGAAAGCTAAAATTGCAAATAAATATAAGAATTTAGATTTTTTAATTATTTTAATCATCGTCCGCCATTAAAAATGTGAATCTATGAAGAACACCTTCAACTGAAGTAGGTTTTCCATCAACTATCTTTGGTTTATATTTTAGTTTAGCAGAAGCTCTTACAGATGCGCTATTAAATAAAGAACATGGTCTCATCTCTTTTGTTGCTTCAGGACTTGGATCTCCACAATAACCGTCCACAGCAGTTGCATCTTCAACTGAACCTGTCTCAGTAATTGTAAATGAAACAATTGCATAACCTTCCGTGCCTCTTTCTTGTGCTCTTCGTGGGTATATAGGTTGAACTTTAAATAATGGAATGTATTCTCCGTCTCTAAAGAATGAGCCACCAGCCTTAAAGTTAGCTTTTGGCTTTGCTATAGAAACATCAATTCCAGTTAATGGTTGAAGGTCTAACTCAGGTTGAGCAATATCCTCAGGTTGTTCTTCTGGTTTTTCAGGTTTATCTACCTCAGTCATAAATGTATCAATTTGTCTTTCGGGCATTACAACGTCAGCTAATTTTATTGAGTTATCCTCTTTCATACCACTATCCCCTAATGATATAAGCACAACCATAATGAAAAATAAGAATGAAGTAATGATTGCAGATAAGCCAATGCCAGCAAGATATTTATTTGCATTAAATGCCTTATTGTATAAAGCCTGAATCGGCTTCAACACAGAATTAATTGCTGTTTTGATTTGATCCATATATTGTTATTTTGGTTCTGAGGCTAAAGATATTGCATTAACTCCTGCTTCTCGAGCTCCATCCATAACTTGAATAATTGTATCTGCCATAGCTTTTTCATCAGCTTGTATCACAACAGATCCTTTAGGGTTATCTGCAAGAAGCTTAACGACGTTAGCCTTAACTTGACGAACATCTATCCTTCTTCCATCCATCCAAACTTCTCCGGTAGGACCTACGGCAATTAATATTGCTGCATTTTCTTGAGTTTCAGCAGTATCTGAATCAGGACGGTTAATTTCAAGACCTGGTTCTTTAATAAAGTTTGCAGTAACAATAAAGAAAATAAGCATGATGAATACAACATCAAGCATTGGGGTTAAATTAATTTCATCGCTTTCTTCTTGAACTGCGCTAGTTATTGCATTTCTTCTCATAATATTCCCCTACTAAATATCTCTTTTTATAATTTCGTTAAGCTCTTCTTCATGTCTTTTACTTGTACTAGTTAAATATATGGCTGCAAACGATCCTGATAATGCCGCAACCATACCAGCCATTGTTGGAAGAGTAGCCTTTGAAACTCCTCCAGCCATGGCTCTTGCATCTCCGCCACCATTGAATGCCATTACTTGGAAAACTTCTATCATCCCAGTCACAGTCCCTAACAAACCAAGTAAGGGCGCTAAGACAATACAGGTTTGTATAATGCTTATATTCTTATTGATTTCCATTTTAGCTTGAGACATCATCTTTTCTCTTATTTGAAGAGCATGCCAGGATTTCTTATCTGTTCTAGAATTCCATTTCTCTGCTAGGGTGGAGACATATTCTCCATGAGCTGAAGAAAGATACCAGATTCTTTCAAAAATCATACCCCACATAAAGAAAACAAGAATAGCAATTAACCAAAGCACACTTCCACCCTGCTCCATAAAGTCTCTTATGGATGAAAATGCTTCTGTTATTGCAAATAGCATACTAAATACCTATTTAGATTCTGCTCTCTCAGCAAGAATACCAGTACTTTGTTCTTCAAGAACACCAATTATTCCTCTTGCAGATGACTGAGTAAAGGAGTGAAGTAAGCTAGTTGGAATAGCAACAAGAAGCCCTAAAACTGTTGTTACTAATGCTTGTGAAATACCGCCAGCCATTAGCTTAGGATCTCCAGTTCCATATAAAGTAATCATTTGGAAAGTTACAATCATTCCTGTAACTGTTCCTAATAGACCGGCTAAAGGCGCAATAACTGAAATAATTTTTATAAAACCAATACCAGAATCTATTGCAGGTCTCTCAGCCATAATAGCTTCGGCAAGTTTAAGCTCAAGAGTATCAATGTCTTTATCAAAGTTATCTTTACCGACTTTTAGCACTCTTCCAAGTGGATTAGCTATATCTGCAGCTTCGTTATTTGCTTGTTTCCTAACAGCAGTTCCTATCGTGTAAAGACTAAATAGTTTCCAGAATGAGAACAAGACTGCAATGATACCAACAGCGATAATTGCATACCCAACTTCTCTACCTTGTTGAGCTCTCTCTAGTAATGAAGGAGTTTGAATTAAGTTAGCGAGTAAACTTCCGCCAGTAGGTCCCGTAGGATCTACTCCAAATCTTACTTGATCGCCAACTTCAGCATTTCCTATTTTCTTAGCTGTTTTAGTAAATCTTCCTGCAGGTTGCCTAGGTAAAAATGCATATTGCCCTTTGGTGGTTGCATATTCTAGATACTTGCCGTCACAGACTGCATTAAATAAGCCTACTCTAGTAACTTCACATTGCGAAGTAACGCCGTCTACATCTATAACATCAGTTGTAAATGAAACAACTTGACCACTAGCAACCATTTCTCTTTGAAGTTCATACCAAAGACCTTCTATTTCTCTTATAGTAGGTAACTCAGTAGCCCCAGACATTTTGCCAGTAAGATTATTTAGGAAATCAACTCTTTCTTGGCCATATTCTGCGCCAGTTAAAGAGCCTGAAAACTGAACAGCAGCTTCTCCTGCAGAACTTTGCAGATGTCCGAATAGCTCAGTAAGAGAACCTAGTTCTTTCTTATAAGCATCTTCTTTAACTCTTAGAATGTCTTCATTCTTTTTATATGTGGCTTCAAGAGTGTCAGCAATTTTTTCTTGACGAGCTAATTCTCTTTTTTCAGCAGCTAAAATCGAAGCTTGCTTATTCTTATTAGCCATAAATTCATTTTCTCTAACATCATTCGCAGATTGCTCCTGTGTCTTTCCCTCTTTTACAAGAGCTAGAAGAGCTTCAACTGTTGAAATCTCTTGGACTTCTTCAGATGCATCTTGTGCAAAAACAAAACCAGTTAAAGAAAGAACTAATAATGCTGGAATTAAATATAAATTTTTCATTACACTTCTCCTTTGATGACTGGCATCAGCAGCATATCTGTTGGAGCTAATTTCTTAGCCATCCTAATGCCGTTTCTAATTGGTTTTCTGTAGCTACCTGGAAGCTCATCCCATGAAGCCGTCTCGTTATTCCATCTTCCACTAGATTGCTCGTCTTTTGTTTGATAGAACATTCCTATTCTTCCGATAACTAATATATTAACAACAGTTCCATCTTGCAAAGAACTTTCATAAGTATCTATTTTTCTTCCATACTCTGCTTCAATATTGTAAGCCTCTAGAACTTGTCTAACTTGCTCTGAAGCAGTAACTTTTGGTTTAGCCAATGAAGCTCGCACTAAATCAATTCTGTTTTGTCTTTCATCTAGTCTGAAGGGAGTATCAAGACCTATAAAAGTTTCAAGACTTTCTAGCATTCTTTGAGCTAAAGGTGGTATTTGTCTTTGGACTATAACTACCTGAACTAATTGCTCATCCAACTGATCCATTAGATCAAGTTGAGCTTGGATTTGAATTCGTTTTTGTTCGTTATAAAGTTTTAGGCCTTCAACTTGTTTTGATACCGCCTTCCACTCATTAACAATTTTATCTGTCTTTTTTTCTGTATCATCTATTTTGTCCTGTGACGAAGCGGATAATAGTTGGTTTTCTCTTCCTACTTCAAGAACCATCTCCATCTCAGATGCTGTCACAAAATTAGACATAGAAATTAGAACAAACAGATGTGCTAAATTTAACTTCTTCTTCATATTAATCTCCCTAAAAGATTGCTTATATTAACAGTCTATATGTCATATTTAAAACTTTTTTTTTAGTTTTAAAAAATTATAGTAATGCTACTAAAAATATAGTAATAATATACCAATTAAATATATTCATATAATTGATAATGTTAAAACATTATATTCAAAAAATTCTTACTTCATAACTTTAAAAAATAGTGTTGGAGTATCTTTCTTATACTTAACATACTCATCTTCGTGTCCCCATTTTTTATCACTCATAGTCTCTAACATTCTTACTCCACTTACATAAACCAAAAGAAGATATGTAAATATTGGTGATATTAATGTTAAATATTGAAGGCCTGATAAGGATGAGATTGACATCACAGCAATACCTAACCATAAAAGTATTTCACCAAAGTAATTTGGGTGTCTAGATTTTGACCACAAACCAGAAGTTATAAACCTATTTTTATTTTCAGCATTTGCCCTAAATTTTGATTTTTGATTGTCTGCTACTACTTCAATACCAAAACCTAGTAAAAACAATAATGCTCCAATAAAGAAAATAGTATTCATTAGGATTCCGTCTGGCGATGCTATAGCTGTGAGTGCACACATTGAACATAATGAGACCCACAAACCTTGTAGCGTCCATGTCATAAAGAATTGTGTTGATGATGGCTTAATAGATCTAAATCTTTTATCTTCTCCATCTTTTTTAATCCTCATAAATAAAAATGATCCCAGCCTTAGTGCCCATAAAGTAATAAATATTGCAATAATCATATTCCCAATATTTAAAGTGTTCTCATAATTATCTGAGCTCAGCATGGCAAACCAAATAACAGTTACATAAGTAATACTCCCAGAAAGGTCATAAAATTTTTCAGTTTGAAAAACATACGCTGGAATAAATAATACCCATTGAATACAGAATGCTAAAATTACAGCCTGCATAACAATGTCTAAACCTGTTGCTGTGGCTATACCCAACGCAAATAAGAAAGTTGCAGCTGATATTGAGATATTAATTACTTGTTTCATTATTTCTCCCATCCGCATGCTCTATTCTCATTTTTTTTATCCAACCAATCCTTTAATGGCTTGTAATAATTCATCACAGAACTCCCACTTAATTTTCTGGAGCCAGTGATATTTTCAAATGCATCTTGCCATGGCACACTTTGACCCATTGCCATTGTAGAGATAATTTTTTCACCAACTTTTGAATTTCCAAAAATAGAACATTCATGGAGTGCTCCCTGAAAATTCATTTCATTACACAATGATTCATGGAATTGGTATTGCATGATTCTGGCAAGATAGTATCTTGTATAAGGAGTATTTCCAGGAATATGATACTTAGCACCAGGATCAAAGTACTCTTCTGTTCTAACAACTGGAGATGTTATTCCTTGATACGACTCTCTCATATCCCACCAAGATTGATTTAAATTAGATTCATCAATCTCGCCATTAAAAATTCCTGATCTCCATTTATCTAACATCAACGCCCAAGGTATAACTACGACACCCTCTAGAGCTTGTTTCATGAGCAAGCCTATTTCATCTTTTTTTGCAGCTTCTGCTTCTTGTGCTGATATAAAACCAATATCATTAAGATAACCTGGTGTAATTGATAGGGTTAGTAAATCACCGAAAGCTTCATGAAAACCATCATTAGCTCCACCTTGAAACAAAGTAGGTAAGTGGTTGTAAGCTTGATAATAAAAAATATGTCCTAATTCATGGTGAATGGTACTGAAGTCTTCTTCATTTTTTTCAATACACATCTTTATTCTTAAGTCATTATTTGCAGAGTCTAAGTTCCATGCAGATGCGTGGCATTGAACTGATCTGTCTGCTGGTTTAATAAATAGTGATCGATCCCAAAATGTTTCAGGAAGGGAATCAAACCCCATAGACAAAAAGAAATTTTCAGCATATTCAACCATCTCCTTTTCACTGATATTCCTATCTTTAATTATTTGAGTAACATCAATAGAATTCGTTTCTTCTGCTTTGTATACAAGATCATAAATATTTGTCCATGACTGTCCCCACATGTTTCCCAAGAGATGCACAGGCAATGGACCATCAAGAGGAACTTCTTCATCTCCATACATAGAATTAAGTTCACTTCTAACATGACAATGCAATGCATCATATAGAGGCTTTACTTCTTCCCAAACTCTGTCTGTTTCTTGTAAAAATTCTTTTGCTGGCATGTCATATTTACTGAACCATAAATCGCTTAGACCTTCAAAACCAAGATCTTTTGATCCTTGATTTCCAATTTCAACCATACGCATATACATCGGCTTCATAGGTTTACCAATTTCATGCCAGCCAGTCCAGGCTTTAAGTAATTCGCTTGGATCTCTTGAATTGTCTAAAATTTGTTCGAAATCGCCTAACTCATAACACCTTCCGTCTTCATAACAATGCTTACCACTACCATACATTGCATCAAGTTGCGTTGATATCGTGGAGAGCTCCCCAGCTAGAACTTCATTAAATGGAGGTGGCATAACAAAAGAGCTTTTTAAAAGCTCTAATTGTCTTCTGTTTGCGTCTGATGTTTCTAGATTGTTAAATAAGGCTGCCTCTCTCGATAATTCTAAAGCTTTTAAAGTATATCTTTTAGAATAATCAGATAATACTTTTTGAGAGTCATAGGTTATAAAATTTGAACCAATCCAATATGCAGAATTGACAATCGGTCCTTCGGTTAAGTTATCTTTCTCAACAGAAGCTAAAAATGCATCCAAATCATCTAAAGACTTAGATTGTTCGCCACTTGGAGCGCAAGAAGTTACAATTGCAGACATGGCAATTAATATAAATAAATTTTTCATTAGTTTCCTCCGGTTAATAAAATAACACAAAAATAATAAATATTATGAAAATTTCAACCAATCAATTTAAAAATGGAACTAAGCTTTTAATAGATAACGCACCATGTTCAATAATAGAACATGAGTTTCATAAACCTGGCAAAGGGCAAGCAGTAATGAGAGTTAAATATAAGAATTTGCTCACTGGAAATACTAACGACAAAACTTTTAAATCAGGAGAATCTGCAGAAACTGCTGATGTGAATCATAAAGATATGGAATTCCTTTATACGGATGGAGATATTTGGCATTTTATGGATACAACCACCTACGAACAAATAGAGATAGGCTTGTCAGAGATAGGTAGCGCGAAGAAATGGCTTGTTGGTCAAGAAATTTGTGAAATTATCTTATGGGATGAAAGACCTATATTGGTTGACCCACCAGTTACAGTAGAATTAAAAATTGCAAAATCAGAACCTGGTGTCAAGGGTGACACCGTTTCAGGGGCAACTAAACCTGCAGAATTAATTACAGGAGTAATTGTTCAAGTTCCTTTATTTGTAAACGAAGGGGAAGTCATTAAAGTTGATACTAGAGATGAAAGCTATGTGGGCAGAGCCAAGTAATGATTGAGAGTATTAATAAAGAAATAGATAATTTCTTAGTATCGTTGCCGGGAATTGATAAAAATCAATTGGAATCTATTATAAGTAAATACTCCTCCACCATTACTGATGATTTAAAAAAAGGACACATAACTTCTAACGTTTGTATGATTGCTGCAAGCATTCTTCAAAAAAATCCTAAAGAACTTGCCTCAGAATTAAAAAATATTTTAATCCAGTCAGGTAGATATGAAAGTGTTGAGTCAGCAGGCCCTGGTTTTATAAACTTAACTTTAAAAAGAGCTGATTTTATTTCAACCATAGAGGTTATAAATAAAGATCCTAAAAATTTTGGAAAATCTAGTTTTGGAGAAAGTAAATCTATTCAAATAGAATTTGTTTCTGCAAACCCTACAGGACCTCTTCATGTTGGTCATGGAAGAGGCGCTGCATATGGTGATGCAATCGGAAGAATCCTTTCATCATCTGGCTACAGGGTGGAGAGGGAATACTACATAAATGATGCTGGAAGACAGATAGATATACTTACTGCCAGTGTATTCATCCGAGTATTTCAAAATAACTTCGGAGATTTCTTTCCAAAAAATGCATATAAAGGATCTTATATTACTGATATTGGTAATTCTTTTTACAAGAAAGAAAAACCAAAAAGTTTAGAAGATATATCAACACTTATAAAAGAACTTCCAGAGGATGAAGAAAAAGAAATAGATGAACTTATCCTGAGAATAAAAAATCAAGATTTAGATATTTGGAATTTGATTAAAGACTTCTCTTTGGATAAAGTTTTAGCATCAATTAAAGAAGATTTAGAATTATTTAATGTATCTTTTGATCATTGGTTCTTTGAATCATCATTGGGAGATATAAGTGATGAAAAATCACAAATATCATCTGCTATTAAAACATTAAAAGATAAAAATCTAGCCTATGAGGAGAGTGACGCGATCTGGCTTAATACATCTTCAAGTGGAGATGACAAAAATAGGGTATTAATTAGAGATGATGGAAGGGCTACATATTTTGCTTCAGATGTTGCCTATCACAAGGACAAAATCGATAGAGGATTTGATAAATTAGTTAATGTTTGGGGAGCTGATCATCATGGTTATATAAAAAGAATTGAGGCATCTATTGAGGGACTTGGGTTCAGTAAAGAGAAATTAAATGTTCAGTTAGTTCAATTTGCAAATCTTTTTAAAGATGGAAGCAAGGTTAAAATGTCGACTAGGTCAGGTGATTTTTACTCACTTGCTGACCTAATTAAAGAAATAGGAACAGATGCAGCTAGATTCTATTATCTTTCAAAACAAGCAGATCAACACTTAGACTTTGATTTAAATTTGGCGAAATCAGATAGCAAGGAAAATATTTTTTATTACATTCAATATGCTCATGCACGAATTTTTTCATTACTAAGTAAATATGAAGCTAAGTATTCCGCTATGCCCTCTTCTTCTGATGCTATAAGAAATGGGTCTTATAAGTCTTGTGACAAACTAATACATGAGATAAGTAAATACCCTTCTATAGTTTTAAGATCTTCATCTGCTTTACAGCCTCATCTGATCATTTTTTATCTAAAGGATTTTGCTCATGCTTTTCATAGTTTTTATAACGACAATCATGTTCTAACAGAATCAAAAGAAAATATGGAATCAATTATCTATTGTTTGTCTGCAGCTAAGGCTGTTATATCTAATGGTCTTAATCTCTTAGGAATTGAGCCAATGGAAAAAATGTAATATCTATGAAAGATTTTGCAAATAGAACTTCATCTAATAAAAGAAATAATAAAACAAAAAGATCTGTATTTAGATCTAAGAAAAAAAGTATTCAAGTAATTTCTTCAAACACTATCTTGGGGCTTTTAATTTTTTCTATTTTATTGGCCTGCATCTCTTTTTTCTATTTTAAAACAGACATTGTAGGTATCGAACCAAGAGTTAATAAAAATAATGTGACAATAGATTTTCCAACATCGCTAATTGAGAATTCAATTTTGATAGAGGCTGATAATGAAAATAACTTTTTGTCTTGTGAGTATTTTGTTCAAATTGGTGCTTATGGAAATAAAAAATATGCATATGAGGCAACAAATATCTTAAGCGAAACAAAACTTCTATCTATAAACGAAATTTATAGTTCATCTGATCCTGGGAAATTACTACATAGTGTTTTAAGTGGTCCCTATGAAAATCGTTCTGCGGCAAATAATGCTAAAGAAAAAATTACAAAGAAAGGCTTTGATCCAAGATTAAGAACTTTATGCAAAAAGAAATAGAAAAAAATATTAAGCTTCTACAATCTAGAGTCAGTGATGCTTGCTCATCAGTTGAGCTTGAGTCGAATAATATAAGTGTTATAGCCGTCTCAAAAAGAAAGAGTACAGACCATATAAAAGCAGCATTTAATGCAGGAATTACTAATTTTGGTGAGAACTATGCTCAAGAACTTCAACAGAAATGTGAAGAATTAAACATGCATGATATTGTTTGGCATTTTATTGGACCAATCCAATCAAACAAAGTTAAATTAATATCTCGTCATGCTAATTGGGTTCATTCTATTGATAGATTGAGTATTGCAGAAAAAATTAATAAAGAATGCGCATTATTAAATAAAACAATTAACGCGTGCATTCAAGTCAATATTTCTGAGGAGGAAACTAAGAGTGGTATTGCCTCATCAGAACTACTAGACTTTGCCAGTCATATAGATTCCCTAGATTATATTAATTTAAAAGGCATAATGGTTCTCCCAAAAATATCTGGAAATGCTACAAAAGAAATGGTTAAGTCAAAATTAATTCATAATGAGCTAGTAAGTTTTTATCCAAAAGCTTCATACTTATCTATGGGAACAACATCTGATTTTGAGGCTGCTATTAAATTAGGCTCAAATATGATTAGAATTGGTGAATTAATCTTCGGAGAAAGGGATTGAAGAAAATAGTATTTTTTGGAGCTGGTAATATTGCTCAAGCCCTTATAGAAGGAATGATTTCTAATGGGCACAATAAAAATAATATTTTATTCATAGATAGAAATCCACAAAATAGTAAAAAATTAAAAAAAATAGGTATAAAAGAATTTGATTTAAAGAAAACAAAAAAAGTAGATTTATTTATTATCGCAGTTAAGCCAAAAGATGCTCTTAATGTATTTAAAGAGATTAATGAAAATTTTAAAAATACAAAAATTGTTTCATTGGTTGCTGGAATAAAATCTAAAAAATATTTAACGGTTTCAAAGACTGCTGAATTTATTCGAGCCATGCCAAATACTTCATCGAGATATGGCAAAGGCATTACAGGCTTGATAAATATATCAGCAACCAAAAAGACATTTAAGACTGTGAAAGATATTTTTAGCTCTGTAGGAATTTTTGTTGAGCTTGATAAGGAGAATAAAATGGATGACTTTACTGGCCTTCTTGGAAGTGGGCCAGCTTATTTTTTTCACTTACTAAAAGTTTATGAAAAAAGAATCGTGAAGCTATGTAATGGTGATGAAAAAAAGACGAAAATGGTAATAGGCAATCTTATCGAAGGTGTGGGTATTTCATCAAGAGATGATAAAAGCATGGATCAGCTAATAGCTGCTGTAGCATCCAAAAAAGGCACTACTGAAGCTGGGCTAAATAGTTTTAAGTCTTCTAAGTTATCAGATTCATTCGAAAAAGGTGTTATTGCTGCAATTAACCGATCAAAAGAGATATCAAATGAATCCTAACTTATTAGATTTAATCGTTCTAGGTCTCGGGATTCTAAACTATGCATTTATTATTTTGTTTATATTTAATTTACTTAAGATCGATTATTTCAATCCAATAGTTAAATCTTTCGTAAATCTTTACAAGCCAATTGCAAAGATTTCAATTTTCCCAAACCAGCTATACACAATTTTTTTAATCGCCATTGGGTTAAAATTTTTTAGCTTTCATATTCTCTATTCCGATCAATATGATTCAAGTGTTCTTGGTTTAATTTCTATTATTGATACAGTTAATACTTCAGTGCGGATTCTATTCTTTTCTATCATAGGCTCGGTGATCCTTAGCTGGGTTGCACCAAACAACCCAAATCCTATGCTAAAAATAATAGATGAAATATCTACGAAGATCCTTGAGCCAATCAGAAAATTTATACCTTCTGCTGGTGGTCTTGATTTTTCTCCTATATTTGCTTTAATTTTGATTAGGCAAATTGAAATTCTTTTAGCTAGCATAATCAGAACATTAGTATGAAAACAGAAACTTCTTTAATTAATTTTGAGAGTGGAATAAGTCTCGAATCCGGTTATAAATTGAATTCATTTGATTTAATGGTAGAAACTTATGGGAAGCTTAATGAAGATAAGTCTAATGCGGTATTAGTTTGCCATGCATTTTCAGGAAATCACCATGCAGCCGGTCAAGATGGCGATAAAGTTGGCTGGTGGGATCAAATTATAGGACCTGGCAAATCCATAGATACAGATAAATATTTTGTTGTTTGCTCTAACAATCTTGGGGGATGTTCTGGTTCATCTGGACCATCTAGCATAAATCCTGATACTCAAGAACTTTATGGAAAAGATTTTCCTGCAGTATCAATTGTTGATTGGGTAGTATCGCAAAATATGCTAACCGATCATCTTGGTATTAAGAAATGGCACATGATTGTTGGAGGAAGTATTGGTGGCATGCAGGCACTTCAGTGGGCAATGATGTATCCTGAAAAGCTGAATAAAGCAGGTATATTTGCTGCAGCCACAAAGTCAAGTTCGCAAAATATTGCTATGAATGAAGTCGCAAGAGAATCAATTAGAAGAGATAAGAATTTTTATAACGGAGATTATCTTAAACATGAAGTGAAGCCTAAAGATGGTTTAAAAACTGCTAGGATGCTTGGTCATATTACTTATTTATCTGAAAAACATATGAATGAGAAATTTGGAAGAAGGTTTCAAGATAATGATTCGAAAGTTGATGGTAATGTTGATTATCAAGTCGAAAACTACCTTCAATACAAAGGTGAAAAATTTTCTGATTCTTTTGATGCTAATTCATATATCTTAATGACCAAGGCAATGGATGGATATGATGCATCTTCTATTAAAAAAGGTAATCTCGAAGATGCTCTTAGTCTTATTCAAGCTGAATTATTAATTATTGGCTTTGAAACTGACTGGCTATACCCTCCGCAAAGAAGTAAAGAGATTCAAATTGCAGCTATGAATGTTAATGTCAAATCTTCATGCGTATCTCTTTTCGGTCAACAGGGTCATGATAGCTTCTTGTTTGCTTCAGAAAGGTATAAAAATATTCTTAAAACCTTCATGGAATCAAAATGAGTATTCCACTTTCAAATATTATTAATGATTGGATACCAGATGGCAGCAAGGTTATTGATTTTGGTTGTGGTGATGGAAGTTTATTAAAAAATTTAATAGATTCAAAAAATATCCATGGATATGGTGTTGAAATCAATCATGAAAAGATTCAAGAATGTATTACAAAAGGTATTTCTGTAATAGAACAGGATATAGATGAAGGAATCCAAGAATTTGAATCATCAAAATTTGATATTGCTATCATGGCAAGCTCAATACAATGCCTTAAAAATCCTCATATAGCTTTAAGAGGAATGCTAAAGCTATCTAAGCAGTGCATAGTTACACTGCCTAATTTAGGTTACTGGAAGTGCAGGCTTGATCTAGCCTCTGGAAAAATGCCTGTTACACCTGATTTGCCTTCAAGTTGGTATGAAACTGATAATTTACATCTTTGCACAATCAATGATTTTGAAAAACTCTGTCTGGATGAAGGTTTTACAATTAATCAAAAAGTCTTTTGCAATCCAAATAGCAACCAAAGTGCTTTGACATCCTTAATGCCAAATACCTTTGCTTCAGAGGGAGTGTATTTGCTTGAAAGAAAATAAAAAAATCTTATTAGCATCATCTAACAAAGGAAAGATTAACGAATTTAAAGATATATTTAATGATTATGAGATTATTGCTCAATCTGAACTTGGAATTAGTGATGCTATTGAGGATGGGCTGACTTTTTTTGAAAATGCTTTAAAAAAAGCTAGACATGGATCTGAGCATTCAGGATTATATACAATAGCAGATGACTCAGGACTTGTAGTTCCAGGATTAAATTATGAGCCAGGAATATATTCAGCAAGATATGCTGGAAATAACTCTAGCGATTTAGACAATAGAAATAAAATTATTGATGCATTGAATAAGCTCAATTTGTTAACACTTCCTGCTTATTATGTTTGTGTTCTTGTTGGGATAAACTCTCCAACAGACCCTATGCCAATTATTTCATCTGGAAAAATACATGGCGAAGTCTCTATAAAAAGTTCTGGTTCTGAGGGTTTTGGATATGACAAAATATTTTATCCAAGCGGTCTAGGGGTTTCAATGGCATCCATAGATGCTGAAGTTAAAAATAATATCAGCCACAGGGCAATAGCTACTCAACTTTTCTTAAAAGAACTTGAAGAATCTAATTCCTGAAAGAGTTCCACTTTCTCTATACATTCATTTTCCTTGGTGCGAAAAAAAATGTCCTTATTGTGATTTCAATATTGATACAAATAAAAAGGATGGTGATGAGGAAAGCTTAGTTAAGGCAATCTTGAAAGATTTAGACATGTCTCATGATTATATTGCTGATAGAAAATTTACTTCAGTATATTTTGGAGGAGGCACACCCTCTTTAATCTCACCTAAAATAATTGAACAAATAGCAAATAAGCTAAAGAAACTTAATTTGGTTGAAGATAACTGTGAGGTTAGTTTTGAATTAAATCCTAAAGAAGTTGATAAAAATTATTTAGGAGACTTAATAGATATTGGGATAAATAGGGTATCTATTGGGATACAAAGTTTTGATCAAGATATATTAAATACCCTTGAGAGAAATCATGGATCTCGAGATGCGATTAATGCCTTAGAGGTTGTATCTGGATTTAAATCTATCGATACCACTATAGATCTTATCTATGGAAATATGGAACAAACTTTAAAGTCATTTGTTACCGACATAAATAAATTCTGTTCCTTTAATATAGATCATCTTTCCCTATACCAGTTAACTATAGAACCTAATACTATTTTTTATAAAAAAGAGTTAATAATGCCAGAAGATACTCTTATTGAAAGTATGGAAATTGCAGCCAAGGAAATACTTAATAAAAATAATCTTTATCAATATGAGGTCTCATCATGGGCAAAAAAAGGAAGTCAAAGTAGGCATAATATGAATTATTGGATGTATGGCGATTACCTGGGTCTTGGACCAGGGGCTCATAGCAAAATAACTATGAAAAATTCTATTACAAGAATGATTAAATTAAAGAAAGTGGGTTCATATATTAACAATCCATCCAAAACTGTAAATACTTCGATTACGCCAGAAACTTACGACTTAGACTTAGCCATGAATCTTCTTAGAATCAAAGATGGGGTTTCTTTTGAAGATTTAACAAGTAAAAATATTTACCTATCCGAATCTTTTTTAAGGAAGTTAAAAAAAGGTGTGAATGAATCACTTTTAGAAAAAGGTGGGATAAAAGCCACAAATATGGGTTACAAATTTCTCAACGACACCGTTAATATATTTAACTAGTTTTTTTTAAATTGAAAGGGTATATCTTTCTACCCTCTTTCATAGCCCTTTCCTGAAATTTAGTTAAGTCTGATTTTTCATAAGGGGAGGAATCTTTTCTGATGTAACCCTTTGAACTGAGAATGCTTTCTTCAATTGATTCAGCATAATTTTCCCAATCAGTAGACATAAATAAATTTCCATTATCTTTAATAGTTGGATGAATTAGTTCTAAGAACTCTAAGTTGAGCATTCTTCTCTTATGATGTTTAAGCTTGGGCCATGGGTCAGGACAAATAACTATTACATCATCAAAAATCGGCTTCTCTATTGTTTCAATTAATAGTCTGATGTCTTCTGAATGAATCATTATGTTATTAAGGTCATTTTTTATAATTTCGCCAATTAAATAGCCTATACCTGCAAGATAAACCTCTGATCCTATATATAATGTATCTGGATTTGCCTTTGCTAGAGATAAAGTATTTTCGCCGTTACCAAATCCAATCTCTAGAATAAGTTTAGTAAAATCTTTTTTAGCCGATAATATCTCTTGATAGTTGGTAATTTGATGGTTTGAAAGGTATGTCAGATTATCTTCCTGACTTTGAGTAATTCTTCCTCGCCTTTTTACGAAGGATGGTAAATATTTATAGCGCATTTAAGCTATTTAATAGTTTTATTAGGCAGCACTGCCCATGAAATCTTTAAGCTTTTTCAAAGCTCCATTCTCAATTTGTCTTATTCTCTCTGCAGAAACATCATACTCATCTGCTAAATCGTGAAGAGTTGCTTTTTTGTCAGCTAAATATCTTCTTTGAAGAATATCTTTACTTCTATCATCAAGCATCTTCAAGGCAGCTGAAAGATCACTATGATTAAGGTCCTGTGCTTCAGAGGTTGCAACTATTAGCTCAGGGTCAAATGTCCTATCCTCTAAATACTGAGAGGGTGACATTAAGTCATCATCATCAGAGGATGATGGCCCATCAAAAGATGCATCATTGGAAGAGAGTCTATTCTCCATATGGAGCACGTCCTTAACTTCAACATTTAAGTCTTTAGCAATTTTTTCAGCCTCTTCTTTTGTCAACCATTCAAGAGTTTTCTTTTTGCTTCTTAAATTAAAGAATAATTTTCTTTGTGCTTTGGTTGTAGCAATTTTAACAAGTCTCCAGTTCTTAAGAATATACTCATGAATTTCTGCTTTTATCCAATGAACTGCAAAAGAAACGACTTTAACTCCTCTATGAGGATCATATTTATCTACTGCCTTCATTAAACCTACATTTCCCTCTTGTATAATGTCTGCTAATGGCAGACCGTAGCCTTGATAAGACCTTGCGATATGAACTACAAATCTAAGATGATGAATAACCAATAATCTTGCAGCTTCCAAATCATCCTCTTCATAAAGCTTTATAGCTAATTCTTGTTCTTCTTCTTTAGTTAAAATTGGTATTGAGTGGACAGAAGACAAATAGGATTCTATATCCTTGCCTGGACTATTAAGCTGTGATGGCTGTAACTGTGTTCCCATATATATATTTTATTTATAATTAATTATATTATTAATTAATGTTTATATCAGAATTATACCAATTTTTTATAGAATTCGCTTAAAAGTGGCATATATGTATCTTTTAAGTAAGTATTTCTAAACCCTACAAATGCTGGATTCAGGATAGTATCTTTTTTTGAATAGTTTAAATGCTTGCCAGAACTCATTTGGTTTACTCTTCCACCTTTACTAATAAGATAAGCATGCCCTGCAGCTATATCC
>Ga0257106_1000560_pt1 | contig 21673 bp, 17 predicted proteins | sample LP_taG_3_FD_190177 | JGI IMG/M metagenome (GOLD analysis project Ga0257106, IMG submission 190177) | Marine microbial communities from Northeast Subartic Pacific Ocean, Canada - LP_J_2011_P26_10m | ecosystem: Environmental > Aquatic > Marine > Oceanic | place: Canada: Northeast Subartic Pacific...
GCGCATGGCGTCGCCCATGACACTGTTCGGGACACCCTCGTCCACGTGGTACCCCACGTTGAGCTTCAGCCTGGACGAGTGCAGGCCGACAATCTCCATCACCGTCGCGATCACCGCCTGCGGGTGGAAGGGTTCGTGCCGCAACACGAGCTTATCCGCCTCGACCCGCGAAAAGTCCAAGATATCCGAGATGAGCGCCTGTAACGTCTCGCCGGAGCTGCGAATGGTGGTGACGTAATCGCGCTGGACCCGGTTTAGGTTGGTGTCTTCCAGGAGTTGACCCACCGCGATGAGGCCGTTGAGTGGGGTTCGAATTTCGTGCGACATGTGCGCGAGAAACTTAGACTTGGCCTCCGTCGCCGCCGTCGCGATCGTCGCCTTCTTCAACGCGTCGAGCTCAGCCTCGCGGGTGTTGATGAGCTCGGTGACGTCGGATTGGATCCCGACGTAGTGCGTCACCCTGCCCCTCGCGGTCCGAATCGGCGTCAGCGAGAGGTGATTGACGAATTCCTCCCCGTTTTTCCGGTAATTCTTCAGCTGCACCGTGCACGGCAGTCCCGCGTTGATGCACCGTCGGATGTGCTCCACCTTCTCCGGTTCCGTCCCGGCGCCCTGTAGGAACCTGCAGTTGTGACCCACCGTCTCCTCGATCGAGTAACCGGTGATGAGCTCGAAACCGTGGTTGGCGTAGACCAGCGGCTGATCGGGGAGGGAAAAGTCGGCAATCGTCACGCCCTCCTGCACCGAGTCCATCGCGAGCTCCTTCAGCGACGCGAGCGCCATCGGGGGCTCGTCTTTGAAGCTCTCCAGCCTGGTCTGAAGCCCCAGCTGCGAGCTCGACCGGCGAATGTGGTTACGCCGTTGCTGGATCTGTTCCGTGATGTGCTCGTCGAGTTCGGCGACCGCCATCTCCGAAGTCGCTCGAAACTTGGCCTGAAACTCGGCAAACTCCGTCCCGCTCTCACGCGCGATGAACCCGCCCGTCGCCGCGCCCGCCGCGCCCTGGTGGAACGGGCACCCGCCCGCCTTCGCCGCCGCCGCGCCGCTGTCCTTGGCCGCCTCCGCCGCGGCGAGGACAGCCACGGAGTTGGCGTGTTGGCACGGCGGGTCGTCCGTTTGGATGCTGCGTCCGATGAGACGCGAGTGGAGCTCGGCGACTCGCGCGCGCTCCTCGCTGAGGTGCTGCTGCAGCATCTTGAGCGACGTCTGCAGGCGATCCTCGCGATTGCGCGATTGCGAGAGCTGCGGAACGTATCGGGGAAAAAGGAAAAGAGACGTGAGCGAAGAGGACGGCGATGAAAGGCGAAAGGAAAAGTGTCGTTGTAGTGGATAAAGAAAAGCGCGAGGGGATGGACGCGTCTCGTTCGTCTCTCGGAGGGATCGAGGTGGGACGTGCGTGGGGCTCACCTCCGCCACGACCGCGGCGTGCACGTCGGCGTCGACGGGGTCATCGGGGTTAACCTCCGGCGACGTCGCGGCCGGCGCCTCGTCGGGCGCGCGGTCGTTCGCTCGTTGCCTGGGGAAGCGCGGACGGATAGAATAGAATTGGTGAGGAAAGGAGGCGGGTTTCCTAGGAGCGAGGGAGGCGCGCGGAATGGCGGGTATCCGCGGCGATGTGCACGTCCGGTGCCACGCGATTGGGCATCGACGGGGTGGATTCAAAGGTCAATGGTTACGGTGACTCACCTCTTCGCGCCGCGCATGTCTTCCGGGTCGCCGCCGTCCTTCTTCGCGGCCTTCCCCATGGACGCTCTCGACTCTCGCTCCAACAAGGAGTTGAAGGGAATCAAAAGAAAAAGTGGAGTCGGGAAATGCCCTCCCGGCCCGCGGTGCGACGCGTCTCGTCTCCTCCGCGCCCGCTACAAGTCAAACGCGCGCGCGTTGTGAACTCGTCGATCCCCGCGAGAACGACGACCGCCAGTCGTTCACTCAACAGTGCCCGCCGACCCTTCGGGCGACAGGTCTTTTCCCAAATCAAAGGACGCTTTTTGCGGCTGCTCTCAGCCTCAGAAGGCCCTCTCCGGAGAAAGTTCTTTTCGAACAAAATTCAGTCGTGACTCGCGATCGATGAGTTAATTTCCCCGATAAACCTTGGAAAGTGGTGCGGGTGGGTTCGGGCGATCTTAACACAGAATAACCAACTTTCATATGGGCATTTTGCATCAAAAACAGGCTTCGGCGAATAATGCCCGATTATGCGCGATTGCTGCGCGATTGCTGCATTCTTTTGAGTTTTTGGCAATCGATCAATCGCCCTCAGACGAAGGGAGCGCACTCGTCGTCCGGCCACCCGAGTTCGGAGCTCACTCGTCCGACCCGATACTCGCGAAGACCCCACGTCGTACTCGCGTCTCGATCTCGTCGTGAGACAGATCCGGTGCGCCGGTGGGTGGTCGGGGGTCCGGTCGACCGATCCGGTTGGGCACCCTAACAAAACACGACGTCAGTCTAATTGCCCACACGGAAATAAAAAGAAACTAACCCGTTCGACGCGGTCGAGTTTTGGCGATTCCGACGTCGTCGTAAGTGCGGTGCGCGGCGATGGGCGGCGACGGTGGAGGTGCCGGGATGAGCCTCGAGGAGGCCAAGGCTGTGCTGGAGCGCGCGGGCGTCGGTAAGAAGGACTCCAAGTCCTCGAAGAAGGAGAAGAAGGAGAAGAAGAAATCTAAAAAGTCCAAAAAAGAGAAGAAGGACGGCAAGAAGAAGGACAAGAAACGCAAACGCGACCGCCGCAGCGACAGCGACAGCGACAGCGACAGCGACAGCGGCAGCGACGACGACGGCGGCCGGCGGTGGAAGAGCGGCGTGGACTCCGGCAAGGCGCCGGCGAAGGGGAAGGATAAAAAATCCAAAAAAGATTCATCGTCAAGCGCGTGGGGGCCGCCGCCCGGCCCGGACTTCAAACCAGAGCCCATATCCGAGGACGACTACTTCATGAAGAACCACGAGTTCGCAGCATGGCTGAAGCACGTGCACAAGACGTACTTCACCGACCTGTTGGCGGAGAAGGCGAGGGCGCTGTTCAAAGACTTTGTGGAGCGTTGGAACAAAAGTGAGTTGCCGCGGAGCTTCTACGTCGACGGCGTGACGGTGACTGGTCGGCGGTGAGCGACGCTTTGTTTAGTGATTTTCAATGTACGGTGTCGTGGTATTGCCTCGTCGTATCCCGCGTGCATCGACTGGGACGATGTACCCGGTCGTGCGTTTGTTGTCGTTCGCGAGCTCCGTCGGTGTCCCTTGGAGTTTCCAAGGGCCGTTTTGCTGACTCACGTGTCCTTGGACAGACCTTCGAGCACTTCATCGATCGCGCGCGTCGCCCGCCATGATCGACGCCGCTCGGCTCGCGAATCTCAAGCGGGACGTCAAGGATGCTTTGCTCAACAACAAGGTGATCGCCTTCCCCATCGCGTGCCGCGTGGCGTGGCACGCGTCGGGAACCTTCGACGCCCGGGACGGGAGCGGCGGATCGGACGGCGGCACCATGAGGTTCGAGCCGGAGAAGTCCGACCCCGCCAACGCTGGGCTCGGCATCGTCCGCGACATGCTCCACGAGGTGCACAAGAAGTACCCGGACGTGTCCCAGGCTGACATCTTCACCCTGGCGGGTGCCTTGTCCATCGAGTTCGCGGGTGGACCCCACGTCCCGCACGCGTTCGGCCGGACCGACGACAGCGACGGATCGCGTTGCCCCGCGCACGGCCGCCTGCCCGACGCCTCCCAGGGCGCCACCCACCTCCGTGACGTCTTCCACCGTATGGGTATGTCCGACAGGGACATCGTCGCGCTCTCCGGCGCGCACACGCTCGGGCGATGCCACTTCGTGCGGTCGGGATACGACGGCAAGTGGACCAGATCGCCGCTGCGATTCGATAACGAGTACTTCCGGAACCTCATCCACTACACCTGGAAACCCCGCGAGTGGGACGGACAGCTCCAGTACACCGACGTGGAGACTGGCGAGCTGATGATGCTGCCCACCGACGTCGCACTCAAGACCGACGCGAACTTCAGGCCGTTCGCCGAGCTCTACGCCAGAGACCAAGAAGCCTTCTTCAGGGACTTCTCCGCCGCGTACTCGAGGCTGCTGGCGCTGGGTACCACCGCGTGCCCCCACCTCGCGGGCGTGAACGCTCGCGCCGCGGTGAAGGAACGCGACACGCGCTCGTGGGAGTTTCGCGAGGCGTGCATGCACGGCGTCGTGGACATAATGCCGCTGGCGAGGGACGTCGATCTGAACGCGGGCGACGCCGGCACCGGCCGAGCCGCCATCCACAAGGCTGCGTACTGGGGCCACGCGCACACGACCAAGACGCTGACGCAGGACCTGCGCGTGGACCCGAACGTGCGGGACGCCGATGGGGACACCGCGCTGCACGACGCCGCGAGGTTCGGGCACGTCGAGGTGTGCAAGCTTCTGCTCGCGACGCCCGGGATCGAGACGGGGATAAAAAACGGAAAAGGTCTCACCGCGCTGGCGCTGGCGGAGGACTACGGCAAGCCCGAGGTCGCCGCTATGCTCCGGGCCAAGGGCAGCAGGCTGTGAACGCGCGTCCGTATCACTGTACATAGCTCTCATCTAGTACCTCTTCTTTCTTACGCGAACGAGAACGCCTAGCTAGTAGTCTGTCCGATACCTCTCGCCGCTAACGCTTCTCTAGAGCTAGCTAAGTCCCTCGCCGCGACGGCTTCGCGCTGTCCACGCCGACCCGCCCGCCGCGCAGGCTACGTGCCTCGTCCACCCCACCGCCCATCTCGTCCCTGACCCGCCGTCGCTTCATCAGCCTGTCGTACATGACCAGAGCGCCGGACACGGCCACGTTATAACTCGCATTTCTCCCCGCCGTCGCCGGCAGCTCCACCGTGTGCGCACACGCCCTCAGCACCGACGACGGCAGCCCGTTATCTTCACTCCCGAGCACGTACACCGCCCTGTCGGGGTGTGTGAACTCACGCAGCGGCGTCCCTCCCATCTCCACCGCGACCCACGCGGCGTCGTACGGAGTATTCGCCGCGAACGCGTTCCAGTCGGAGTGCGAGTACATCGGTAGTGTGGTCCACGTCTTGGTGGTGTCCGCGCTGGATTTCGTGAACCGCGCGCCGACGGTGTACGTGAATGCGGCGCCGAGCTGGTACGCCGATCGCCACAGCGTGCCTTGGTTGGCTTCGTTCTTGCCGCCGACGATGCCGACGCCGAAGTATCCGTCTCTCGCGGCGTCGGATGGGTTTGAGATGTGCGCGACGTCGACGTTCTCGAGGCCCTGGATGACGTCTCCCGGGGGCGGGACGCGCGCGGGGGGATCCGTGCGGCGCTCGAGGGAGATGTCCAGGGTCTTCCTGTCGGCTCGGAACTCCAGCGGGGTGTCGTCGTCGACCACCGCCCATCCCTCCAACTCCGCGTGTTGGTACCGCGCTCTCCATCGACTCAGATCGACGCCGTCCAACTCGAGTAGCGCGCCGGCGTCCTCGCCGGTCAGGTACGCGACGCCGGGCGGGAGGAACACGAGGTTTCCATTGCGCGCGGTGGAACCGGGGTAAAAGTACCGAAGCGCGTTGCACTCCGACGTCGACGGCGCGCTCATGGGCACTGACGCAGTGGCGAGTTTGGCGGATATCATAAAGCGCAAAGAAAAAGAGGCGAAAGGTGAGAGAGTCAACCAATACCGCACGAGCGTTCGCGTCGTCAATCACAAAGAATGCTACGCACACACCACCGCCCTACGCCACCACTCACAGGTCGATGACCCTGGATAGCTTCTGGATGCGGTTCAACAGGCTGTCACCCTCCTTGATGTAGCTCTGGTACAGCGCATTCTTAGCATCCGGCCGATTGGTCACCAGCACTCCGTTGACCTTGTCGATGCGCACGTTGAGCCTGCCCTCCACGATGAAGTTGGACAGCTCGTTGTCGATGAACTCCTCGCTCACGCAGAAACTCGACGCCATCGATGCCACCGTCACGGACTTGTACGACGCCAGGTACTGAGCGTACGCCGCGACGCGAGCCTCTCTGAGAAAGTATCGGTGATGCGCGTGAAGCCACGAAGATTTATCCACGGCGTCGGCCACTTGCGGAAAGGCGAGCATGAACTCCTTGTATTTGCACAAGTGCAGGGAATTGACGAGGTCCCGCACGGCACCGCCCGCGATGTTATCGATGACGGCGAGTACCTCGGGGGAGTCAATCACCTTGGCCTTTAAATCCGTCCGTTTCAGCGACACCACGGAGCACACCACCGCGTAAAACACAAACTCTTCGTACGTCATGAGCTCGTAGGTGGTGAACGTGGATAAGGACTCGAGGAATAACTCGGTGGCGCCCGTGAAGTCCCGCCGCGCCATCTTGTACACGCCCTCGTACACCTTGAGTTTGTTCTTACGCTCCCAGTCCGCGCCCCCGGGCTGTTCCAGCAGATCCTTCAGCTTCGCGATCTGTTTTTCCAACGATGTCCAGTCGTCGTGGAAGACGCACAGGCGCATGACGGAGAAGACCATCTCCATCCGCTGACCGATCGCCACCGTCTTCTTCTCGCACACGTCGAACGCGGCGAGCGCGCGTTCACGGTCGCCGACCTCCAGGAAGAACTCAGCCTTGGCGAGCATGGCGTCGCGCACTTCCGAGTCTCCCAGGTTATCTTCGGCATCTTTGATCTTGGCGTCGAGTTCAGTGACGCGTGACTCGTTCTTGGCGCGCATGTCCGCCTGCGCCTTGTCGTCCATCATCCACCCGAACTTCTCGCAGTACACCGGGTAGAGCGTCGCCATGTTGTGTTCGAGGACGTGCGCCTTGACCTCCTCGCCCAGGCCGTCGACGTCGTCGCACAGATCGGGGTTGCTCAGCAGGAAGATCTTGTGGCATAGGGTGATGCTGGGGTCCACCTCCTGGTTCTCCTCGGGGAGCCGCGTGTCCTCCTCCTCGTCCATGGGAGCCATCGCGCGTGGATCACGACGTACCGAGTCTCCGAACCCTCCGGTGCGGTCGTCCCTCGACGAGATCTGACCTGGGCGTGAGGGGACTTTCCCCTTTCAAAACAAACGGGCTTTTTCAGTTTTACAAGTGTCCGACCGGCGGTGAGTGGCTGGTTGACGCGTCGACAAGTCCCCGCGCTCTCTCAGCGCGCCGACACAGCGCCATGCCGTCCCCGATCACGCCGGAGCAGCGCGAGGACCTCCGGTCGCGCCTGTCCGATAACCTCGCCGCGGTCCGGTTCGCCGGCGCGGGGGAATCGGGCGACGACAACCTCTTACGAGCGTCGGAGGTTGAGCAGAAAGCGTTCGATGCGGCGGAGAGATTGGCGAGCGAGGACGCCCGGGAGACGGTCCGGGAGTACTCTCGCGCGGCGGGTGAGTTGATGGCACAGATCGTCGCCGAGGCCGGAGAGGGAACATCTCGGGACGACGACGACGACGACGCTGCGTCGTCGTCATCGTCATCCTCCGAGGACGAGATGAGCGGCCTCGCGGGACTCATCCAGCGGCTGGCGCTGAAACATCGCGAGCAGGGCGGGGAACTCGACGGGGACGGCATCCCGATGATGCCCGAGCCCGAACCCCGCGAACCCTTACTCACATCCTTCGATGTCGCGGGCGTCGCGGAGTACATCAAGTCCGGGAAATGCAAGCGCATCGTCGTCATGGCGGGCGCGGGGATATCAGTCAGCGCGGGCATCCCAGATTTTCGCTCCCCGGGCACAGGCCTGTACGACAACCTCCAGAAGTACAACCTGCCCCACCCCACCGCGGTGTTCGAGCTCGACTACTTCAGGACCAACCCGGAACCCTTTTATCTGCTCGCGAAAGAGCTCTACCCCGGCAACTTCCCACCCACGCCCACGCACCGGTTCATAAAGCTGCTACACGACAAAGGGCTGCTCACGCGGTGCTTCACGCAGAACATCGACTCGCTGGAAGCCGCGGCGGGGATCCCGGGAGATAAGATCGTCGCCGCGCACGGAAACTTCGACGCCGCGCGTTGCCTCCACGGCCACGTCGCGGACGTGAACGACGTCAAGTCCGCCGTGGACGCCGGGACGGTCATGCGGTGTAAAGAGTCCGGGTGCGACGAACTCGTCAAGCCGGACATCGTCTTCTTCGGCGAGTCGCTGCCTCAGCGGTTCAACGACCTCGCGGCGGTGGACTTTGACGACTGCGATTTGCTCATCGTCGCGGGGACGAGTTTGGCGGTGCACCCCTTCGCCGGGTTGGTCGATTTCCCGGGTGAACACACGCCGAGGCTGCTGGTGAACAGGGAGGTTGTGGGCGAGGTTGACGCGCGGATGCGTAGCCTTCGGCTGATGCTCGGCCGCGGCGGCGGGTTCGACTTTAGTGCGGAGAGTAACTACAGGGACGCGCTGTGGCTGGGTGACTGCGACGATGGGTTCATGGAGCTAGCGACGCTGTGCGGATGGGGGGATGAGCTCCGTGAGATGTGCGAGTAGGTAGGGACGCGGTCCGCGGTCCAATTACATAGCTAGCTAGCCAGCTCTAGTCCTCCATGTAGAGCACCTTCATCTGGTCCGGGGTGTACCGGTCCCGCCTTGCCCACGCCCTGCGGTTCTGGAGCCGTTGCATCTCCTTGAATCTCTCGCGCGCCACCGTGCGAGGGTCCATTTCCCCGCGCTCCATCGCCAGCACGTTGTCCGGCTTCAGCAGCGCGCGCTCCAGCCTGTACCTCGCCGCCTCAACCTCTAAATCCTCCTCCGTAATCATGTGCCCGAATTGTCCGGGCAGATCCCGCAGCTCGACCGGGTCGTTCGGGTAGGTGGAGGAGGGAACGAAACCCGTGGCGCCGTAGAGTCCCGAGCGCATCATCTCGGCGGCGGTCTTCGCGCCGTTAAGGGTCGGCATGGTTGAGTTCACGGTGTCCACTTTCTCGCTTCTGACAATGCGGAAATTCGAGCCCAATTATTGTGCAAAGTCAAAAGCAAGCCACAGATCTAACAGAGCACAACGGGAGTTTTCCAGGCGGTGGCTGGCACTCGTGAGGACAATGACAGTGTTATGACAATGCAATTCGTATTGAAACAAACTATAGTAATGGTAATAATCTACTACGTTTTCGGCTGTCCATCGCGCGCACGTATTCGTGCGCCTCACAGCCGCGGCCGCGTGGGTGTGCCATCGCACTGAGACCTCACCGTGCGGCCGGAAAGAATAATATATTTTCAACCCGCTCTCCGCGCTTAGGCGGTGGCGGCGGCGGTGATGGCATACGCGATGCCGGGGATGATGAAGAACACGACGAAGGTGTACACCAGGGGGAAGATCTTACCCCACTTGGGGTTGGTGGTCATCTTGCCGAGGAACCTGGCGCCGTTGAGGGGAATCTGGCGAACCTTGGGGATGGGGTACCAGAGGACGATGCCGAAGACGTTGAAGAAGAGGTGGCAGAGCGCAACCTGCCAAGCCTGGACGGGGTTGGAGGTGACGACGGTGGCGGCCATGATACCGGTGATGGTGGTACCGATGTTGGCGCCGAGGGTGAGGGGGAGCATGTCCTCGAGGCCGATGAGACCCACAGCCGCGAGGGGGGTGAGGGTGGAGGTGGTGATGGAGGAGGACTGCACCATGATGGTGATGAACATGCCGATGACGATGTTCAGGTAGCCGTTGAAGCCGACAACCTTGCGCAGGATGCGCGCGGCGGTACCCTTGACGATGATCTGGAGCATGTACACGATGCAGAAGAGGCAGGAGCACAGGGAAATGAGAGAGACGATGGTGAGGAAAGTTCCCGCGCCGTTGTCCGTCATGTCCCACTCGTCGAGGGTGAGGCCACCCTTGAGGAGGCGCTTATCGCAGAGGCCGGTCTTCACCTTGGACTTGAGATCATCGTCGACGCAGACCGCGTAGCAGGTGCCGACGGCGAGGTTGTCCGCGACGGAGCTGGTCCAGTTTTCCGTATCGTCAAAGAGCGCGACGGGGCTGTCGCAGCCGGTGGCGGGCTTGGTGTAGTGGAACTCGGCGGGATCGTCGCCGGAGGTGCCGACGATGTAGGCGGGGGCGCGCTTCTTTGTGAGGTACCCGCCGGACATCCAGTTGTCCTCGTAGTTGGCTTGGACGTTGGAGCAGACCCCAGGGGAGGTGCAGACCTCTGTGGAGATGATCTTCATCGCGTCGGAGGAGAAGCTCACGCCGCACTGGCCCCCGCACCAGTTCTGGGAGATGTACCCGGCAACCTTCTTGTCGTAGTTGGCAACACCCTTGGAGTAAGGGGAGATGTAGGGCTTCAGGAACTCGGTCTTGTTGCAGTCGTCGCCGTCGCAGGGCTTCTGGCTCTTGGCCATCTCGTAGGTCATCTTCTCGAGGAAGGGGTAGATCCAGTTGATGGGGAGGAAGACGAGGACGTTGAGCATGTTGAAGACGTCGTGGACGGTGGCGGCGGCGAACCCGCGGCGGAGGTCGTCCTTGTTGGCGAAGTGTCCCATGGCGACGATGGTGTTGGTGACGGAGGTGCCGATGTTGGCGCCCATGATCATGAACACCGCGGTGCTGACGGAGAGTTCGTCGGCTCCGACGAGGGAGACGATGATGGAGGTGGTGGTTGAGGAGGACTGGACGAGCACGGTGGCGAGGATACCGATCATCAGCGCGGAGATCGGGTTGTCCGCGACGTCGAACATCTTGGCGGAGGACTTGCCTCCGAGGAGCTTGAAGCCGGTGCCCATGACACCGAGGGTGAGGAGGAACACCCAGAGGCAGTAGAAGACGCCGAGGGTGAGAACCGCCTTTTTGATGGGGTTCTCGCTGGAGGGCTGGAGCCACTTGGCCTGCGCCGCCTGGTCAGCCTTCTCCTCGGCGGTCATCTCGTTCGTGAGCGCGACCTGGGTCATGGTGACGCCCTCCTCGGCAGCCTTGGCCTTGGCGTCGACCTGCTTGTCGTCCTCGATGAAGTCGCCGGCGTCGGGGTCGAGGCCCTCGTGCTTGCGAACGAACTTCTCGTAAATCGTGATGAGCATGGCGGCCGCGATGACGAGGAACATCATGACGAGGCAGGCATCGCCCTCGCCGGACTCGCCCTCGGGGCCGGGGTCGTGAACGACCTTCTTGTCGCTTCCGAGCAGGTGGCGCATCATGACGTCAGACATGTTGCGTTGACGGTTTTGCCGATGGCTGCGAACACTTTTCAAACAAAGCCAAAACTACCGGTCGTTGCCGCAAGATTCCTTTTTTTGAGCACAGGGGGTCACTGGTCAAACGCGGTGTTAAATTTTGGTCACCGCGCCGAAATGTAAACCGTGTCAAATACAGGCTCGTGATTGGCGATGGTCACCGCGCTAACACCAAAAAGGCCAATCACGAGCCTGTATTTCACACGGCTTACATTTCGGCGCGGTGACCAAAATTTAACACCGCGTTTGACCAGTGACCCCCTGTCCTTCTGAGGTCGCTTTGGCGGCGAACTACGAGGAATAATATTCCTTGTTGCCTATCAGCTGGCCGTCCGTTCCTGCTGCTCGGCACCATCTATGCGTGATTAGTCGTCAAAATATGAGGAATAGAATGGATCTTTCCGGTTCGTTATCCAGCGCGGCAGTTCCCTGTAAACTGTCCTTATCTCCAGAGCAGATTTTACGATTGGCTCGTGCACCCGCACAAACGTCTTCAGCTTATGCGGAGGCGATGCCCGGGACGATGAAGAAGGCCAAGGATAGGTAGGCCAGAGGGAAAAGCCTGCCGTACTCAGGGTGGGCAGTGCACTTGCCGAGGAACCTGGAGCACTTCAGGGGAATCTCACGCATCTTGGGGACGGGTACCAGAGGAGAGTACCGAAGATGTTGAAGAAGAGGTGGCAGAGCGCAACCTGCCAAGCCTGGACGGGGTTGGAGGTGACGACGGTGGCGGCCATGATACCGGTGATGGTGGTACCGATGTTGGCGCCGAGGGTGAGGGGGAGCATGTCCTCGAGGCCGATGAGACCCACAGACGCGAGGGGGGTGAGGGTGGAGGTGGTGAAGGAGGAGGACTGCACCATGATGGTGATGAACATGCCAATGGCGATGTTCAGGTAGCCGTTGAAGCCGACAACCTTCTGAAGGAACACGATGCAGAAGAGGCAGGAGCAGAGGGAGACGACGGTGAGGAAAGTCCCGCGCCGTCGTCAGTCATTTCCCACTCGTCGAGGGTGAGGCCACCCTTGAGGAGGCGCTTATCGCGATCCTTCTTGATCTTGCCGGCGCAGACTGCGTAGCAAGAGGTGCTGGCGGTGTGAGGCTGCCCGCGACGGTGCCGGTCCAGGCGTTCTCATCGTCGAAGAACCCAGGTCTGGGACTGTCGCAGCCGGTGGAGGGCATGGTGTGGTGGAACTCGGCCACGCTGCCGGAGGCGGTGCCGAAGATGTAGGCGGGGGCGCGCTTCTTGGCGAGGTGGCCCTCGCTCATCCAGTTGGCCTCATAGTTGGCGTGGACGCGCGAGCAGTTAAACTTGCCGTCGGCATCCTCGACGCAGGCCTCCTTGGAATATGGAGATGGAATATTTGAGCTTCAAGGCGTCGGACCTCGCCAGAGGGGCCCTCGGCCCCAAGGTCGTGCTCGAGCCACTCATCGCAGCTGGGTAGACGGCGCATCATGATTTCAGACGTTTCGCTGAATTGACTTCATTCGGGCGCAGTCGTGGCGCGCGGTGAAGTGGCCCATCTTCCTGGCCAATGTGCTTTTTCAAAACGCTCAGATTCCTTCTGCGTTACGACATGATTTCAGGAGTTTTAACCCTCGCATGGGCTCGGGGACTGAAATATATTGATTCCATTTCTTTTGCTCAGCACCCTCTATGCGTGATTAGTCGTCAAAATATGAAATTAACGCGTGGATCATTGGGCGATTCCGACGTGTGAGAGGAGCGGATGAGCAGACGAGGGGCGTGCGTTTTTTTCTCTCGTCAGTTCTTACATTCGTGTCGCGTCGTGAGTGCGCCGCCGTTCACGTGTGCCGTTCGATCCCTGCGTCCGTTTCGCCGCGTCGCTCACTCGTACTCCTCCTCCTCCTCCTCCTCCTCCTCCTCGTCATCGTCCTCAACCTCCTCCTCGTCGTCGTCGTCCTCGGCGCGTCTCTTTCCCGACTTGCCCTCCTCGAGGATGTGCTCGTCGCCGACGAATTTGAGCGCCTCGGCCAGCGTCACCTCCCGTACCCTGCTCTCCTTGTGCGCGTGCTCCACACCCTGGATGACCCGCGCCACCTTGACGAGCTCGGGCCTGAACGTGGTGGTCACGAACTGCGTCCCGGCGTCCGCCTGCGCGCGCACCATCGCGGCGACGGCTGTGCGGTACTGCGGATCGAGCGCGGCGTCAATCTCGTCGAATAGGTAAAACGGCATCGGGTCGCAGCGCTGGATGGCGAAGATGAGTGCGACCGCGACGACGGTTTTCTGGCCGCCGGAGAGCTGCTTCATCTGCATGGTCTCGCCTTGCCCGAAGGACACCTTGATCTTGACGCCGCTGTACTTCTCCGCGAATCCTTTCGTGACGGGGGGTTTGGTCGGTTCTCCGTTGGGATCGGCGTTTTCGGCGTCGGGCGCGGGCGCGGCGGACTTCTTGCGCTGCATCACGAGCTCGCCCTTGCCGCCGTGGACGAGCCGGGCGAACACCTCGCGGAAGTTAAGGGACACCTGCTTGAACGTGCGCTCGATGGACTCGTCCTTCTTCTGGTCGAGGAACGACATCAGCTCCTTGATCTTGGCGTGCGCCTTGTCGAGCTCGCCGCGGCGAACCTCCAGGCCCTCGCGCTGCTCCGTGAACTGCTGGTACTGGTCCAGCGCCTTTTTGTTGACGTGCGACAGCTTGGCGAGCTCCTCGTTGGTCTTGGAGAGCATCGAGTGAAGCGTCTTGAGCGCCTTGCCGCGGTACTTTTCAAACGCGTCGCCGGGGAGCGACCCGAGGTCGCGAATCTTCCGCTGTAAACCCTCCCGCTTGGTCTGAAGCGTCGCCTTCTTGCTCATCAGACCCTCCATCTCGCGCTCGTCGTCCGCCAAACCCGCCTTCGCATCGTCCGCCTCGCCGCGGAGCCGCTCGAGCGATGCCTTGCACTCCTCCACCGCGGAAGCCGCCGCCGCTAACTTGGCGGCGAGCTCGGTGTGGTACGCAGACGCCTCCGCCTCGTTCGCCGCCGCCGCTGCCGCCTCAGCCTCGGCGCGCGCCAGGTCCGCCTCAACGCCGCTGATGTCAACCTCCGACGTCGTCGCCTCGATCTGCCGCTGCCTTCGCTCGAGGTTGGACTCGAGCGTCGCGCGCAGTTCGCCGAGTTCAGCCTCCGTGGAGAGTCGCGCGGACGTCGCCGCGAGCTTCGTCTCCTTGAGCGCGTCCAATCGAGGGTTCAGCTCGCCGAGCTCTTTGACCTCGGCCGGGGTGAGCTTGGCGTTGAGGTCGGTCGCCATCTCGGCCCGGAGGTCGGCAGCCTGCGCCTCGAGGTCCACGATCGTCACGCGAATCGCGGCCGCGGTTTTGGACTTGACCCCCGCGGATTCCTCGGCGCGACTCGCAGCGTAGCCGCATTCCTTGACATCCGTCTTGAGCCGGTCGATGTCCTGCTGCCGGTGCCGCCGCGCGGACTCCATGCGCTGGATATCGCCCAGCACCGCCGTCACGGCCTGCTCCGCAGCCTGGAGCTTGTCCTTGACCGCGGTGCTTTCTTTCCGGAGATCCGAGCGAAGCCTCTGGGTCTCGCGGAGCATCTTCATGTTGATGAGCCGCGACCGGCCGGCGTCCTGGTAACCGCCGGAGATGGCGCCACGGTTGGACACCGCGTCGCCGTCCATGGTCACGCAGTCCAGGTTGGTGCTGCCCGCGTACTTGACCGCGACGTCGATGTTGCGGCAGATCAGCACGTTGCCGAAGACTTTGTCCATCGCCGGTCGAACGGCGTCGTCGTGGCGAATCTTGCTGAGCATGGGGAAGACGTCCTGCGAATCCGGGTACTCGCGGTTCCGCGTCTTCAGCCTGTTCAGGGGTAAGAACGTCACGCGCCCACCATTCTCCTTGTTCAGGTAGGTGATGATCTTGGACGCCACGTCGTCGTCGTCGACCACGACGTTGAACAGCTGGTTCGCCGCCGCAGCCTCCACGGCGGCGAAGAACCGCTCGTCGCACTCCATCAGCTCAATCAACGGCCCGTGGACACCCTTGATGCTGTGGTCCTTCACGATCCGTTGCACCGCGGCGAGCCCGCGGAAGAGCTCGCGGGGCATCGTGAACTCCAGGTGCTTGTCGCGTCGCTTGACCTCCTCGGTCTTTCGCGCGAGTTCCGCGTCGAGTTCCGCGTCGCGGCGCTGGAGTTCCTTTCTTTCGTCCTGCGCCGCGTTGCGGGTACCGATCTTTTCCTGGTATTCACCCTCGGACTGCGCCAGTGAAGCGTCTTCCTCGGACAGCTTAGCCTTGATCTTCGCCTCGTCCGCTCGTTCGTCCTTAATCGTACGTTTCAGAGCCTTGACGTCGTCTTCGAGGATGGCCACTTCTTCGCGTTTGCGGGCGGCGGTGGTCTCGGCGTCTGCGACTTGTTCCGTTAGCCATTCGTCCCTCTCCTTCTTCGTCTTGAACTGCGCGCCTCGGCCTTGGCGCTGGTGTAGCACCTGCAGTCGCCGGTTAACCTCGCCAATCTCGGACTCGGTGGCTTCCTCTTTCGTCGCGGATGCGTTTACTTTGGGTCGTAGGGCATCGATCTTAGCTCGGGCTTCCGCGACGGCTGCGTCCAACGAGTTCTTGTCACCGGCGACTCCCGCGAGCCTCTCCTCGCCAGCCTGGATCTGCTCGCGTAGTTCCGTGACGTCCAAGTCCGCGGACGTTCGCTTCTCGACGCACTTCCGGAGTTCCAGGTCGGCGACGCGAAGGTCTTCTTTAGCGGACGCGACGGCTCTTTCCTTATCCTTGCACTCGCGCTCCACCGTTCGAATCTCGTCGTGCGTCTTGTGCTGGCGGTCGTCCTCCTCCTTGGCGCGCTCCACGAAGTTGCGCCTGCGCTCCTCGACCTCATCCAGCTTGGCGCGCGTTTCGCTGAGGTCTTTCTCGTAGACGGTGTACTCGAGTGAGCGTTTGGTGCGGTCGTGTTCCATGTACTTTTGCAGTTCGTCCTTCTCCGCGTCGAGTTCGCCGAGCCTCTGCTCGATGAACTCGACCGTCTCCTGGATCTGGTCCCGTCGGCTCTTGGTGTCGTCCATCACCTTGAGGCTCTCCCGCTTCTTATCTTCGTACACGGACGTACCGCCGATCTCCTTCAGCAGCGCGAGGCGCTCCTCGTCCTGCATGGTGGCCATCTTCATGATCTCGCCTTGCTTGACGCAGTAGTACGGGTTGGTCCTGGAGAAGCCCGCGGACTCCAGGAGGTTGATGACCTCCGCCTTGGTGATGTGCTTGCGGTCGAGGTAGTACTCGTCCTTCTTCAACCCGATGGTTCTTCGCAGACGGACTTCCTCGCGGTCCACGGGGAGGCGGTTGTCGGAGTTGTCAAAGACGATCTCGGCGTACGCGGACATGACCGCGTGGCCGGCGCCCTCGTGGAGGAGCTTCTGGCGCTCCTCCGAGCGCGTGGAGCCGAAGATGTCGGCGAGGACGAATCGGATGGCGTGGAACAGGTTGGATTTACCGGAACCATTCGCGCCGACTGCGGATACGGGGCGGGGTGCGGGGTAGGGGACGGCGTCAGAGAGGCGGGGACGGCGGGGGATGGCGGGATTTCAAAGTGGGGCGGTTGCTTTCTTCTCGGTGGGTGTGGTGTGCCCACGGGGAGATCTGGGCGCGGGTACGTACCGATGCAGTTCAGGTGGGGCTCGAAGTCGGCGGCGGTCTGCTCCCGGTACGTCTTGAACCCCTCGACGATGACCTGCTTGATGTGCATGGCGACACGCGACGGGGCTACGCGAGAGCGCGCTGCCGATCCGGAGGTGTGCCCACCGACAACAGCCGGGGCGCCTTTTTTCTTTCCTTCTCCGCCGGGGGCGCGCGACGAGGGAGGAGGGTCCGAGGGTTACCGCGGTCTGGCACGCGTTTCGACGGCGTCGGACGCGCGCGTGTGTGGCACCGGTGACTCGCGCGGTACGCACTGCCGCTCCGGCGAGGGGCGCGAGCCTCTCGTTCAAGCCACGACTCGCTGATTTTGAAATCTAAAAAAAGTCCAAAAAAGTTGCAACCAGCCAGACCTGTCCGACCACGCCGAGGCCTGTCAGGTCACTCTGGGTAGCCTCTCGGACACCAAGGCGGGCGCCATGGCCGCGCCTCGGCCACCAAAACTCCTCTCACTGCTCCTGCAACTGCTTCTCCTATCCCGCGCGACCCGCGGCGACGACACCCCGCTTTTCCCCGCGTGGCTCGAGCGCCTCTACCCCGGCCTCGGCGACTCGGTCCAGCTCACCTGCGAAGGGAGCTTCGACGCGTCCCTCCACGCCGACGTTCTCTCGCGATGCGTCCGGATCACCGGGTCCCTGACCGTCACCGGACTCATCCCGGACAGCTTGAGCACGCGCGAGCCGTACAACCGCGTCTTACGAACGGTCGACGGCGACGTGCTCATCGAGCGGAACCGCGTGCTCACCTCCCTTCGAGGCGCGTTCCCGGGCCTCGTCACCGTCGGCGGTGACGTGCGCGTCGTGGACACGGGCCTGGTGTACCTCACCGGGTTCGAGTCCCTCTCCACGGTCGACGGCACGGTGCTCGTGGTGGACAACGCGCGGATGCTGGGGTTCGGCGACGGCGTCGTCACCGCGTTCAGTGCCCTCCTATCCGTCGGCGGTGAGTATATTTTTATGTTCGTACGGGCAATTAGTATGACATCATGCGTGTTTTGTTGTTAACAGGCTCGGTGGTGATATCGGCAAACGCCGCCGAGGAACTGGACGGATTCCGGGCGCTGCGGCGCGTCGGCGTGGGTCCCACGGGCGGGGGCGTGACGATCGGACCGTCGGTGGACCTGCGGTACGTCGTTGGGAGCGGGCCGGGGTGGAGCGGGTACGTGGCGGGCGAGGCTGAGGCGTTTCCGTCGCTCGAATACGCAGGCGGCGAGGTTAGTTTATTTTAATTCTCGTATGGGCAATTCGAATGATGACATCGTGTTTTGTTCACAGGTGGCTGTCATCGGTAACGATAGTCTAAGGAACATAAAAGGTGCGTTTCGGCGACTGATGCGCGCGACCGGGATGGTTCGTGTCGAGGGTAACACCCCGGGGTTACAGGAGGTCTCCGAGAGCTTCTCGTTGCTTGATTACGCGGGCGGGGACGTGCGGGTGCGGGGAAACATGAACTTGGTACGGGTGTCCAAATCTTTCGTGTCTCTGAGAGCGGTTGGGGGCGATCTGTCGATCGACGACTGCCCGGCGCTGCTTCAGCTCGAGCACGGGACGTTCAATCGGGTGCAGTGGCTGGCCGGGTCGCTGGTCATCGCGAGGACGGGGCTTCGCAGCCTATCGTTCCTGTACAGTCTCGCGAACGTCGGCGCGGACGTGGCGCTGAGCGAAAACGAACAACTTAAAACCCTGGACGGCCTTCAAAACGTTCGACTCGTGGGACGGGGGATCGGTCTTCAGGGATTGGAAGGTAACTTTGGCAGATGCGGCGCGATATCCGAGCGGTTCGGGGTTGTTCACACGTGCTACGCGCAGCAGTACAGGTTCTGTCAGCCCCTGGCGAGGAGCCCCGTGTTGTCCGTACCCGGCTGGTACAGGTGCGTGGACTCGTTAGCCACCAAGCTACTGCTCACCCCTGAGCTGAAGACGACCGCGGCGCTGGCGCAGGCCTCCGGACAGATCGACGCCTTGCAAACCCCCGCGGCGGCGCTCACGATGTTCGCACCCACCGACGTCGGGTGGCTCCGCTCGGTGGGCAGACTGGAGTCCGTGCGGCTCAGAGCCGAAGCGTCGCAAACTCCAAACGCGCTATCCACCCTGCTGTACGCGCACACCGTCCGAGGAGCCAAGCCTTTGCGTGATTTCCACGACGGCGATGTACCGCACACGCTGGCGTTTGGAATCGCAGTGCGGATCACGGTGTATCCAGGTTTGATGGCGATGTCTCCCGCGATCGCGACGCGGTGCCGAGCGAGGCCGGGCGTGTGGGGAGAGTGCGCGCCCTCCTTGACGGAAAAAGTTTCCATGGAGCCGCTTCGATGGATCGAGAACGGCATCGGGCGACGATCCGACGGCGGAATGGGCACTGACGAGCTCCTCGACGCGTACCAGCGCGGCGTCCTGACCGCCGGTGAGGACACGTCAGCGGATACAGAAGACGAAAGCTATCCGGAAGCGCCGAAGGATTTTGATCAAACGAAAGCCGCCGCGGACGGAGCCGAGGCGACGGAGTGGGCGGACCGCGCACGCACCGCGGTACCCTCCGGCGCGCGAGTCGTCCTCGGTGACATCAAGGCGGGTAACGGATACGTCCACGTCGTCGACGCCGCGATGTCGGCGGAGTATCTGCTCGCGCCGCCGCCCGCGCCGGCGCCGAGGCCGCCCTCGGGTCCACCGTTCAATCAGCAGACTTTTCAAATCCTGATGCGGACCTCGCCGCCGCCGCCCGCGGGGCTCGCGGTGAACGCGCCGCCGCCGGTGCTCACGCCGATATCGACCTACTTCGCCGCGCCGAGCCCGCCACTTTCGCCGCCGTTCGGGGGAGCCTTCAGGCCGCCGCCCGGGGGATCTCCGCGAAGCGGCAGCTGCGTGGCTCAAGCCCCGGACATATGCGGGCTCTGCGATTACACGTTCAAGGAAACCGGCGGGGGGTGCTGCTGCGACGACACGTGCGTCACGAACAACGATTGCTGCGAGGACTACGTCGCCACGTGTAAATAGACTAAGAGTCTTACTCGTACCGCTGAAAATAAAAAACTCTCGGCATGATTCACCTCGCCTTGCCTTCGCCCGCCGAAGCCTCTCTCTCGACTTGGCCCGCCAGATGCTCCGCGACGGCGTCGCCCAGCGCCACCCCGCTGTCGTAGGCATCTCCCGCGCGCGGCCCCGACGTCCAGTCACCGCACGCGCCGAGGCCCAGGTCGGGATCGAACAGGTAACGTTTGGATTCATCCTCGGGGTCACCCGCCGGGTTGAGGGGGTACGCGAATTTCCAAATGACCGCCTTGACGTGCACGGGCTTGACCCCGGCTTGGTCTTTTCCGACAAGTTTAAGAAAAGCGTCGCACAGTTCCGACGCGGCGTCGTCCGGGGACATATCGCACCGTTCATTACTCCACTCCGGGGACGCTTGAACCACCCAGCACTCGCCTTGGCCCACGGTCAGGCTGGTGCCCACCTCGGCCCAGCGATAGGCCCAACCCGCGGTTTGAGCGCCTTTACCTTTGCCGGGCTCGGGCCGCCCGGGTTTACTGGAGTTGTTCGCGAACCACGCGACGCCGGACTCGAACGGCGCCGTCATCATAACCCCTTCGTACGGCAAGTCGAGCGGTTCGGCGAACGCCACCGTGAGTGACCAGCAGTGGTTCCCTTTGAAACAAAACAGTTACACGTCAATCCAATTGCCACTTACACGGGAATTAAAATAAACTAACCTTTGACTCGGTCCGCGGCGGAGGCGGCTGCGAGTATCTTGGACGCGAACCCTGATCCGTCGCCGCCGTCCCACTCGGCGCTGACGGAGCTCAGTATCTGCGCGGTGAGCTTAGCCGCGGCGGGTGCCTGCGTGGCGAGCACGACGACGTCGCTCTCCCACGGCTTGTACCACATGTGCCCACCCTCGCGCACTCGAATCATCAACCCCTGTTGACAAAAAAAACGTCGTCATACTAATTGCCCGTACGAATACAAAAATAAACGTACCCAGTTTCGATCCGATCCCGAGTGCGGCTTGTTGGGTGGAATGGACGCGGTATCCTGCGTGCGCAGCGCCTGGATCCTGTCCGCGAAGGCGCTCGTGAGGTACTCGGGGGTTCCCGGGACGGCGTTGTCGCCCAGCCACGACGCCTCCGGCCGCACCGCGTTGGCCACCTTGTCAGCTACGAAGATGGGCAAATCAGCCATTGAGGGCACGCCCACGTAGAGTTCCTTCGACGCCGCGAAGGGTTCCCACGAGGACTCGTCCACGACGTGTACGCCGTCCGGTCCTTTTTTGGTACCCATGGTCCCGACCCGGGCGCCCGGTGACGCGTCGCCTCCGGCCCAGAGCTCCACCACGCCGTCCGCGCGTCCCGCCCGGAGCACTTCCGCGAACGGTGAGGAGGGATCTTTAGCGGTGAAGTAGGATGCGCCTTGGTCCCAGGCGAGCGCGCCCAACGCGGCTTTGGACCGAACCCTGCCGCCGAGTACCCTGGTGGACTCGAGTAGGGTGGCGTTGATGTGTTCGTGGCCGCTGAGGGCGGCGAGGCACCCCAACCCTGCAAGACCTCCTCCTATTATCGTCACCTTCTTTGGTTTTTTGGCGCCAACCGGTTCGATAGGTTTGGCGCGGAAGACGTCGGCGTCGTTGGTGGAGTAGTCGCACCGAGGCGCGAGGCGGCGGACATCTCTGCGCCTCATGACGCGCCAACAACGGCTCGATACGAACGGCCCGGCGGGTCGGACCCGAAGCGTGGCCATAGCGGCGCCCTCAGGAGTGATGATGACGCGTTCCAAACATCGGGGCTGAGTTGGCTGCCAACTCGGCAAAAGTTGAAAGTTTTCTTGAAGCGAACAACGGGTCTTCAGATGCGAGCGGCGCCGGGCATACGGATGCGGGCGCTCCTGCCGCTGCTGCTCCTGGCAGCCTCGATACACC
>Ga0257106_1000561_pt1 | contig 21660 bp, 10 predicted proteins | sample LP_taG_3_FD_190177 | JGI IMG/M metagenome (GOLD analysis project Ga0257106, IMG submission 190177) | Marine microbial communities from Northeast Subartic Pacific Ocean, Canada - LP_J_2011_P26_10m | ecosystem: Environmental > Aquatic > Marine > Oceanic | place: Canada: Northeast Subartic Pacific...
TGAGTCTGACTCCGGCGCTGGCGACGGCGACACCGAAGGCGGTGGCGAATCCGACGCAGGAACGCCTAATGGACAAGGCCAAGGCCAAGGACAAGGCCAAGGACAAGGCCAAGGACAAGGCCAAGGCCAAGGACAAGGACAAGGCCAAGGACAAGGACAAGGACAAGGCCAAGGACAAGGCCAAGGACAAGGACAAGGCCAAGGACAGGGACAAGGACAAGGACAAGGTCAAGGCCAACAACAAGGCCAGGGCCAAGGCCAACAGGGTCAACAAGGTCAGCAAGGTCAGCAAGGACAGCAAGGACAGCAAGGTCAGCAGGGCCAGCAAGGACAGCAAGGACAGCAAGGACAGCAGGGCCAACAAGGCCAGCAAGGTCAGCAAGGTCAGCAAGGTCAGCAGGGTCAGCAACAAGACAACGGCCAAGGTCAACAACAGCAAGGCGGCGAACAAGGCGGCCAGCAAGGTGACCAAACAAGCGAAGACCAGAACGGACAAAACCAAAACGGTCAGAGCCAGCAGCAGCAAGGACAAACCCAGAACGGCCAACAAGGCCAACAGGGTCAACAAACCGAGCAGCAGCAAGGTCAACAACTTGACAACCAAGCTGAAAATGGCGACAACGACAACGACGGTGACGGCATCCCTAACGATGTTGACAACGACGATGACAATGACGGCATTCCTGACAGCGTTGACGAGAACCCAATGGATCACGACAACGATGGACTTGATGACGCGGAAGACTCCGACGATGACGGCGACGGAATCGACGACACTGAAGAAGTTCAGGACGGCGACCCCAACTCCAACATCTACGATCACGACAACGACGGCATCTCCGATGCTGTGGACCTCGACATCGACAACGATGGCATTGACAACCGAAACGACATGGACGAAAACGGCGTAGACCTCTCTCGTGACCACGATAACGATGGCATGAATGACGCTGATGACGCCGATGATGACAACGACGACATTCTTGACGTCGACGAAATCAACGGTGGCACCGGTACTTACCGCTACGACCATGACAACGACGGAATCTGGGACGCGACCGATAACGACGACGACAACGACGGCCTACTCGACTGGTTCGAGCAGAACGACGGTAACTCGAAGACCGGTCAATTCGACCACGACAACGACGGACTTGACGACAACGAAGATGCTGACGACGATGACGACGGCATTCTCGACGAACTCGAATCTTGAAGTTGAACTGATCGAACCTCGATAACACCGGTGCCGAGGCATCGGGTGAGCCGGATTCTCGGAGGGTTCGCCCTCTGAGAATCCCTTTTTTCCTTTTCTTTCTCCTCTACGACCATTCAAGCGCTGCGTTTGATTTGTTTCTACAATCATGGAGATGATACTCAATTCATTCTGTGATACACTCGCCCCCGGTTGTGCCATGCCTTTCAAATAGGGCATGACGGTGGGAAATTGATTCCAGAGGTGCCCATATGCTCTCAAATGTACAAAAAGAAACCCTGCAAAACCGACAAAAGCTCAGCATGTCGCTGACAATTGTATTCTTGATGGTCACCAGCACCCTGCTTGCTGTTGTCCAAGATTTCAGTTCCGACGACATCCTCGAAACAACCGGCTTCCAAGAAGGCCAACGTGTTGGCCAAAGCATCGCTCAGTCAACCGCCCAAAACGGTCAAGGCGACTGGAACGGCGACCAAGATCCTTGGCACGAAACCAGCCACCCATCGATCACCGACTTGATGTGGTCTGACCCTGGCGTGATGTCTGGAATCATTACCGACTTGAGCGCGATTGAAGCCCTCGCACCTTCGTATGCTTTCTTCCTTGAAGAGTCCAGCAAAGACGACCACGACAATGATGGAATCAATGACTTGGCCGACCTTGACGACGACAACGATGGAATTTACGACCTGCTCGAGCGCTTTGACGGCTGCTACGGCACTCATCCATTTGACCACGACAACGACGGAATCCTCGACGCAGAGGACTGGGACGACGACAACGACGGAATCCTCGAAGGCCCCCTCGATATCGCTGCACTCGAGGCTCTTGGCCTCGACCCCCGAAACGTTTCAACTGACCGACGACTCGATGAGAACATCGTTCATCCGTGGACCGGCCAAGCAGTCGGAGCGTTCTACCTCGCAGACCAGAACCCAATGGATCACGACAACGACGGCGTGACCGACGAAGATTCAGACGGCTCAGGGCCGGGGCGCTATGACGAGGACGACGACAACGATGCCCGTATTGATCAGTTCAAGTGGCCTTGCGACCTCGACAACGACGGTCTGCAAGATTACTTTGACAACGACGACGACGGCGACGGTGTCGACGACGTCGAAGACTCCCACCCATACAACGCCTCCATTACAACCAGCCATACAGAGGCAGGTAACCTCTATGACGGCGCGGTTTCATGGGACTTCAACTCCTACAGAATCTATTCAGGTGGCGTAAACTTCCTGAACGCCGAACTCAATCGAGTCAACGCAGTCAACGCCCCCTCGGTTTCATCAAACGCTCCGAACGGCATCCCCGCCTTCACCACCATCTTTGATGGTGACTTGGACGGCGACATGATTCCTAACTTCATCGACCCGGATAACGACAACGACGGAACTCCTGACAGCGCCGACACCGACGACGACAACGATGGAATCCTCGACATGTCGGATCCTGACGACGACAACGATGGTATTCACGATGTGTGCGTCAACATTGACGTGAACAAAGACAACAAGGGCGATTACAATGGTCTGCTCAACGGCGAACCAACCGCCCTTGACGCCGCCACACTCGCTGGTGGATTAGGCTATGTCACCTCAAACGGCGTCGCCACTTCTGCTCAAGTGGGCACAGGCATGACCGTTGACATTGTTGCAGATGCTGCCGCTGGTGGCGCCGTCACATCAGTGACGATCAACAACGCCGGCTACGGTTACAGCGTTGGCACTCAAATCTCCATAAACAGCGGAAACGCTGGCGCATCGATTGCTGTTGCAAGCGTCAATAACGTCGACTTCGAAATTCCCGGAGGCGACGGTGACGGCGACGGACTGATTGATTGTGAAATTGATTACGATCAAGACCTCGACGACGACCGACTGCGACCGTTCGATCAGAACTACAACGCCATCTATGATTGGCTTGACCCTGACATGGGTGGCACCATGACGCCTGACAACCTCGGCGACATCACCGTGAGCGGCGATGCAAGCAACTTTGAATACGATTTGGATGACGACCAAATCCAAAACGAAAACGACTCCTTCCCATTGGACAAAACCTCAGACGTTGCCACTTGGAATTGCCCAACCATGGCTACACCCAATCCAGTCGACCCCGACCCACGGTGCACAACACGCCGTGCATCGTTCTCCCAATTCAACGACTGGGACAACGACGGCATCGCAAACTGGGACGACGTCGACGACGACGGTGACGGAATCATCGACGTGCTCGATATCGATTGGGACTGTGACTTGGATAATGACGCAGACCTCCACGCCATCAACGGCGCTTTGTATCGAGACGACGGACCAAACTCTGTCGACTCAGACATCGATGGCGATGGCCTCGAAAACGACATCGATTGGGATGATGACAACGACGGTATTGCTGATTTGTACGATCCAGATGACGGAAACTGCGGTGAAGTCGATTACGACCCGAGTGACGCATTTGCTCGCCCGTACTACCCTGTTGATGACGGTGGAAAACTCGATGGAAGCCAAGACAGCACGCCTTACACCGACAACGCAACAGACCACTGGAACCTTCTCTTCTGGCACAACCCCTTCTCAGATGTGGTGTTGAACTACAACGGGTACGACGCAACAACATCACCAGCCACACCAGGCACAGTGCCTGAATTCTACTGGTTCATGTTTGCTCGTTGGTCGCCCTACAACGGCGGAAACGACTGGGACATTGACGCAGACGGCGACTCACTGACCAACGGCTTGGACACCGATCAGGACGCCGATGGTTTGCCCGATTGGTGGGATCAGGATGAATCCAACGACGGCCTCATGGACACAGACGATCCGAAGATGGGCGGTTCGTTCAACCTCTCACAATGCGGTTGGACTGCAGGAAACATCGGAGGAGGCTATGTCTGCGGTTACCAATATGCGGTTGCTTACCACATGCCTCTTAACGGCGTGAACGCTCAATTCGGCTCGCCTTATTCCACTCGCCCCGATGCCTTTGTTGATCAAGGCGCAACAGCAGGCGGTGCATCGAACAACTGGAGCTGCACCCCAGGCGCACAAGGCGGTTGTTATCACTACGATTTCGGCGGTGACGGCACCATTGAAGCCGGTATTTCTCACCTTCAGATGACCGACAACCGTGACGCATTCGTTACTTGGGTTGGACTCACAACCGGTCTTTGGCAATGGACTTCCGACAACGGCCCTGTTGCAGACTTCCCCGATGAATTGGGAGCAGATCTACTCAAGAACGATGTTGACGGCGACGTTGACGGCGACTTTACCAACATGACGGTGGACCTTGACAACGATTACGACTCAGTGTATGACTGGTATGACGTTGACGACGACAACGACGGAATCTGGGATTACTTTGAAATCGACAGCGATGACGATTGGGACAACGATGCAGGCCAAGAAAACGGCAATTTCTTCAGCGGTACAAACTGCAACGACAACGACGATGACGGCAACGATGCCGACGTCGACGAAGATGGGTTCTTCCAAGCGGTTTGGGACCGTGGAATCATGTCGCAAGGTCTGCGCGAACCCTCCCTTTATGACGTAGACAACGACAACGATGGTGTCCCAGACGCTGAAGATACCGACGACGACAACAACGGTATTCTCGACGTCGACCAAGCTTTGCTTCCCGGATGCTTCTGGGGCGAAGAAGAATCACCGTTTGATCACGACAACGACGGCATCGTGGACTGGGCAGACAACGATTGGGACGGCGATGGTATCGCCAACACCGTTGAATTGCTCATCAGCATTACCGCACCGTTTGACCACGACAACGACGGCACCCGAGACGACATCGATGAAGATGACGATGAAGACGGCATGAACGATGAAGACGAAGTTCTTCTTTGGCCAACCCGCTTTGACCGCAACTCAACCAACCCTTGGGACCACGACGATTTCGGTAACGGCGAAGGTATTGCCAACATCCTTGATGCAAACACAGGACCCGACGCTATCGACGAAGACGACGATAACGACACCCGCAACGATTTAGATTTCAACCACTTGGAAGAGACCTACACCAGCACGCCTTGTTACAACGGCGGCGAATCGAGCGATTGGGACAGCGATAACGATTGCAACCTCGATAAGGATGACAAAGCTCCAACCTTCATCACCCTTAATCTGCCAAACGAACTGTGGCTTGATGCTCAAGCACCAGCAATCTTCAGTGGCCACGTGGACTGGGTGAACCCAATCACTGGTCAACTTGAAGCAGCACCAGGCCTACCAGTTCAAGTCCACATTGAATGGACAGGCAACAACACAACCGCGATTGAAACCGTTGACGTTCTAACCACTGCTTCAGGAAACTTCAGCGTCGGGCAGTTCCTCTACCCGGAAGACCTCACGGTCGGTGACAACACCACCTACAGGGTCTATGCAGAAGTGACTGAAATGTTTGCCTTCAACGGCAACCAATCGCAGTCATACTACGTCGGCGCCGAGGCAAACTTGACCGCTGATATCTTCATGAACAGTTACTTCAGAAGCGATGAACAACCATTCTGGGTTGACATGTGGTCCTATTACACCGCTGACGTCCAGCGAGGTATTTTCGACAACTTGATCCCAAGCGTTCCAATGACGTTCTCCGTTCGCGGAGGCATCTTTGGCAACCTCACACACCCAACCAACTTCACCGGTTTGGGCGGCGACGGGTACCGAAGCGGGGCTTCCGGTCTCGTATCTGTGACCTTTGTACAAAACATCGGCATCAACGGTATCTGGAAGCAGATTCAATGGAACTCTACTCGAGATAACGGCGTTGGAAAGGTGCCAGGCGGCTATGAAGAAGTCGCATGGAACTCCAACACCAACATGCTCGAGCCCTTACTCGATAGCACTGGAAACATCATCGAATACGATTACACGAACACGAGTTTGCCAGCAGGCGACTACGAAGTTACCGCAAGCGTTCGTCCAGAAATTGCTACTGAGTGGCCGTTCCCTTACCTCCACGGCGACGACACAGAAGCACAGTCCATCCGTGTGATGCACCGAATGAACATCGAAGCGCAAATGATCTTGGAAGGAACCAACCCAATCTACTACTTTGACGCCACCATCAACAACGGTGACGGCAGCTTTGGTAACTGGGCAACGCTCTTCCACCAAGTAGCACTCGACGGAGCAGGACTTACCTTCAATGACATCTCCAAATCCAAACCTTACCCAACAAACTGGGACGGCCAGCCACAAAGCCTGACTGGCGAGGCTGCAAACCTTCGTAATTTCATCAGCACCAATTCGACGCACTGGTTCATCAACCTCGTCAACGGCGGCGATGGCGACTTGCCACCTTGTGGCGCAGTCGATCCAAGCAACCCAGACAGCGAAGTTCGATGTGAGGTTGTTCCAGAAATGAACACCGGGGACTCCTTGCAAATCATTGGTTCAGTCACAAACCGAACCAACGACCCGTGGGATGCAGACCCGGTTGCGCTCCAAGTGGACGTTGACGGTAATGGCCAATTCCTCGGTGCAGGCGAAACCGCTTACACCCAGCGCCCAGTCATGAACAATGGCGTTGCAGAGTTTGACTACAACTGGTCATGGTACAGCCAATACGGTTCTGGAACCTACGGCATGCGTGTTGACTTCACAAACTCGGCCTACTACTTCACTGGAAACAGTTCGACACTTGCAGCAACTGGCGCTTACATCAACGTCACCGTTGTGGGAACAACAGACTTCCAAACCACATCGTTGCCTCGTTTGTATCGAAACAGCAGCACAACGATTCAGGCCAAGTTGGTTGACAATTCACTGCAACCTGTCCGCAACGTACCGGTCAATTACACCTGGTCTGCGGACGGGCGTAGCGGTGTGAACTATACGGATGAGAATGGTTTCTTTGAGATTCCGTTTAACGTCTCAGCTCAAGATGCGCTCGGTGATTTCTCCCTGCAATTCGAGTTTGCAGGCACGCCGTTGCTCAAAGGCAACAGCATGGTGCAGGAAGTTTGGGTCGTATCCAGAACCTACCTCTCGGTGATTTCTGCGGATCCAAATTTACGTCAATCAGGCGATAGATGGGATTTCACAGCACAAGTCGTCGATGACAATAAGACATCAATTCGCGATGCAGGTGGAGCGGCCCTCGATGGGGCGAACTCTGGTTTGGTTGACGTGATTTTCGAAGGAACGGATTTCAGTGGCGTCTTCCATCGCCAAGTTGTCGCAACCCTTGCGCCTTCTGCTGGATTGATTTCACTGCCCGAACCACAACCGGATAACTCCCACCTGTGTTTCTATGATGGCAACGGAGATTCCTTCCCAGACCGTGACTTCAACCAAGATGGTATCCTTGACCGAAATGAAACGGTTGGCTGCTTGAAATCAAACATCAGCCCACTGAACCCACAACTCTTGCGGGATGATCCAGAATCCTTCCTTCCGGACGGATTTGGCCCAGTGAATGTGATTCTACGGTTCGAGGAGAACCTGCCAAACGAAGGCTGCCAAGAACTCCAACCGAGTTCCTTGACCATCCAAGGGGCATGGGATCCGTGCACAGCGGTGCTTGGTAACGACCACTTCAGGCTCAAGATGACCAACAACGCAAACGGATTCTCTTTGATTGGACGAACAACGCTCACCGTGGACGACCAAATCGTTTACACAAGCGAAATCAATCCAGTCACCGGAGAAGTTGTTCCAAAGCCAATGATCGTCACCGGACAGCTCCAAGATGAACTCGGTACCAACCTCACAAATCGCAACATCCGTGTCAGTTACGAGATGATCAACGGGCAATCAAACCCAACTTCTTGCCAAACCGGAATGACGGATTTGGACGGCCAGTACTCGATTCTCTGCCCACTCTCTGACGTGATGGCAGGAAAGGCAAAGGTCAGCGTGACGTACTCTTCGTACGACAACAACGATGCTTACCGTTACGAGAACAAGACCGTGCAGACCGAATTCGATGTGTTCTCGAACTCGACGCTTGCCATCAATGAAGTTGGACCATTCAAGTCCAGCGTTGAATCATGGACCGCACCAAATGGATCTAATTACCCAGTGCTTTACCTTAAGGAATCCTACCACATCGATGCAAAACTCACACAATCTAACGGGCAGTTCGTCGGTGGAAAGTGCTTGAACATCTACCTCGACCCTGAGCAAAACATCCGCCCAGTGTCGACAATCCGCACAAGCGAAATCGACGGAACAATCGAATGGTTCAGCGGCGACCCAAGCCAGAACCCGACCCTCAAGGGCGTTGAAACCATCGGCGGTAAGTTGGAAGGATTCAGAACCCTCCGCATTGCGTTTGAACCAGATGTCAACGTGCCAGGCGGCTGTGATAAAGATACATCCAATGTCCTTAACGGCTCGAAGGTCGACATGGACATCTTAGTTCGCTCTCGTGTTGACTTGCAGGTGAAGCAAACATGGAGCCACCTTGCCGGCAACGGATTGGACAACGACGAACTTGTCACTGGCTCGATCGCCTTGCTCCGCGACCGCCTCGACTTGGCCGTGGAAAACGAAGAAGTTTGGTTCGTTCGTCAGTATTGGTCCGAAGCAACCACTGAATGGGTTGTTGAAGGCACAAACAAGTCCAAAACCAACGAACAAGGTATTGCAGACTTCGAATGGGGCTTTGGCGGTCAATCGTGTGACGGTGAACCTTGTGAAGGCCGCTGGCGCATCATCGCCTACTATCCAGGTTCGACGTACTTCGCAGAATCTCAAGACAACATCACTCACGAGATGCTGTACGAGACGCCTTCAGCAATCGACGCACAATCTTCGTTCTTCACCCCGGCCACCAGCATGGCACTGGGTGTCTTGCTCATGGCCCTCCTGATTGGTGGACTGATTTACTACCAACGCGCCCAAGAACGCCGACAAGTGCAAGCATTGAAGGGTATTCTCACCGACACGATGATGCAACTTGAAGCAAGCAACGAATACATCGCTGCTATCTTCGACTGCTACAAGAGTTTGGTAAAGCACTTCAAGCGCTACGGCTTCATGAAGAAGGTCTACGAAACCACTCGAGAATTCGAGTCCGCTGTTCGTGCAGCGTTCAACATGGTGCCTGCTGAACAGTTGGGAGGATTCCTCTCCATCTTCGAAGAAGCACGCTACTCGGATCACACGATCGACGCATCGCACCGTGACCGCGCCCTGCACACCCTCGACACCATCGTTCGCTCGCTGACCGCCGCCCTCGGCGAAGAAGGCGCAGTGGGTCGTAAGGAATTGGTTGGCTTGTACGATCAACAAACCAAAGCTGGCGAATTTGTTGCTGCAGACGGCTCGGTTCGCCAAGCCGGTATCGTTGAAGGCGAAGGCTCAGACTTCAAGATTTGAAGCCTGAATTTGCGCACGTGAAGGGCCTCATCCGAGGCATTTCGTGCCGCTTATTCGCCTTAAACTTCAAGGAGCGTATGCCGTGTGGTTGCACTATGGACGATTGGAAACAACTTATCGGCGAGGCCATGCAAATCGAAACAACTGATACCATCGCAGCGTTCAAAATTTACGAGCGTGCAGTCATTGCGGGCCTCACAACCTCACAAAACCTCCTCGACGATGTTGAGGCAGCCCAAATCATCGAAGCCATTTACGGTGCTCTTGTTGCCTACTCTCAAACCATCATGCTTCGCATGAAGGCCGAAGATCCAGAAATCGGCGGCGTGGACCATGCTTTCCGAGCAGGACAAGCCTACGGCGTTTCCTGTGTGCTTAACCATCTGATCGACAAACTCACCGACATTACCGGTGGCACTGAATTGGGTGCAATGGACGCATTTTCAGACACGCTCCACGACGAAATCATCATCCAGGGCCGAGCTGCAGGTTTGACCATCGAACTTCTTGATGCACAGGGCGATATTCTTCTCGAATGATCTCTGTTTCGCCGCCTATCCAATCGCCCTTTCCCGTTCTTAGGAATCGGGCCACTGCGACGCGAAGAACCGACCGTACGCGTCGGTGCATTGATAATGGGATGGCGAGTCGGCGAATTGCTTCAAAGCATCGAGGGAGTCAAATGAGCAATCCGACACGAAAGACAAACGCAAGACTGGTTGACATGATCAACCAGTTGAAAGCCCAGTCGCGTGACACCGGAGCCGCTGTTTGGCGAGATGTGGCCATGCGACTCTCTAAGAGTCGAAAACATTGGGCGCAGCCGAACTTGAGCCGCGTGAGTCGCTACGCCCCCGAGGGTGCAACCATCCTCGTACCAGGCAAGCTGCTCGGTTCAGGTGAATTGTCTGCCAACCACACTATCGCCGCCTACAGTGTCAGCACCGGTGCACGTGAGAAAATAGAAGCCGCTGGAGGTCGAGTTGTGACCTACGGCGAGCTGATGAACGAAAACCCAACAGGCACGGGGGTTGTTATCCTTGGATGAAACAACCTACGTCTTTGACGCTGATGGCCTTATTCTAGGTCGACTCGCCTCTGCCTCAGCGGACCTTCTTCTGAAGGCAGCCCGGGCTCACCGTGACGACAAAGTCATCATCATCAATGCAGAGAAAGCAATCGTCTCCGGACGACCACGCTCTGTCTTGAACACATACCACAAAAAGTATGAATTGAACCACGCTCGAAAGGGACCTTTCTTCCCACGTATGCCTGACATGATCCTCAAGCGTGCAGTTCGTGGTATGCTTCCATACCAGAAGATATCCAGTGGCCGCCGTGCTCTCCGCAACCTACGCGTTGAGATTGGTTGCCCAGCCCACCTTGCTGGAGAACTTCCCGAGGGCCACCAACACGGTGACCTCACCAAGATTCGTAAGGCAATGCCAGAGCGATTCATTCGCTTGGGCGACATTAGCGCCGATCTCGGCGCACCAACCCACCGCTGGGACGGAGGTGAGCAATAATGGCTCGTAAGAAACAACAAAAGTCAGTCCAATCCTCTGGAAAGCGTAAGACTGCCGTAGCCCGTGCATCGGTCAAGGCAGGAAAAGGACGCGTTCGTGTGAACAGCGCCCCAATCGAAATTCTATCACCATCCCTTGCTCGACGCAAGGCCATGGAACCACTGATTATCGCAGATGCAATGAACCGACTCAGCAAGGTCGACATCAGCATCACCACCCTTGGTGGCGGTATCATGGGTCAAACCGACGCTATCCGCACCGCAATTGCACGTGGACTTGTCCACTACAATGGCGGAGCAGAAGGCATTGATGAAGAACTTCGAGACGAATACCTTCGCTTCGATCGTAGCCTTTTGGTCAACGATCCACGGCGCAAGGAAGCAAAGCACCAACTTGGTCGCGGTGCTCGCCGAAAGAAGCAAAAGTCCTACCGATGAGTTGATTGCATGATTATTCCAGTACGATGTTTTAGTTGCGGTGGCGTTATTGCCCACAAATGGGAAGAATTCAACGAACTCAAGGCTGCAGGTCTTGAAGAGGCAGATGCTCTCGATAAGGTTGGCTTGATGCGTTACTGCTGCCGCCGTATGTATGTGGGTCACATTGACCTCATCTACGAAGCAGCACCTTTCAGCGCTTCATCCCAGTGAGTCTCGAGAACGAAGATCAGAACACGGGGGCCCGTGGGTTAGCTTGGCCTATACTTGGCGGCTGGGGGCCGTCAGACCCCAGTTCAAATCTGGGCGGGCCCACCTGATCTTCTCATATCTCCACGATTCAGCAAAGCATTACTAATCGTTTGACAGGAACCCTTTGGGTTGATATGGCAGGCGCATAAACAAACGACCATGCGAACCCTTCAGGCTTCCACCTTGGTCTGCTTACTCTTGCTTGCTTCCTTCAGCGCATTGCTGCTGCCTGCGGATGCAGCGGACACAACCGTGAACAGCGAAACCACATGGTCGGGCTCAGTTGTTCTCAGCGGCAACGTCACGGTGGCCAACGGCACCACCCTCACGATCAGTTCATCCACGACCATCGATGGAACTGATGATCATTGGATTCGCATTGAGGGGACACTCATTGCACAAGATGCAACCTTTTTCTCTTCACAAATCCCTCTTACCCAAGGCTCCCACGGGGCAGGCCTTTGGGTCGGTCTTCACATTTCTTCCACAGGCCATGCGGTGCTCAACAACGTCACGATTGACAATGCAAAAACCGCTGTACGCAACGAAGGAACGCTCACAGCAACAGACCTCACCATCGATGACGCCTACATCGGCATTAACAACGCTGGAGTCGCTGTTGTGGACCGACTCACCGCTCACAACATCGACTACGATGTGGTTCGAACATCAGGCGACCTCACCATTGATGAGGCAACGATGACCAATGTGGCGGGGGGCATCATTTCCTCCGGAACCACTGCGGTAGCGGATGCGTCCTTCATTCAAACTGGCTTGGCTCTGAAAGCAACTTCTGGGCAAATGACGGCCACTCGAATTGGATTTGACACCGTCACGGTCGGACTCGCCAGCCAAGCGGGAGCAACAGTCGATCTTTCCAGCGTCACCGGGGCTCAAGTCGCTCTGGCTATTGATGCAGGCGACAGCGACGGACTTTCTCTCGACAACATGGTGCTTGAAGGTCATCGATTGTTGCTTGCCAATGGCGCCACAATGATTGCGGCTAACGACATTACCTTCACCAGCAATCACAACGAGACAAGGCCGACTATCGACCAACGATGCAGCGGTTCCTGCGTTTGGGATCTCACAACGCTGACCAACACTGTTTGGGGGGTCGCCCTTTCAGGAAGCGGCACCCACGGCTTCCACAACACCACTGTTGACTCAATACAGCGCAACATCGATGCTACCGGGACAGGAGAAGTATCACTCAGCAACCTCAACTTAACCGGCTCAGATGCAGCAATCAGCCTGCGCGGACCGGGCAGTCAAATCAATGGAGCAGCCCTATCGCTTCTTTCTTCAGATGCGGTTGGCGTCGATGTTCTCGATGGAGAACACCACTGGAAAAATCTTGAAATCACCAAACCATATTCTTCTCAAGACACCACATCAATTGGCGTCAAGGCGTGGTACAGTTCAATCGTGGCAGAAACACTTACGATTTCGAATCATGCTACAGGCATCGATGCCACGGACTCTACCCTGTCAGGTGACACGTTTACAGTGGTTGATGGAGCCTCGATAGGGCTTGGCTTGCACGACACCCATTTGGTGCTGGACACGCTCTCTACTCGCGTCTTTACCACCGGTGTTCGTATGGAAGGGACCTCTTCATTGCACGTTGGGGAATGGGCTGCCAACGTACACGCCACCCCGCTCAACCTCGATACGGAATCGACGGCAACCGTGCGCAATTTCCAACCTCAAAACACTCAGGCATCTTCTTCGGATGCATTGGGTGATGGGTACCTTCTCTATGGTGGCTCAACCTCCGCCACAATATCCACATCCTCTTCTGATTTCCTCGAAGAAACGCCCGTGACGTTCACAGATCTTTCAGGCTCCCCCATTGAAGCCACAGTTCTGGTTCATGGCTTCACGTTGATGAGCAACAGCAACGGCGCTGCAACCATCCCTCTTCTTTCTCAAGGAAGCACAGTAGACGTCAGCCTCGGTGGTGCTGGCGTGCGCGTCATCTTGTACGGAGGCGCCATGGGCCAATCGGTACAGGTGCCAGTCATCCCTCAAGGGGATTGGACCATCACAAGCGGCCAATTCGTGTACCTTGGAGCGCGTCCTGACGGAGCACCACATGTTCTGAGCGGTATTCTAACCCTCGAAACAGGAAGCGGACTCCAACTCGATCACACCACACTCATGCTCCCCGAAGGGGGCACTGTGAACGTGGAAGGCTCCGCTCAACTGCTCGGCGACGCTTCAATCATTTCCGCTCATTCCTTTTCCATGGGTCAAGACAGCACCCTATCGTCAACAAACACTGAAGACGGTTTCGCCGTAATCGGTAACGTTTCTTGGGCATGTCAAACGCTTCGCACCTCAGATTATGTCCATATTGAAGGCAACCTTGTGCTCCAACCTGGCTGTAAAATGGATTTGATTGCAGGAACAATTTCTGGAACCGTGACCGCTTTGACAGGCAGCGAGCTCAACGTCCTCTCTGAATTGAACATACGCGTTTTAGATCAGGGTGAACCGGTTGAAGACGCCCTGATTTCAGTCGACGGTGCCGTTGGCTCAACCGATGCTGAAGGCCGCTTGAGCACGACCGCAGTGGCCCGAAAGGTCACAGACAGCAGCGAGACACTCGGCGGTATCAAGAACATCAACCTCCAAATTGGGTCTTTCTCGGATTTTGTCACATGGGATTCAACGGAATCATTCGATCACACCTTCATGGCGTCAAGAATTGATGGCGGGACACTCGATCAATGGTTGATTTTAGAATCACAGTGGAGTCCATACTTCCTTGACGAAGATTTGCTGGTTGGCCAAACAGGCACACTGAGCATCGATGACGGTGTTTCAGTCCGAATTTCAGAAGGGCGAACCATCACCGTTGACGGCACCATGGATGTCGGCGACGCAACGCTTTCGTCAACAGGACAAGGCGCCCGGTGGGGCGGCATGCACCTCGGCACCCTTACTTCGTCCACCATCGATCTCTCAGCAACCTCGATCTTCGAAGCCTCACCAGCACTCACGGTTTCCGACCTTGGCAGGTTCACTGCAGACGGAGCAGAATTTGCCCGAGCCTCTGGAGCGGACACTCTGATTACAATCGCCCTTGGAAGCAACGCAACGGTTGATTTGAGCGACAGCCAACTCTACGATGCAGGCACCGGTTGCATCAAATCCTTTGCAACCGAAGGCACCCTTCACCTCACCGATATCACCATGTCGACCTGCAACGGAGTGGGTCTTTGGGCTAGGCAATCTCACCTCGAAGTTGATGGCTTAGAATTCGAAGACGGGTTCACCCACGGGTTCGAATTAACCGCTGTTACAGGCAGCATGAACGGCATCGAAGCCACTCAATTCCAAGGCACCGGTTTCATTGGATGGCTGGAATCAGTTGATGAGATGTTTACGCTTTCTCAACTCAATGGAACGGTTGGCGCTGCGGGCGGCTTGGCTGGGGCCAACAACCGCTTCCTCGATCTTGAATCAATCCAAATCACAGGTGCGCCAGCGGTTGACTTCGACAACACAGCAGGCCACATTGACGGATTGATTCTCAACGGCCAAGGTACGGGAACGGCTTTTGCCAGCCACCACGGTCGCTCACTGGATTCACTTGTAGTCCAAGACCTCGTGGCCGCTCATTACGCTGTAGCGGTTGACTTGCATGCCGATGAATCGGATGGAACAGTGGCACCCCTCATTCTTCGTTCGCCAGATTTACTGGCCTCCGTTGTAATTTCTTCCGAAGACTACCCGGCTCGAGTTGAAGGTGGTGCGATGGTTGGGGAAGTTGCAGTTACAGGGGCGGTGATCATCGACTTAATCGACGCAACAACCAGTCAAACATCTGTCTACGATGGGGCAATGCTTCGCATGTGGAAGACCTTCAACATCGATGCACAAGTCACAGGCTCATCGGTTGCTGCCAATTTCACAATCACAACCACGGGCCTCACGCCGGCATTCACCGCAGCAGCAAGTGGTACCTCAGTTCTCATCGAATTGCCAATGACAGTTGTGGATGATGCATCGGTCAGTTCGTTGGCCACCATCACCATTGAAGCCTCGAAGACCGGCCTCCCACTTCAAACGCTTCTCATCAACGTAACGGAGGAGATGAACACCTCGATTGTGATTGCAATGGCTCTGAACGGGGCCCCGCTTGTTGAAATCCTCAAACCTTATTCTGGACAAAGGGCGATGGAAACAACGCCACTCAACGCAGCAGCGACCTACTCGGATGATCTCGATGAGGTGCAAGACCTCACGGTTCAATGGTTCATCACCGACGCGACCGGTGATGAAGTCATGGAGGGGCCAAATGAACCACAATTCAACATCACCGACCTCCCTTACGGGTTCTATGTGTTGGAAGCAAGGGTAACCGACGCTCTTGGCGCATCCTCGAGCGACAGCGTCGATTTTGAAATCACTCAATTGGACACCGATGGCGATTGGACATCTTCATGCATCTACACTCAAGCCACCGATGTCTGGTTCAACGCGAATCTTGGATTCCCCTGTGGACCCGATCAACAGGATACCGATGACGACAACGACGGTTACCCAGACGCTCGGGATGATTTTCCGATGGATGCTTGTGCTCACGTGGATACCGACGCTGACGGCCAACCAGACACGGTGAACTGCCCTCCCGGTATGACGACATGGTTGTTCGCAGACCAAGACGATGACAACGACGGCATTCCCGATGTGCTTGAAGGGGAAACGGCCCAAGAAGGAGGCGATTTTTCCACCGGAACGCTCCTGCTTGTTGCGCTTCTAGCAGCAGCAGTGCTGCTGTTCGTTCTCCGCATGCGCAAGGGCGGCGGCGATCTAGGTGAAATTAATCTACAACATCTTTGAGGTGGGTTCATGGAACCCACCCTCCCGGATCCGAACATGTTCGCTGCGCTTGCAGTGGCCGTGCTTTTTGGTATCGTGGTGTGGGACGCCTTTTGGCTAACACGGCAACGCCTCGACGTACCTAGCTTAGGAGAGTTGTCGAACGGCGGCTTTGCTTGGGAAAGCGAGGGGGCGCAAGAACTGATTCGTCAATGGGGCAACCTCGGTTCGATGGCGGCGATGATGGTGCTGCCTTGGGGGTTGGTTGGTGTTTCGAACACAAATCCTGCTTACGCCATCGCCTGGGATGTTTGCCTGACCTTACATCTCGTTTCTCTTCTGATCCCAAAGCGCTACGCTGTGACCCGAACTCATGCTTTTGCCGACGGCCAACGTTACGATTGGCAACGCCTGCGTCTTGCTGGACGCCAGCCTGCACGGCGAATCATGCTGCTTCGCAAAGGTTGGGGTATCTTCGGACCGCTCCCACTCGGCGGAGCCCAACACGACTTGAGCACCGCTCGTGAACGAATTGCTCTTGCTCTTGGTGACTCCAGTCAGTGGCCATCCCCCTCAACGTCAAAAGAAGAGGAATGAGCGCTATCCTCAATAATCGAGTTCAGTGTCGTCCGACTATGGAATGGACACGAAGCAACGACGACCTGTTTTTAGTGCTTGAACCCGGTGAAGAAATTCACGCCTCAATTCGAGCGCTTGCAGAAGAATTAGACCTCAAAGCCGCAGCGATAACAAGCGGTATCGGGCGAACCCGGATGAACGTTCACGGATTTATGGACGACACGCACACCTACCACCGATGGACCCAAGTAGAGCCATGCGAACTTGTTAGCCTTCAAGGAAACCTGGCCCGCCACGAGGACGGTAGCCCGTTCACTCATATTCACGCTACCTTCACCGACAATGACAACAAGGTTCACGCCGGCCACATGTTCGAAGCCACTGTGGAAGTCGTTGCAGAAATCCACCTCCGCATCATGACCAAGGCCATCATGACCCGCTGCCCGATCGAGAACAGCGATTTCGTTGCTTTAAAGTTCGATTGAACCGCCTTGAAGCGATGCTTCATTAGGTCTCGACCTTCTGTATGAATCATGGCACAAACCGGTCCCGCTCCTCACGATGAGCCGGCTCGCGTTTCATGGCTTGCAAGCCAAATTGCACATCATTCACACCTGTATTACAACCTGGCTGAACCGGCCATTACCGATGCGGAATTCGACCACCTATGGGACGAACTCAAGCAGATCGATGCCACGCATCCACAATTGATGAAAGTGGGCTCCGATGTAGACCCGGGTTCGGTGAAGGTAGTCCATATGTTTCCAATGCAAAGCCTTGACAAGGCAACAAGCGATCAAGAAATACTTCACTTTGTCAACGAGACCGCGCTCGGAGCGACTCGCTTTTTGAGCCAACCAAAACTCGACGGATCTGCCTTGTCGCTTGAGTATCGGAAAGGACGACTTGTGAGGGCTTCCACCCGGGGCAGCGGCACGCGAGGTGAGGACGTAACTCGAAACGCTCGGCGCATTGCGAACGTACCGGAACGCCTCGGCGCAAGTGTTGACGTCCATGTGCGCGGAGAAGTCGTGATGGCTAAGGCGGTTTTTTTGGACAAGTACGCCGACGTTTCTCCAAACCCTCGCAACCTTGCAGCAGGCGCCCTGAGGCAAAAAAGAGCTGAAGGAAAAGCCAAAGCAGAAGATTTGGTGTTCCAAGCCTACGATGCAAAATTTCCAACCGAACAGGAACGCCACCCCGATTCTGACGCCCCCCCGGCAGATGCTCATGACAGTGAACGCCTACTCTGGCTCCGGGATGTGGCGGGGATTAATCCGGCTCCTTGGACGGTCCATGACGAAGCAGCACCAGCTCAAGTCGCACACCACATGATCGAAGCCACGAATACATGGGGCAGTCTACGCGAGGCCTTTGATTACGAAATCGATGGGATCGTGTTCAAGGTCGATGCGCTTGAAACTCGAGATTTACTCGGAATGACCGCTCATCATCCTCGATGGGCGCTTGCTTGGAAGTTCCCTCCAGAAGAGGCAACCTCGATTTTATTGGAAGTCACATGGCAAACCGGACGCACTGGAGCGGTCACACCTGTTGCACGAATTGCCCCGCAATCTGTTGGCGGTGTAACCGTTGAGCACACCACTCTTCACAACGTCGGCGAAGTCGAACGGCTTAATGTCCAACTCGGGGATCGTGTTTTGATCGTTCGCAGGGGCGACGTCATCCCCAAAATCGAGTCAAGCATGGGCCCGGGTGTCAAAGAAGATCTTGCCAACAGGTTCCACGCTGATGGTTCAGTCTTTGAGGAAGCAATGCCAGACATCGGCCCTATTCAGATTCCAACACAATGCCCTGCCTGCCAGGCTGCACTTACGCCAGATGGCGCTTTTATCCGCTGCGTCAACACAATGTGCGATGCCCGGACGAGCAGAGCGATATTGTACTGGTGCAGAAGTTTGGAGATGGACGGCATCGGTGAGAAGTTGGTTGACCAGTTGCTTCAATCGGACATGGTGCAATCCATCCCCGATCTCTATCGCTTGCAGCAAGCCGAATTGGAAAGCATCGATCGTATGGGTGAAAAGTCTGCAGTCAATGTGCTGAATGAATTAAGCAAAACTAAATCGTTGAAACTTGGTTCCTTTTTACACGCTCTCGGCTTGCCAGGAATTGGTCCCGAATTGGCAACGGCTGTGGCCCAACGGTTCACGTCGTTTGGACACATGATGCAGTGGGTTGACTCGGCTGGGGCCTCCGTTGGCCATGCAGATTTCGGCCCGGAACTGGATGAAAAAGGCAAGGCGTACACTGAGAATCAAGCGATTCGTTCACTGTGTGAAGTGGATGGTATCGGTAGCAAGGTCGCCATTCAAGTTCGCGATGGATTGCATCAAAGGAGCACGATGCTCAACGATCTTGCCTCCATCATTGAGGTGACAGACGAACCAGAAGCCGCAGATAGCGGACCTCTTACAGGCATGACTCTGTGCCTCACAGGTTCACTCCAGCGCCCAAGGAAGGAAGTTCAGTTGACGATTAAAGCGGCAGGTGGCAAAGTTGTCGGCAGCGTCTCATCCCAACTTGATGTGCTCGTTGCAGGTGAAAAAGCAGGATCCAAACTTGCCAAGGCAGAAAAACTCGGCCTCACCGTATGGACAGAACAGCAACTGCATGAGGCATGCCAGGGCGACCACAGCCCCGGTACCGAACAGGGCTTAGCCGAGAAAAACCAAGTGGCTACACAACCCTCAAGCACGGATTCAAAGCAACCTTCCCTCTTCGACTATGAGTGAAATGCTACCAAGCATACTTCGTCTAACCCAATTTACCCAAACGCTTTGATAGGGAGCAGTCAACCAAAAAACATGTCCACAAAGCCAGTACCAATTTTATTGGTGATGTTGCTCTTACTTTCAGTGGCCCCCCTCTCCGAAGGCAACGCCAATGGAAAATACAACCAAAGCGGAGGATGCACCTGCCACGCCAACACTGGCACACCTGCAGCAAGCGTATCCATCAGTGGCCATCCAGCCAGTTACACCGCAGGTGCAACCTACACGCTGACTGTTTCTGTCACAGGTGGCGTCTCAGGCAGCGAAGGTGGCTTTAGTTTGGACATCAACAAGGGTTCACTCTCATCAGGAATTGGTTTTGCAGTCAGCGTAAACGGCGCTGGCACAAGCGCGACCCATACAATCACCGGTTCAAACCAACGAACATGGAGCGTGGATTGGACAGCCCCCTCAACCGGCTCCGGCCAATCGACGTTGAGCGTCGCCGGCCTTACAGCAAACGGTAACAACCAATACGGCGGCGATCGTTGGGCAACAGCGGTGTATCAGATTCCAGAGGCAGGAGCTGCCGCAAACACCGCCCCAGTCGCAACAAATGCAATTCTGGGTCCCAATGGAGCAACGACCACCTCCACGTTATCGCTTTCATACACCTACAGCGACGCTGAAAACGATCCTGAATCTGGAACAACAATCCAGTGGTTCCGGGATGACGTTCTCCTTTCACTGACGGGAACCACGGTTGCTTCATCCTTGACCAGCAAGCACCAAGAATGGTACGCCATCATCACGCCTTCTGACGGCCAAGACGATGGGGCAAATGTGACGAGCAACACCCTCACCATTGCCAATTCCATACCGGTGATGAACCCCCCTTCGATCGCTCCAAGTTCTCCTGAAAGCGACGATGCCCTTACCTTCTCAGCCACCGCCAGCGACGAAGATCAAGACACCATTGCCTACGATACGCGATGGTTGCTCGAGGGGGTTGTAATTGCTGAATTGGACAACAGCCAGACCGTACCTTCCTATGCCACACGAAGCGGGGAAAACTGGTCGATGGAAGTCCGTGCAAACGATGGTGAAGCCGTCACTCCATGGCAGACTTCTCAAACCGTACAAATTGGTGGTGAAATCGAAAACACCGCCCCGGTTGCTTCCATACCTGCAATCAATCCAGCAACCCCTCTTACAGCGGAAGATTTGTCTTTCACCTACTCCTTCTCGGACGCTGATGGTGATGCAGAGACTCGCTATGAAATTGAATGGTACCTCGACGGGGTTCTTGACGCAGTGTTCAAGGGCGCAGGCATCCCATCATCCTCGACTTCGAAGGGCCAATCTTGGACGGCTAAAGTTAGGGTCAGCGACGGTGCAGCGTGGTCGCCATGGGCGACATCTAACACCGTTGTCATCGGCAACACAGCCCCGATTTCTACCTCCCTCGCTATCAGCCAAGAAACCCTCACGACGTTGGAAAGTGCAACGATCGAGTTGACCCACTCTGACGTCGACGGAGACGCAATGGCCAACTCTCAAATTATTTGGCTCAGGGACGGCGTGCGCGAACCAAGCCTCGATGGAAGCACCACCTTGGCCTCCGAACAAACGACGAAGGGCGAAGTCTGGACGGTTCAGTTCAAAGCCGGCGATGGTACGTTGCTCAGTGAAAACACCCTCGCTAAAAGCATTGAAATCGTCAACTCCGCT
>Ga0257106_1000563_pt1 | contig 21566 bp, 22 predicted proteins | sample LP_taG_3_FD_190177 | JGI IMG/M metagenome (GOLD analysis project Ga0257106, IMG submission 190177) | Marine microbial communities from Northeast Subartic Pacific Ocean, Canada - LP_J_2011_P26_10m | ecosystem: Environmental > Aquatic > Marine > Oceanic | place: Canada: Northeast Subartic Pacific...
TAACGTAAAGTTTCAGGGTCACAGTTGCTAGCAAATTCTCTTGCCATAATACCAGTCCCTTTAGACTTAGACATTTTTTCGCCATTGATTGTTAAAAAACCATGCACAAATACGCCATCAGGTAACCTAAAATTAGAGGCACTTAAAACAGCAGGCCAAAATAAGCCATGAAAATAAGCTATATCTTTACCAATAAAATGATATATCTCATATTCCGACTTATCAGACCACAGATCACTCATTGCAACATTATTCTGTGAAGCCCAACTATCCATTGAAGCCATATAGCCTATTGGAGCATCTAGCCATACATAAAAATATTTATTTTCCTCATCAGGAATCTCAAAACCAAAATAAGGAGCATCTCTTGATATATCCCACTGTTGAAGATCTTCATTTAGCCATTCACTAAGCTTATTGACTATTGGTTGCTGAAGATCTGCACTGTTTAAGAAGTCTTTCAATACTTCTAATTTTTTAGGTAAATCAAAAAATATATGTTCACTTTTTTTGTAAATAGGTTTTGTGCCTGATATTGCAGATAATGGATTCTTAATTTCCGATACATCATATGTTGCCCCACACTTACTGCAGCCATCTCCGTATTGGTCTTCCTCATCACACTTAGGGCAAGATCCTTTAACAAACCTATCTGATAAAAACATTGATTCTTTTTCATCATAAAGTTGATCAATTGTATTTCTAGTAATCAAGTTATTTTCTTTACACTTTCCATATATTAATTCTGAAAAATTCTTATTCTCAATTGAGTGAGTTGAATGAAAGTTTGTAAAATTAATATCATAAAGTTTATAAGTTTCCTCATGATCTATCTGAATTTTTTTTATTAATTCTTCGGGGGTTAACCCCAGCTCCTTGGCTTTAAGCATTACAGGTGTTCCATGAGTATCATCAGCACAGAAGAACAGACATTCATTTCCATTGGAATTTTGAAATCTTACCCATATATCAGTCTGAACTGCTTCCAAAATATGTCCAAGATGTAATGAAGCATTAGCGTAGGGCAATGCATGCGTTACAATTATTTTTCTAGTTTTTTTAGTAGTTGAGTCCATATATTAACTGTATTATAGGTGAAAAATAGATTTAATATGGCTATAAAAAAAATAATCGCTGTTGCTTCTGCTAAGGGTGGTGTCGGCAAGAGCTCGATAACAGCTGGTTTGGCTATGAGCATGTCCCAATCGTTTAAAGTAGGCATCTTAGATGCTGACATTTATGGTCCCAATCAACATATTTTGTTTGACGTAGAAAATAGTAAACCAAACTTAATAGAAAAAAATGAAAAGAAGTTTCTTGAACCTATTATTTCCAATAATGTTGCTTTAAATTCTATGGGATTTGTACTAAATGATGACAAGGCAGCGGTATGGAGAGGTCCAATGCTAAGCGGAGCAATTAGACAGCTTATGGATTCTACTATTTGGGGAGATCTAGATTACTTATTTATAGATATGCCTCCTGGAACAGGCGATGCATATTTAACTGTAGCTTCAGAAATAAAGCCTGATTATTGTCTCCTAGTAACTACTGCAAATAAGTTATCTATACATGATGTTCATAAATCTATCACAACGTTTAATAAGTTAAATATTAAGATTATGGGTTTTATAGATAATAATATTTCCAATCATGAGTTTGAAAAAGATTTTTCATCACTAATAAGTTTAAATATTGAACATATTGGCTCTATTCCATTTAACGAAAATATTTATTCATTTGATAAAAGTAAAATAAATAATTTATTTGTAAATTTATCAAGCCGAATAGTTTCGCTTGTATAATCTCCCTATGAACAAGCATCTTTTTCTCTTATTTTTTCTATTTAGCTATCTTCATGCAGAAGATATTAATGATCCTCTAGAAGACTTTAACAGGATCACTTTCGCATTTAATGAATCTCTTGATAATCGTCTTGCCAAACCTATTGCTGAAATTTATTCATCGTTTCCTAAACCTATTAAAACTACTGTATCCAACTTTTTTGATAATCTAGAAGAAATAGATACAACAGTGAATCAAATTCTTCAAGGCAAATTTGCTTATGCTGCAAATGATCTTTCGCGTTTTTTAATTAATTCTACTATTGGTTTAGCAGGTATTTTTGACGTTGCTACAAAAATTGGTCTACCAAGACATGAAGAAGACTTTGGACAAACTTTGGCCTTGTGGGGAGTTCCATCTGGACCATACATAATGCTTCCAGTTCTAGGTCCCTCCAGTGCAAGAGATACATTTAGTAGGCCTGTTTCTTCATTATTATCTATTACATTTCATATGACAGAAGATGACGTTAATCTTACTTTAAAAGCTGTTGATGCCCTTGAAACAAGAGAAAGGCTTCTTGAGATTGAATCTTTGATCTCAGGAGATAGGTATAATTTTGTTAAAGAATCCTATGTTCAATACATTCAATATGAAGTTAGTGATGGAGTAAATGTAGAAGATAACTTTCTTGATGAGATGGATGACTTTTTAATAGAATAACAAATCTTCTAATTCTTTCCTATGCGGTTGCAGGCTTTCATTTTTTATAACTTCAAGTATTTTTAATCTAAAAGTTTTAGCAAATTTATCACCTCTTGATAAGCCGAATAAATGCTTCATCATTCTTGAAAGCTCATATCCTTCTTCAACCTTACCTTCTACATAATCAAGGTATTGGTTTAAGATTTGCTTCTTAGATTTTAGAACTGCATCCATTCCGTATATTTCAGAATCTATATCTTTTATTAAAAAAGGATTTTCATATGCTGCTCGCCCAATCATAACTCCATCAACTTTCTTAAGATGATCTTTGCATTCATCTATTGTTTTAATTCCACCGTTAATAATAATATTCAAGTCTGGGAAATCTTCCTTTAATTTATACACATAATCATATTTCAGAGGAGGTACGTGCCTATTTTGTCTTGGGCTTAAGCCTTTTAATATTCCATTTCTAGCATGAATAATAAAATCAGTAATTCCAGAATTCTTAACTATTTCAACAAAGTTAAATAAAAACTCATAATCTTCATGATGATCAATTCCTAATCTACATTTGATAGAAACAGGAATAGATACATTATTTTTCATGGCACCCAAGCATTCAGCAACATGATTAGGCTCAAGCATAAGACAGGCTCCAAATCTTCCTTTCTGAACTCTATCAGATGGGCATCCAACATTTAAATTAATTTCATCATATCCGTATTCTTCACATATTTTTGATGATTCTATTAAGTGATTTGTATCAGAACCTCCCAATTGCACCGCCACAGGATGTTCTTCATTATTAAACTCAAGTTGATGAAAACATTTACCATAGAGTATTGATCCAGTGGCAACCATTTCTGTGTATAAGAATACTTTTTTTGAAATTAGTCTGAGTAGATATCTGTCATGCATATCTGTATATTGCATCATCGGTGCAATACAGACTCTATGACTAAATTTAGACATTGCTATTTATAAAAAATAAACAATAGAAGCAAAACCAACTATAGATAGAACTATAGTATAGGGAAGGGCCATCAAGACCATTCTCATGTATGACAAGTTAATTAATGGGGCTAAAGATGAGGTAAGTAAAAATAGGAAAGCAGCCTGTCCGTTAGGTGTAGCTATGCTGGGTATATTTGTACCTGTGTTAATAGCAACAGCTAAGTTATCAAATTGTTCACGAGTTATAAGTTGATTATCTAAGGCTGCTTTTACTTCATTTATATAAATAGTTGCAACAAAGACATTATCACTAATTGCTGATAAGAAGCCATTAGCAACAAAAAATAATGGAGGTTGAACATCAGTACTTTGTGCTAATACATAGTTAATAACTGGTGAGAATAGATGCTGATCATGTATCACACTAACAATTGCAAAAAATACTGCTAATAAGGCTGTGAAAGGAAGTGCTTCATGGAAGGCTTCACCTAATTTATGTTCTTCTGTTATTCCTTTAAACGCTGTTAAAAGAATTATTACAGCTAAACCAATAAGACCTACTGCAGCAACATGCAATGCCAATGCAATAACTAAAAATAACGCTACAAGACCTTCAATCAATAATTCAGCTTTATGTTCTATAGTTGTGTTCTCTCTTTCATATTTATCAAAATCGTTAAACACTGCTCTTACATTTACTGGTAACTGATTACCAAAGCCACCAATTGCAAATCTTTCAATACAGAAACAAGTTAATAAACCCGCCACTAAGACAGGCATAGTTATAGGAGCCATTCGCATAAAGAATTCAATAAATTCCCACCCTGCAATCTTCGCTATCAATAAATTTTGTGGTTCACCAACTATTGTACAAACACCACCAAGTGCAGTTCCAACAGCACCGTGCATGACAAGATCTCTTAAAAAAGCTTTAAAATTTTCTATATCTTCAATGCCAATTTCGCTAAGTAGCTCATTGTTCTGATAGTCATGACCGGAATCGCCAAATTCTTTACCAGAGGCAATAGTATGAAAAATTCTATAAAAACCTATCGTTACTCCAATTAGAACTGCTGTAACCGTTAATGCATCCAAGAAAGCTGATAGAACTGCAGCAGACAAACAAAACAAGAGTGACAAATATATTTTAGATTGGACTTTCAATAATAGTTTTGTAAATATTGCTAGCATTAAATTTTTCATAAAGAAAATACCAGCAACCATGAAAACTAAAAGAAGAATAACTTCTAGATTATTTTCTATCTCATGAAGTATAGCGCCAGTACTAGTCAAACCGAGGATTACAGCTTCTATAGCTAATAAACCTCCTGGTTGCAATGGATAGCACTTTAAAGCCAATGCTAATGTAAATATGAATTCTAATAAGAACATCCAACCAACTATGAAATTGCCATTCATACCAGCTGAATTAAATACCATCAATGCTATTGGATTAATTACAAGAAACACTACAATAGTATTCTTATACCAAGATGGGGCGTTGCCTAAAAATAGTTTTTGTATCGCACTAATCATTACTATATAAATTTATTTAACTAAGATATGCATTTTAAAAGATTTTTTGAATTTAAACCCGATAATAATAATTTATTTATTATATTTAACAATAATAAAGTTTTATTTGACCTAGATCAAAAAACATTTGTGTTGAATGCATCATTTTTATCTTTTCAGAATTATGATTTTGAAAAAGTTGGGATAGCTGAAGATGATGGAATGAATATCTATAGCATAGATATTTCCAACATTACATTTAATTTTAAAGACCAGGGATATTCTTCATTAGTCGAATACGACTTAAGACATATGCTTCCCACTCTCAATAATAATGACATAAGTTTATTAGGTAGAGCTAATCAATTACTTCATTGGATTAAAAGTAATAAGCATTGTGGTTATTGCGGTAACGTAAAGAACTATAACGACAAAGAAGAAGCTCTTTTTTGTGATTGTAATAACATTATGGTCTATCCAACAATATCACCATGTATATTAAGTTTAGTTACAAAGGGTGACCAAATACTTCTTGCTAGGAACGCTCTTTTCCCTAATGGTCTTTTTAGTGCATTAGCAGGCTTCATTGAGGTTTCTGAAACAGCTGAAGAAACTCTTAAGAGGGAGGTTCTTGAAGAGGTTAAAATTAATGTAAAAAATATAAGATACTTTGGAAGCCAATCTTGGCCTTTTCCAAGTCAGCTAATGCTTGCCTATATCTGTGACTATGACTCAGGTGAAATTGAGGTTGATGGTGAAGAGATTGTTGAAGCCCAATGGTTCAACTTAGATCAATTGCCAAACACTCCACCAGAAACAACGCTTTCAGGTAGGCTTATTAACTCTTATATCTCGGATCATTAGCAGCTCTTGTAGGAATCTCTTTTTTAACCTTTGGTTCTTTAACAACCTCTTTTATAGCAGGTTCTTTCTTTACTGGCTCTCTCTTAACTGGCGGCTTCTTTGAAGGAGCTTTCTTAACTGGTTCCTTTGATACCCCTGATTTTACTGTTAAGTCTTTCTTTACAACATCCTTAGATTTTGGCTCTGAAGGTTTTCTGATATTTTCATTAGGCTTTTTAGTGTCAATAGTTTTAACATCATTTTTTTGATCTTTTGTTAAATCAGCTTGAGCCTGCTTAGGTTTTTGATTTGGATTAACTTTTTGATTACCTTTGCTCTGATTTGGATTAGGCTTTTGATTCCCTTTATTCTGATTAGGATTCCTATTAGGATTTGGTTTATTCCTATTTTGTGGTCTAGGTTTTCTATTTCTATTAGGGTTAGACGAGCGAACTGGTTTTTTCTTAGATTTATCTTCTTGATCAATTCCAGCAATACTTTTAATCCAACCAACTAAACCTTCTTTCTTCTTTTTTGGCATCTTAGGTGGCTTGATTTTATCAACCAAAGGCTTCATAGCTTTTGATCTGTTCTTATCATCTCTCCAGCTAGTATCAGGTTCTGGACTATTGGGTGTAAGTTTATAAGAATCAATATCTTTAATATCTGAAGCTTTAACCCTAACGACTTTATAGTATGGTCTTGCTTTGTAAGGATCTGCAATTACCAATACTCTTATCTTATTAGTTCGTTCTATATTTATAATATCTTGTCTTTTTTCATTAAGAAGGTAACTGGCAACATCAGAAGGTACATATACCTGAATCTCACCCGTATTATCTTTTGCAGAATCTTCTCCAATTATTCTTAAAATTGATTGACCTAGCGATCTAGGCCCTCTTACAAGAACATGTTCAATATCATAAGACTCATTAAGTGAAGGTCTTAATCTTTGTCTCGAAACCTCAAGCAATCCAAATTTAGATATACCAGAAATTTGAACTCTAGCCCTATCGGAATAAACAGCTTTTCTAAAAGCAGATTCAACCTTTTCTTGATGAGATGTATCTAGCATGTCGATGAAATCAATTACAACTAGCCCACCAACATCTCTTAATCTTAATTGTCTAGCAACTTCTCTTGCAGCTTCAAGGTTTGTTTTATATGCAGTATCTTCGATATCTTTACCTTTGGTTGATCTGGCTGAATTGACATCAACAGCAGTCATAGCTTCAGTAGGATCAATAACTATTGAGCCCCCAGATGTTAGTGAGATCTCTCTCTGAAAAGCTAATTCAATTTGGGATTCAATTTGGTATCTGTTAAATAAAGGAATCTCTTCATCATATAATTTAACTTTATCAGCATGATCTGGAATTACAGCATCAATAAATTCTTTAGCTTCATCAAAAGTGGCCTGATCATCAATTAATATTTCTTCAATATCATCTTTAAAATAATCTTTAACAACCCTTACTATTAATTTGTCATCACGATAAATTAATGCCGGACTTGGAGCCTCAGGAATTGTTTTACTAATTTCTTCCCATAGAGCCAACAGGTATGCCAAATCCAAGCCTAACTCTTCAGAAGATCTACCAAGCCCATTAGTTCTAACAATTGCACTCATATTATCTGGAATATTTATTGAATCTAAAGCTTCTTTAATTTGATCTCTCTCCTCACCGCTGATTCTTCTAGAAATACCGCCTGATCTTGCAGAGTTAGGAATTAATACTATAAATCTACCTGCCAAACCAATTTGTGTTGTTAAGGCAGCTCCCTTAGTGCCTCGTTCCTCTTTAGTTACCTGAACAATAATTTCCTGTCCTTCTTTAAGAAGACAAACATTCCTACCCTCAGAATTTTTTTTATAAAATTCGTTAGATAAATCTTTTAAAGGCAAAAAGCCATGTCTTTCAGATCCGAAATTAATAAATGCAGCGTCAAGGCTGGACTCTATTCTAGAAACAGTAGCTTTAAAAATACTACCTTTTAATAAAACCTTGTCAGGTGATTCTGTATCAAAGTCATAAAGTTTTGCCCCGTCAACCAGAGCTACGCGTAATTCATCACCGTAAGATGAATTTATAAGAATTCTTTTCATATTTTTCTCCCTAAATATAGGAAGATAAGTCAGCAGTGTGCTTATTTTAAGCTTCTATCATCAAGTCTTACGTCATTCTGCTTGTATGATTAACTCTTTGAAGAGTTGTAATTAAACTGTTGTATTTATCTTTCTTTTAAATTTTTTAACTAGTTTTTCTAGTTATTTATCAGCATATCCTATAGATTTGTCACATGCCTGTCAAAAAAATAGAAGTCAATGAAGATAATTCTGGAAGAAGATTGGATAATTTTCTGTTGTCTATCTACAAGAATGTTCCAAAATCTAAAATATATAACATTATAAGAAAAGGTGAAGTTAGGATTAACTCTGGTCGCATTAAGCCTCACAGAAAAATTGAAACTGGCGATCTTATTAGAATTCCACCTTATTTAGATGATATCAATGACAACCAGAAGACTCTTGAGGTGATACCTAAGTTATTAACAAAGCAAATTAAAGAAAATATTATTTACGAAGATAATAACTATCTTGTATTAAATAAACCAGCTGGTATAGCAGTTCATGGCGGAACTAAAAGTTATATTGGTATTATTTCAATAATGAGATCTTTATATAATGATGATATTGATTTATGTCACAGAATTGATAAAGAAACGTCAGGGTGTTTGGTTTTGTCTAAAAATAAAAAATCTAACAAACATTTTAATAATTTACTTGTCTCAAAAGATATAAGTAAAAAATACATTGCAATTCTTAAAGGGCATCTTAAAAAAACTACAAAAGTTGAAGCTCTTATAGATAAATCATTTGACACAGAAACAAAATCTTTTATCTCTGAAAAGGGAAAAATTTCTTCTTCTGTATTCAAGCCACTTACAAAACTAAATAAATCTTGTCTAGTTGAAATTGAAATATTTACTGGAAGAACTCATCAAATTAGAGTTCAAAGCAGTCATATTGGACACCCAGTGGTGAACGATGATAAATACGGAGACAGGCTTTTTAATAAAATAGATTTAATAAAAAAAACAAACAGGATGGCTCTGCATGCTTTGGAAATTAAATTTAAAGATCAAAATAACAAAACAATTAAAGTAAGATCAGAAACTGATAACACTTTTAATAAGCTACTTGATTTATTAAAGTAAAAAAATCTACCAATAGTTGTATAATTTTGATAGGATACATTTTTTTTAAGGGTTAACTATGGCAGTTCAAAAAAGTAAGGTTACAAGGTCTAGAAGAGGTCAAAGAAGGTCTCATGACTCATTAACAGCATCTACTCTATCTATAGACCCAGTCTCTGGTGAAAAGCACGCGCGTCATCAAATGACTAAAGATGGTTTTTATAAAGGCAGACTAGTAAAGGATCTAAGAAAAGTAGAAAAAGTAGAAGCCGAAGAAACATCAGCTTAGATAATGCCTAGGCATCTCAGTTTACTTTTTCCTGGTCAAGGCTCTCAATCTATTGGGATGTTAAAAAGTTTTAACTCCGAGGATATTTCTGAAATTTCATCAATCTCTAGTGACATATTCGACTTTGATTTAGTTGATATTATCAAGAACGGACCTGATGAGTTATTAAATAAAACATCTGTTACACAGCCAGCTATCTTGGCCACCTCATATCTTTACTATAAAAAATTTAAATCAATTACTACTATTGTTCCTGATATTTTAGCCGGTCATTCTTTAGGTGAATATTCAGCATTAGTTGCATCAAATAGTTTAGATATAAAAAAGGCCTTAAACATTGTTCATAAAAGGGGCAAATTCATGGAAAATTGTCCAGAAGGTTCTATGTACGCTATTCTAAATTTAGATATAGAGATTATTAATAATATATGTAGAGATATTTCTAAATCCTCTGGTAATGATGTAAGTCCTGCAAATATAAATTCAGAAAATCAAATTGTTATTGCTGGGCATCATGATTCTGCACAAATTGCCGCAGATGAGTGCAAGAAAGCAGGAGCTAAAAGATGTGTTAAATTAAATGTAAGTGTTGCTTCACATTGTGTTCTCATGAATGATGCATCGAAGTTGTTAGAAAAAGAGTTGATAAATATTACTTTTGCAAAGCCATTGATACCCGTTATACATAATATAGATGGCTTAATTGGAAAAGATTCAAATAACATTTCTGTTAATTTAACTAAACAACTTACTTCTCCTGTTCAATGGTTAAAAACTATGAAACATATCAAAGATTTCGATGGAATAATTATAGAATGTGGTCCGGGTAGAGTTTTATCAAGTCTTGCTAAAGCTAACGGTTTAGATAATATATTATCTATGTCATCTGAAAATTTTGAGGAAGAGTTTTACAATCTAACATGAAGAAAGAAATTGTATTTATTTCTGGTGCATCAAAAGGAATAGGGCTTTCTATAGCAAATCACTTTGCATCTCTTGGTCATACTGTCATTGGGACCTCTAGGAGTGAATTCATATTTGATAACAATTCAGAGAATTTAATTCCAATCAAACTTGATATCACATCAAGAGAATCCATAACTGAATGTGTAAAGAACTTAAAAGATAAAAATTTAATGCCTTCGATAGTTATCAACAATGCAGGTATAACATCTGATCAATTATTTCTTAGAATGAAAGATGATGACTGGGATGATGTCTTAGATACGAATCTAACAGGAACATTTAATATTACTAAAGCATTTATAAAAAATATGATTAAGAATAAATATGGTCGTATCATAAATATCTCATCTGTATCGGGCTTAATGGGTAATCCTGGACAAGTTAATTATTCTTCTGCAAAAGCAGGATTGAATGGTTTTACCAAATCTCTAGCTAAAGAAATCGGATCTCGAGGAATCACTGTTAACTCAGTAGCTCCAGGTTTTATTGAAACAGATATGACCTCTTACATGGACGATCATGCCAAGAAAGAAATTATTAAAGGAATCCCGCTTGCAAGACTAGGTTCTGTAAATGATATATCTGAATTAGTAATTTTCTTATCTAGTGAAAATGCTTCTTATATAACAGGACAAACCATTTCTGTAGATGGTGGTTTATTTATGTATTAAGAAATGTGCAACTTCTTACTAATAGATGTAAAATGTTGTTTTTTCAATAGGGAGTTATTATGAGTGTCGAAGATAGAGTCAAAAAAATTGTTAGTGATCAACTTGGTACAGCCATGGATGAAATACAAAGTGATTCATCATTTGTAGATGATCTTGGTGCTGATTCACTAGACACCGTTGAATTAGTTATGGCGCTTGAAGAAGAGTTTGATCTTGAAATTGCTGATGAAGATGCAGAAAAAATTTCAACTGTTAACGAAGCTGTAAGTTACATTAATTCCAATTCGTAGTATTTCTATTAAAACTACAACTTTCTGTTGTAGTTTTAAATTTGTTCTTTTTATTTTCTAAGGAGACTGCTCTTGGAAATTTTTAGCATTACTCCTGATCTATGAGAATATTATATTTATTCCTAGTTTTTGCGTTCTTAGTTCTATCTGTTGCTGGACCATATAAAGCTTTTAAAAACTATCAGCCATTGATTGATGACACCCTTGTATATATTGACAAGGGCGACTCTATGGAAAAAGTATTAACAAAAGTAGCACCCATTTCATTTGTAAATAAAGCTCTCTTCAAGTTATTTATAACTATAGAGTCTATTGAAAATTTTAAGGTAGGCGAATATAAAATTCATAATAAAAAACTTGAAGACTTATTTATTTCATTTAATAAAGGCGATACTTTTACTCATAAATTTACAGTTATTGAAGGTTCTAATATTTATGAATTACAAGAAGAAATAAATAGGAGTTCCTTTAATAGTGACTGCAGCTTTCTTAATTGTATTAATACCAATTACCCATTTAAAGAGGGCATCTTATTGCCAGAAACATACTTTTATAAAAAAAATGTACCCGCATCTTTAATTCTTCAGAAAAGTCATAATTCGCTAGATAGTATGCTTTCAAAAATTTGGCTTAAAAAACCAATAGAAAACCCATTAAAAAATAAATTCGAAGCATTAGTTTTGGCTTCAATTATCGAAAAAGAAGCAGGTAATAATAATGAAAAATCGTTAATAGCCGGCGTATTTCTTAAACGAATGAATCTAGGTATGAGACTTCAGGCTGATCCAACAATAATCTATGGTTTATTGCCAAATTTTAATGGGGATATTAAAAAATCTGATATTCTTAATAAAAAAAATTTATATAATACTTACATGATTAAAGGTCTTCCACCAACTCCGATTTCAAATGCTTCAATTAGTTCTATTGAAGCCGCTATATTAAGTACGCCAGGAGATTTTTTATTTTTTGTTGCAGATTCTCCAAGATCTCATTACTTTTCTAAAACATATGATGAGCACCTAATGATGATTAAAAAACTAGGCTTAGACAAATGAAGCTAATCAGTTTTGAAGGCATTGAGGGGGTAGGGAAATCAACGCAAATAAATTTATTAAAAGACTACTTAATTGAGAATGGTTACTCAACAGAGATTTTAAGAGAACCAGGTTCAACTAAAACAGGTGAACAAATTAGAAATATTTTATTAAACTCATCTGAATCCCTATCTTCTGAAACAGAATTATTGCTTATGTTCTCTGCTAGAGCTCAGTTGATTCATGAAAAAGTAAGTAGTACTGAATTAGATTTTATTCTTTTTGACAGATTTTATGATGCATCAATAGCATATCAAGGTTATGGAAGAGGTCTTTCTTTAGATTTTATAGAAAGGCTAATTGATTTTACAAAATGTCCTGAACCAAATCTAACATTATTACTGGATATAACTGTAGAAGAGGGCTTTAAGAGAAAGACTGGCGATGTTAAGGATAGAATTGAATCATCTGGCAATGAGTTTTTTGAAAATGTAAGAAATGGCTATCTTGAAATCGCAAATGTAAAGAATTCAAGATTTAAGATTATTGACGCCAATATGGAAATTAATGCGATTCATAAATCTGTCCTCGGTGCGCTAGCTTCAATTTTATGAATCTATCCAAATACAAGTGGTTAGATGATTTATATAAGTCTATAAATTTTAAAAATCTTCCTCATGGAATTATTATCAATGGCCCTTTAGGTATTGGTAAAAGTTTGCTTGCAAAAAAGATTTCCAATGAAATCATTATGAATTTCGAGAATAAAATTAATGAAGAACATTTAAATTTATTAAATAAAAACAATCATCCTGATATGTACCTACTAGATAAAGATAAATTAGGCGTTAATGATATTAGTAGAAGAAAAGAAAGTAAGAACTGGGATGACGAGAAAGGATTCAGAGATGTTGTTTCATTTTTAACCCTGACCCCATCCATTTCAAAAAATAAAGTTGTTTTAATATTAAATGCAGATTTAATGAATAATGCAGCTCAAAACGCATTACTTAAGTCACTTGAAGAGCCAGCACCATATTCATATATTATTATGACAACAAATAGACCCAAGGCACTAAATGAAACAATTTATAGCAGGTGTCAGACTATAAATATTAAAAATCTATCAAATCAGCAGACTAATGAATGGCTAATTGATGCAGGTATATCCGATTATTCCGCTTTGGATTTTCCAAGTTTTTCTACTCCACTAAAGATAATGGAAGATATTCAAAATGATAATCAAAACTCATATAAAGAATTCATAGTTATAATGAATGATTTTACTTTAGGTAATGTAGATCAATTACAGGCAATCAAGTTATTTAGTGATTTAGAGATTAATTTTATTGATAAGGTTAATTATTTAGTTGAATTCTTAAAGATATTATTAATGTCTAAGATCACAGAAAATCAATTAAGCGGGTCTTATAAACTTTTTAACGATACTTCTTTTAACAAACTTAAAATATCAAATATTGTTGATGAACTTAATCAACTAAGATTTGATTTTTATAAAGTATCTTCTATAAATGAAACACACGTACTTAACTATTTTTTTAGTGAGCTAAAACAGTCAATTAAGCTATAGTCGTTCCACCATCCACAACAATAGTCTGACCGTTTATATAATTACCAGCATCTGATGCTAGCATTACAGCAACGCCTGCGATTTCATCAGGCTCACCAATTCTTTGCATTGGCGTAGTCCTTAGTACTGTTTTAAGAATATCTGGGTTCTCCCATAAGGCCTTAGCAAAGTCAGTCTTTATTAAACCTGGCGCAATTGTATTAGCTCTTATGTTTTTACTACCAAATTCTGCAGCAATATTTTTTACAATCATTACATCTGCAGCTTTACTAATATTATAAGCACCTAGAATTGAACTACCCTTTATGGCAGCTATGCTTGAAATAATTATTATTGATCCGTCTTTCTTTTCTACCATTCCAGGTAAACACAAATTGCATAATAATTGATTAGATCTAATATTGTTATGCATAACTTTATCAAATTGTTCATTTGACATATCTAACATTGATCCCATGTATGTATTAGTTGCAGCATTACAAACAAGCACATCAATTCCCCCCAATAATCTTGTCGTTTCATCTACAAGATTTCCCAACTGATTTTCATCCCCAATATTACATTCAATAGGGAATGCTACTTCTTTACCTATTTCGTCATTTATTTCCTTAGCTGTAGATTTGCATGCATCTATCTTGCGGGAAGATATAATTACATTTGCCCCCATTAAAGCAGAATGTCGAGCAATAGATTTTCCTATTCCTCTTGAGGACCCTGTTATTAAAATTGATTTATCTTTAAGGTTAAATAATGACATTTTTATGACTATAATTGGTTATTAATTAATAAATACTAACATGATTGAAATATACGGAAAAACATTTTGTCCATACTGCGATAAAGCTAAGTCTTTATGTGAGCGAGAAGGCTATGAATATAAATATAAACAACTAGATGAAGAATTTACACGAGAAGATTTTTTTGATTTATTTCCTACAGCTAGAACGTTTCCCCAAATAAAGATTAATGGTGATAGTATTGGTGGTTATACAGAATTAGAAGCATGGGCGAGCAACAAGGAATAAATTATGGAACAATTTAATGATTTTTTAATATTATTAGATAGCAACTTGAGTGGATCATGGTGGTTCCCAGCTTTACTAATAGGCACCGGCATATTTTTTACTATTTATCTAGGATTTCCGCAATTTAGATTTTTTGGTAAAGCATGGAAATTGGTATCTGGTAATAAAAAATCTGATGGAGAGGGAGAAACAACTGGATTTGAGGCTCTAACAACCGCAATGTCAGGTGCTATTGGCACTGGAAACATAGGTGGTGTTGCTTTGGCTATTTGGACTGGAGGTCCGGCTGCTATCTTTTGGATGTGGATTACTGCTATCTTTGGGATGACAACAAAATTTGTTGAAGTAACTTTAGGTCATAAATATAGAACTAATCTTGAAGATGGCTCAATTTCTGGTGGCCCTATGTATTACATAGAGCATGCCTTAAATATGAAATGGGCAGGTATCCTTTTTGCGTTCTTAATGATGATTACTGCGATTGGTTCTGGAAATATGCCGCAAATAAATAATATAGCTCTGGTAATGAATACTGAATTTGCTGTACCAAAACTATTTACTGGTTTATTTCTTGGCATTTTATTATGGATTATAATAATAGGCGGCATAAAAAGAATTGCATCTGTTACAAGTAAGATTATTCCTATAATGGGGTTAATATATTTTGGCGGAGCTTTGATTATCCTTGTTGAAAATTATCAAAATATTATTCCTTCTTTCAACGCCATATTTGGACAGGTTTTCACTGGTTCTGCTGCTATGGGTGGTTTTTTGGGTGCTAGTTTTGCAATGAGCTTAAAATACGGTGTAGCTAGAGGCTTATATTCAAATGAAGCTGGTCAAGGTTCATCTCCAATAGCTCATGCATCGTCAAAAAATAAATCGATTGATCAGGGTGTAGTTTCAATTTTAGAACCATTCATAGATACCATTGTTGTTTGTACTGTTACAGCTTTAGTTATTTTATCAAGTGGTGTTTGGACTGAAAAGTTTGATACCAACTTTTCTAAAACAGATATGATTATTTTGGATGGCACCTATAGTGATGAAGTAAATAAAGATGAAAGTTTTCTTTATCCAGAACATATCAATGAATTAACTAAATATGTTCAAAATATTGACTCTAATGTTAAAGAATTTAATGGATCTATAGAAATTAAAGACGGTAAAATATTAGGCGATAATATTACCGTTATTCATTTAAGATCTATTGCTGAAAACATAACAGTTAAAGGCTCTGATAATAATCCATTCAATGGATTATTAAATATAGTAGATGGAAAAGTAAACTCCGCTTCATTCGTTGATAGCTCTGAAACTTTTAATGATACTGTAGCCTTTGAGGGAAAATCTCTAGTAAGTTCTGCTGAATTAACAGCAAAAGCTTTCTCAAACGGAATACTTGGTGACTATGGAGGTAAGTTAGTTGCAATAGCTTTATTATTGTTTGCATTTTCAACTGCAATCACATGGTGTTACTACGGAGATAGATCTACTGCATATATTTTTGGAGAAAGAGGCGTATTTTGGTATCGTAATTTTTATGTCTTATGCTTTATTTCAGCAGCTGTTATTGATACAACAATAGTTTGGAATATAGCTTATGTAGTTGTTGCTTTAGTCTCTATTCCAAACTTAATAGCACTCTTTGTTTTAAGAGATGAAATGAAAGATTTAACAAATGAGTTTATAAAAAATAATAATTCCTAAATTTTTTTTATGAATTATTTGTATAAATTCTTTACTAGATTATATATTTCTTTTTTTATAGTCTCTTGTGGAGGCGGTGGCATGGGCGGGTCTTCCTCAACTCCAGACATGGCTCCAGTATTGTCACCAGTGATAACTTCTTTTTCTGCAACCCCAGAGGAACTTGAGATCAGTAATGCGACTACACTTAACTGGTTAACTTCAAACACCTCATCATGCGAGGCCTCTGGTGATTGGAGTGGCAATAAATCATTAAGTGGATCAGAAGATTTAATATTAAACTCAATTAAAACATACACTTTTATTCTTACATGTTCTGGTCAAAGCGGGACTTTATCTGCATCTAAAACTATTACTGTGGTGGTAACGGATTCAGATGCATCTGATATTTATAACGAAGATAAGAATTCTTACTGCAGAAATCCCTCAAATGACTCTAACGAATATTGGATAGAAAATTTCAATTCTAATACATTCAATTCTAATATTTTTACTTACCAATTAGGCAATGGTTTTAATGCATCTGATGGAACATGGATTGGTGGATGGGGAAATAATGAGCTTCAATACTACACTGGACCCGGAAACGGATATGCTAAAAATTATAACGAGACATTAAACACTACTGAGAATCTATTTTTAGAGAATGGGTTTTTAAAAATTCAACCTATTTATGATAATACAAATGTCTTTAACGATCCTTTTTGCTTAGATGGTAGTTGTGCATATACCTGGGAATATACATCTGCAAGAGTTATGACTTCGAGCAAGAAACTATTTAAACAACCTTCTGAATTAACAGTATGTTTTAAAGTTCCAAAAGGAACCGGTCATTGGCCAGCAGTATGGCTTTTACATGAAGGCAATATAGAGGGAACTAAAACGTGGCCGTATGATGGTGAAATAGATATTATGGAAGCAAAGGGAAGGGTATCTACAGAAGTTGGTTCTACAATTCATTTTGGCTCATCATCCAATAGAGAGATGATTAATAGAAATGAAACGGTTCCAATGTCTGTAAATTTTCATGATAAGTTTCATTCAATAACATTTAAATGGACAGAGAATTCGATGAAAATGTTTATGGATACAGCAGAAACTCCATTTTTTGATGTTTCATCTGATTCAACCGAATTTAATAATAATTACTACCCATTTAATGAGGAATTTTTTTTAATACTGAATGTTGCATCTGGCGGTGACTATGATGGTGGTTCAGTCGACCCATCAATGTATTGTAATAACGAAGCGTGTTCTAATTTAGAAAACCCAGATAATGGTAGGATGTTAATTGACTTTATAGAATATAAATCTATTGACTAGAGTTTCTTTTAACTAATTCTTTTACTACATCTTTTAATCTTAAATTTTGTGAATTAAGTAAAATTAATAAATGAAATAATAAGTCGGCAGACTCATCAATAACTCTTCCGTCATTAGCTACAGCTGAGATTGATGTTTCTCCAGCTTCTTCTATTACTTTTTTAGCAATCTCTTTAATGCCTTTTTTAAAAAGCTCAGATACATATGAATTTTCATTACTATACTTTTTTCTTTTATTAATAATCTCTTCTAATTCTAGTATGAATTTTAAATCATGATTGTCATTAACTTTAAAGCATGAGTTTGTACCCAAATGACAGGTGGGTCCTAATGGATCAGCTTTTATTAGCAGAGTGTCATTATCACAATCTAGATCCATACTCTTTATTATTAATTTATTTCCAGATTCCTCTCCCTTAGTCCATAGGCGTTTTTTTGATCGACTAAAAAAAGTAACTTCATTTGTTTGTATCGACTTTTCTAATGATTCAGCATTCATATAACCAAGCATTAGTACGTTTAATGAAGATGAATGTTGAACTATGGCTGGAATTAAATCTTTATTATTCCAATTTATTTTATCTATTTCCATATCTATACCCTCATATAAACTGATTTATTATTTAAATACTTTTTAAGCTCATTAATGTCTACTATGTTTTTATGAAATACACTTGCTGCAAGTGCACCACTAGAATTGGTTTGTGTTAAAACATTTAAAAAATCAATACAGGACCCAGCTCCACCAGATGCAATCAAAGGAACCCGACATTCTTCATTAATTAAATTAAGTTGATCTATATCGTATCCATTTCTTACACCATCTTTATCCATGCAGTTTAAAACAACTTCACCAGCACCAAGATCCTGAACTATTTTTACCCATTCCTTAGTTTTTAACTTTGTATTAATTGCAGTTTTTTCATCTCCTGTTTTTGCATAAACGACATATTCATCAACTATCTTCATAGAATCTATTCCTACTACAACACATTGGCTTCCGAACTCTTTCGCAAGTTCACTAATTAAATTAGGTCTTTCTATTGCCGGGGTGTTAACTGAAATCTTATCAGCACCTGAATTTAATATAACTCGAGCCTCATCAGCAGATTTAATTCCTCCAGCAACACAAAAAGGTATGTTTATTACTTCAGCAATTGATTTTACCCATTCCTTACAAACCACCCCCTCATATGTGCTGGCACCAATATCATAAAAAACCAACTCGTCAGCTCCTGAATTATTATATTTAATTGCAAGATCTATAATTGACCCAACAACCTCATGATTCTTAAATCTAACTCCTTTAACAACCTGACCATTTTTAACGTCTAAACATGGGATAATTCTTTTAGTTAGCATTTCTTAGATCCTCTAAGGATATCTTATTTTCATAGATGGCCTTCCCAACGACACATTCATGACTACCTATTGCATTTAAGTTACTAATATCATTAAGCGTACCAATTCCACCAGAGGCAATTAAATTTATATTTTTATTTTCTAATATAAGTTTGTAAGTATCTAAATTTGGACCGAGAAGGGTGCCGTCGACTGATATGTCGGTAGCAAGTATATTTTTAATCCAATCATTTTTATTAATATAATCAAATAAATTAATATTCGTATACTCGGTCCATCCATTAACAGACAGGAAGGGTTGATTATTAACTAGATTAAAATCTAATCCAAATATAATTCTATTTAAATCAGCACTATCTCTTAATTCACTCTGAAAGTTAGAGTCTTTAATTGCAGCAGTCCCTACTATTAATCTATCTATACCAAGGGAGAGAAGCTCTTTAACTTTCGAAATGCTTCTAATGCCACCACCAATTTGAATTTTAAGTCCATTTATTGAAGCAATTTCTTTTATTATTTCAAGATTTTCACTATTTCCTGATTTAGCTGCATCCAAATCAATAATATGTATATAAGAAAAACCAGATTCCATAAAATTTTTTACTTGCTGAACTGGTGAAAGGCTGTATTGAGAAACTTTATTGTAATCACCTTTTAAAAGTCTTACGCATTTTCCATTCAGTAAATCTATTGCAGGAATTATTTTCATATTAATTTCACAAACTCTTCCAAAAATCTCTCTCCAGCTAGTGATGATTTTTCTGGATGAAACTGACAACCTAAAAAATTATTATGATGAACAATGGATGTAATTTGATGACCATATTCGCTTGAGCCTACAGCACTATTGGTGTTATTCGTGTAAAAACTATTTGCAAAATAATAAAAATTACTCAAATTTTTATAATTATCAATACAGTTAACTTTATTCCATCCCATTTGTGGAACCGGAAGACCAGAATTTTGTTTAAACTTTTTAATACTTCCTTCAATTAATCCAAGACAGTTGGTGTTACCTTCCTCTGAATATTCATACATAACTTGCATACCTACACATATGCCTAGAGTTGGCTTTTCTATTTTTTTTATAAATAGATCTAATTTATTTTTAATTAACGAATTCATTACAACATTAGCTGATCCTACGCCTGGTAAAATATAACCATCTACGTTTAATAAATCTTTTATTGAGTTGGTAATTATGGAATCTATACCCAACCTTTGAAGAGAATAAAATATAGAATTTAGATTTGCTCCACCACAATCAATTATACCAATTCTCATAAAATTCCTTTTGTCGAAGCAATTCCAGAATTATTTTTTGATAACGACTTACTTAGAGCTCTTGTAAAACTTTTGAATGTAGCTTCCACAATATGATGACTATTATTACCATTAGTATTTATATGGCATGTAAACCCTAGAGTATTAACAAATGAAATAAAGAAATGTTCAAACATTTCAGTAGGAAAATCACCTACATATTCTCTAAGTTTAGAGGTTTTCATTTTTAAAAAGGGTCTCGAAGCCATATCAATACTTACATTTGAAATAGTTTCATCCATTACGAGAGTTTCTGATGATGAATAGCGTTCAATATCTGATCTTTCATATAAAGCTTCTTTAAAAGCATCTCCAAGAGAAATAGCAACATCCTCAATTGTGTGATGCTCATCTATTTCCAAGTCTCCTAATGAATGAATAGATAAATCAAAATTTCCATGCTTTGCAAATTGCTCCAGCATATGATCAAAATACTTGATACCTGTATCAATATTAAAATTTCCTGAGCCATCAATATTCAAATTAATATATATACTTGTCTCTTTTGTAGACCTTCTAATAAATGATTTTCTTGATTTGAGTTGAACTTCATTAAGGGCGAATGATTCTCTAACAGTAACTGCATTTATATGAGCATCCAGCTCTTCAGCTTTAGCTAATATTTTTACAGATGGTGATAAATTTAAAAAACCATCAGCAGTGGCGGTTTGAAAGCTTATGGTTTTACCAAAATCCTTGACTGCAAGTCCTGAATACGTTTTAGCATTACCATTTGTTGGAAGAGTATGGTTAGATCCAGAGGCATAATCTCCAAATGCTTCAGGTGAATACATGCCACAAAACACTGATCCAGCATTATTTATATATGGAACAATTTTCGAAAAATTAGTATCCAGTATTATTAAATGCTCAGGTGCATTTATATTAATAAAATCAATAATTTGTTGATCGCTTTTGGCAATTGCTAAGACTATATTTTTATAGCTTAAATTAAGAATATCTTGTCTTTTTAATA
>Ga0257106_1000566_pt1 | contig 21494 bp, 15 predicted proteins | sample LP_taG_3_FD_190177 | JGI IMG/M metagenome (GOLD analysis project Ga0257106, IMG submission 190177) | Marine microbial communities from Northeast Subartic Pacific Ocean, Canada - LP_J_2011_P26_10m | ecosystem: Environmental > Aquatic > Marine > Oceanic | place: Canada: Northeast Subartic Pacific...
ACATACTGTAGTCTACAAAATAATCGATATCGACAACTAAGTACAACTAAATACGCCTACGCGGCCATGATTGCCTCGATGTCCTCCACAGTTTTGGCCACCGTCGTGAGGTTCTCGGCTCCATCCTCCGTGATGGCGATGTTATCCTCGATCCTCACCCCGCCCACTTCCTTGAACCGTTCGATCTCGTCCCTCACCAGAAAGTCTTTCAAGTACGAGTCCTCGTACGCCGGTTGGAGTAGGCCGTCCACGAAGTAAATGCCCGGCTCGCACGTCACCACGTGTCCTGGCCGGAGCGTGTCCGGCACCGGCCCACCCGGACCCACGTCGTGCACCTGCAGACCGAGCAGGTGACCCAACGAGTGCGGCAGGAACAGTGAGGACACTCCCGCCATCACCGCATCCTGCGCGTTACCCTTGACGAGCCCGAGATCGATCAGGTTCTGGACCGTGTTCATCTTAGCCCTGGCGCCGACCATCTGCCAGTTGGCGCCAGCCTTCATCTCCGCGATGGCGCGCACCTGCACGTCCAGCACAGCCTCGTAGATGGCTTTCCGTCTCGCTTCGAACTTACCCCCCGCGGGGAAGGTTCGGGTGATGTCGGCGGTGTATCCCCGCCACTCGGCGCCCGCGTCGACGAGCACCAAGTCGTCGGGCGACTTGACTTTTTTATCGTTTTGTTCGTAGTGCAGCGTGGCGGCGTTCACCCCGGCGCCCACGATGCTCGGGTAGCCCAGGTGCCGGCACCCCGACCGCATGGTCTCACCCGCGAACACCGCCTCCAGTTCGTACTCGTGGACGTCCTGCCCGGTCCTGAACGATGCCGCGGAGTGCCGCCACATGGCGACGTGAGCCTCCCCGGAGACGGCGTTTGCGAATCGCAGGCAATCGATCTCTTTTGAAGTCTTGAGCGCCCGGGCCTTGGCCATCACCTTCTTCAGCGCGGTGGATTCCGGCCGTAACCCGCAGAACATGCCGTCGGTGTCGTCTGGAAGCGCGTTTTGTTCGTGGGATGGCACGAAGATCGTCTGTTGCTCCTGAGCCTCCACCGCGTCGAGGGCTTTGTCGAATTCGTCGTCGTAGTAGACGATGTCCGCGCCGGTGACGCGTCGAATCTCGTCCCGATCCGCCTGCTTGCCGCACCAGACGTCCATGTCCGGGTCCTGCCTCGGCGCGATGAGCACGAAGGGCGCGTCGGTGCCGGTGCCGAACAGCGCGTGGTACCCCGGCTCCTCCACGCCGGTGAGGTACAGGAAGTCTGGCTCTTGGCGAAATCGCGCGTTGCCCTCCACGCCGTTCCGGGTCTGCGCCTTGCCCGCGGGCACGTACACGAGCTTACCTTCGGGCAGCTGCGACAGCACCGCGTCCCTGTGCATCGCGTGGTCCAGCGGGCCGGGCTTGGGCATGTCGGCCGCTCGTTTGGAGGACGCGGGCGGTGACTCACTCGTCGCGGCTGCGCGAGGGGTCATCATCTTTATTCGTCGGTGTCCGAGCGAACCAGCGGCGGCGTGTGGAGAGATGGGCGAGGACACGAGCTGGCCAACTCGGGGCGACGCGACGCGAATGAACGACGCGCGGGTCATCGCGCCGAGGGCGCGACGCAGGCTCACGGCGGACATCGTGTCCGTGAAGCCGGTGGTGGGAGGGTGGGGCGGATAGCCGGTGTGACGTCACACGTCAAACTTTTCCGAAGCCCACCGCTGGGCCAGCGGTGCTGACCACGTTTCTTCGAAAATGCGGGCAACGAACTCGACGCGCTCTCACTTCGAGCCGCACTTCACGCGGACGCAGACGCGGTTCGCGATGCGACGAGACACCTCGTGGACGAGTATCGAGCCACCCGCCGTCGATATCGCGACGAGCGCGGTGGTGGTGGACGTGGAGCGCGACGGCGCGGTGGACGGCACCGCTGGGCATCCCATGAACTCGCCACAAAACGTTACCCAAACAGCGAAGGTGGATGCCGACCCGAGGACGTCCTCTCGACGCCCCGCGGGTCGGCTGTGGGAGACCGCGCTGCACCCCGAGTCCATCCGCACGCGTCTCGACTACTTCAACAATTCCTCAAAGGGCCTCCCACGGTACTACGACTACCGCTCGTGGACCCAGACGACCTTCATGTTCGTGGACAGGGCACCGGGCAACTACGCGTGGGCTTGGGCCCTCTGCGTCGTCGTGGCCACGGCGTGGGTGTGCGCGCGTAAGCGGTGGGACGCACTGCGCGGCGACTTCTACCAGCTCGAGGAGTTCGAGCGGATGTACACGCTCATATTCACCACCCTGGGGTTCATGCTCGTCTTCCGCATGTCACGGGCGGCGGTGAGGTTCTGGGACTGCCGAGCCGCGTGGGGCGCCATCATCTTCAAATCCTACTCGCTATGCGACAACGCCATCGTCGCCATCGGACCAATCGCGCCGTCGCAGGCGGAGGAACTCGTCCGATGGTGCGTCGCGTTTGGGGTCGGGGTCAAGTGCGTGTTGAGGCGGGAGAAGTTTCCGGTCGAACAGGTCAGTGGGTTCCTAGGCGCGGACGAGGTGGAAACCATGGAGCGCGAAGCTAAGCACTACGCGCTGTATTGCGCCCGGAAGATGCGACGAGCCGCCACCGCCGCTTTGATGGCCGTCGAGGGCGAGGATAGGCTGGTGGATATGATCACTAAGCAGGCGAGTGGTGACACACAGGCGTCACGCGAGTCCATCCGCGCGATGCGCACGTGGAAGAGCGACGCCAGGGAGGTGTCGTGCGAGATTGAGTACCCACAGGCGCATCACCCGGTGCGAAAGATGGAGCCGCACATGGCGTCTACGCTGATGCAGACGATGGAGAAGGACATCGCGGCGTTGATCGACCACTGCGGTACCATGGAACGCATCAAGGCTACCCGGCTGCCCATCGCGTACGTGTCCCACCTGCGGACGTTCCTCATGGGGTACATCCTATCGCTCCCTTTTGTGTACGAGGGGTACTGGGGCTGGGGGACCATACCGGCTGTGGCGGCTGTGGCGTTTGCGTTGTTGGGGATCGAGGGTGCGGCGACGGAGTGCGAGAACCCGTTCAGCCCCAAGCGCACGAACCACCTCGGCATGGACGGGTTCTGCGAGGTGACGCAGCGGGAGATCATGGAGCTGCTGAGTTGGTGGAGGCTGGAGGAACAGTAATAGCGTTTCGATCTTTTTACATCGTAATAGAGAGTCTTATCTTCACTTGCCGCCGAACCCGCCGTAGATGACGCGCACCGTGGAGCTATCGACGTTGAAGGCGTCGTTACCGCTCGCGTCCTTTCCGCACTTCAAGTCGAAGGCGATGACGCCGCAGTTGACGATCTTCTTGCGCTGCGCCACGTGCTCTTGGTCGCTCGGGATGAAGTTTTTGAAAAATTCCTTGAACCAGAGCGAGTGACCGCCGACGACGACGGTGGACGCATCCTGGGCCGCGGACCAGTGCGCGAACTCCATCATGGACGCGTGCCCGTTGCGCATCAGCGGCTTGTTGCCGGCGTTGAAGTGTCCGTTCTCGGCGACGACGCTGCCGCTGTCGGTGACCCGCCTGCGCTCAAGCAGGTCCCGGACCGGACCTGCGGGGACGGAGTCGAGATCCTTGATTTGCTCCTCGAGGCCGCGGAGGGGCACGGGCTCGCCCGGCCCGGCCAGCGCGCACGTGTCCACGTTCCGCGCCATCTCCTGGAGCGACGACAGCACGTAGATCTTCTCGCCGGTGACGGCGACGCGGTCCCAGAACGCGATACCCATCGTCTGCGCGGCTCTGCGAAGGTTACTGGTGACCAGGATGGATGTGCCTTTGGTACCGGCGAGCGCGTCGGCGTCCTTGCCGACTGGGCCGTCCTCCTTGGAGGTGAGGAAGTATCGAAGGCTCGTGGCCTGCATGTTCCCGAGGTCGGACAACGGCGCGTCGAAGAAGAAGGACCCGCGCGAGAGCAGGCCGACGACCTCGGTGAGTACCCCTTCGAACAAACGGAACGGGAATCGGTAGCCGAATCCTCGGTTGAACACCTGGTTCCAGGTGCTCTCGCCGTGCCTGACGAAGATGATGCGTTTGGTGACGACGTCGCCGACGGGCACACCGTTCCCGCGCGCCTTGGGCCAGCCCTTCTTCTCGCGGCTCAGCGCCATGTGCGCGATACCGCGGGCGTACAGCCTGGACTTGAAAAGTATCCGACGGGCGAGGGGAGATGCGACCGCCGCCACGGTGAGGGCGACGTACGCGGCCATGACGGTGAAGATGTAAGCCAGTACCGTGGGCCAGTCGATCGCGGCGGCGACCGTCGCGACGACGTCCATGTTACAAGTGTGAGACCGGAGTGAGACCGCGCGACGGTAACAATGAATTCCACAATTAATTCGTTCGGCCTGTCCAAGAAGAGCACGTTTGTGCCCCACGGCTCAGCCAATTTTGAGAGGCAATTTGGTGACAAACCTCTATGCAGCAAACAGAGCTGATTGGTTGTGCTTATAAGGGTTAGTTTTGCATTTGACCGGATTTCCCTTCCTGTGACCTGTTAACCACACACGAACGTTTTCTGTGGCTCAGACGGCACCCGCCAGCTCGTTCGACACCGCGCCAGATCCGGACGGCGCGGGCATCATGGGACTGATGAACCCCACGTCGTGGTGGCCGCGCGTCCGTGGATCCACACCCGGTACAGCGACACCGTCCGCACGTCGCGAATCCTCCGTCGGCACCCGGGGTTGGGCGGCGTGGCTTCGTCGCGCCGTCGCGCGTGTCCTCCGGAGCGGCGGTCCAGTCCCGAAGCACGTCGCGGTCATAATGGACGGTAACCGTCGGTTCGCCGAGCTCCGGGGTTTAGGGAAGGAGAAAGGGCACGAGTTCGGCGCCGAGAAGCTGCTGGAGGTGCTGCAGTGGTCCCTCGCGCTGGGCGTGGAGTGCCTCAGCGTGTACGCCTTCAGCACCGACAACTTCAAGCGATCGAGCGCCGAGGTGGACGTCCTCTTCGAACTCGCCGAGCGCAAACTGGACGAGATGGCGTCCTCGCGCGTCATTCACTCACACAACGTGCGTATACAGGTCCTCGGTGAGCTACACATGCTACCGGCTGGCACACGAAGGGCCGCGTTCAACGCCATGGCACGCACGAAGGCATACGTAAACGGACCGGTGCTCAACGTGTGCTTTGCGTACACGGGGCGGGAAGACCTGTGCGCCGCGGTGTGTGCCATGGGATCCGGGGTCAGGACAAGGAGCCTAGACCCGGTGGATGGGGTGACTGAGCGCACGCTGGAACGGTTGATGCACGGCGCGCAGTTCGATGGAGGTCCGATGGAGTCAGCGCGGACGATGGAGTCGGGCGCGGAGTCGATGGAGTTGGCAGAGACGACATCCGGTGAACTTCCGGCGTTTGACGATCGAAAGCCGGGTGCGCCGCCCGTCGATCTCCTGATCCGCACCAGCGGCGAGACGCGTTTGTCCGACTTTATGCTGTGGGGCATATCGGGCCACGCCGTGTTATGCTTCCAGGAGGTGCTCTGGCCGGACTTTTCCTTCACCGACATGTGCTACGCCGTGTGGACGTATCAAAAGTCGGCTGAACACGCATCGGGCGGACGAGCACGGTACCACGCACAACGATCGGACGCCGAATGCGAACGGCGTCTGAGGCTGCGGAACGCGAGTGGGGGGAACGGTGCGAGTAAAAGCAGCGAGCGGGTGGGGGGGGCGTCGCGGCGGGTTGGTCGTCCGAAGGGTTCGGTCGGGTCGGAGAAGGCGGTGAATTCGCGGGTGAACGGAACTTCCGTCGCGGAGGTTGCCTTTGTGTCTGAAGGTGGGGGCGGCGCGGATGCGTTCGTGGCCGAGAGGAACAGGGCGTTCGTGCGGGAGACTCTGGAGACCGCATCGGTGGTCGCCGTGACGACGTAGAGAGACATTCATTTTGTAAACAAGACATGTGTAGACGCGACACCTAAACGCAAAAAAACTTTCTTCACCACCCGCGGTTTTGGCGCCTTTGGTTGGAGAGGATCTCCATGAGCATACCCGGAGGCATGGCGCGCATGAAGTCGGAGGTTGACACCGAGCCGAAGTCGAATGTCGCGAGCTCGGGGTATTGCTCGATGTACGGACCGTAGTCGCATTCGCGCAGGGACATGAAGGTGGCGATCGGGATGGTATCCATGTACGCGCCGAAGTTTGGCGCGAAGCACTGGACCATCCACTCCGGGCTCACGTCCTGGTAGAGCGATGTGTCCACGTCGGCGGCTTCGAACTGCGGCGCGAGCCACTTGACCATGGCGCCGAGGCACCCTTCGTCCGCGCAGGCGAGCGCGGGGTCCATGCACGGGTCCCTGAGCTGCTCGATACCGTCGGTGCTTATCTCCAGGCAAGGCGGGTCGTTTGTATCGGCGGCGAGCGCGCCGGTGGAGACGAGGGCGACCGCGAGGAGCGCGAGGGCGATGGCGTCGGTGAGGCGTCGGTGCATGATGTCGGTGGGGAAGTCTGTGTGCGTGTCAGGGAGCGTGGTGCGGCGGTTTGTGGGCGGTTCTCGAGGTTACCCGAGGTCCACCTACTGTTCGTCGTCCGAGTCCGAGGCCTCGTTGTCCTTCTTGTCGAGCTGACGAAAATCGATCGGCCCGTGATCGGCGGGGTCCGGGACGCGCCCGTTCCCACCCTCGGACTTGGGAGGGCCGAACATGCCGAAGGTGCCCATGAGACCGAGCTTCATGGGTCCGATCGGCGCGCCCTTCGGCTTGTTCTTCGGGTCCTTCTGATCGAGGACGTACTGGACCTGGCGGGAGATCGGCATGGCGAGGCGGCGGATACGAGTCTGGTGCGTTTGGTTCTGAGCAGACGTGCGCCCGTGATACGCGTAACAGGCGAGATAAAGTTTTGGCTATTTCGTCAAAACGAAGGAAGCCTCGTGGCGTCAAACTCGTCAGCTTTAGCGTGCGTTCAGTGTGCGTATTCCCGACGACTATCGTAATGGACTACGCGATTCAGTCTACAGTTCGACACTCCAATGCTTCATCACGTGTCCACGCCCACGCGTCCGTCGAACCCGTCGAGGAAACCCCCCCACTTGTCCGCCGGCGGCAGTTCCGCCGCGAACTTTTGCCACGGCGGTACGCCCACCCCGCTGCTCCGCACCCGCCCGTCCATCCTCAGGCCGACGTACACCCCCTTACCGTCCCCAACCTTGGCTTCTTTCTTCTGTTCGTCGATCCACGCGGTCCACTTGGTGGTGTTGACCGGTGTGGCCCTGAACCGTCTGTCGGCGTCGTTCGGCGGAGTGACGGATTCGTTACCCGATCCGTTGAGCACGAGCGGGATCAGCAGCACGCCTCTCTCCACCAGCGGGTCCCTCACCTGCTCCGCCTGCTCGATGGCGGCGTCGCAGTACGCCGCGTCACCCGCCGCGATGACCACTCGGGAGAAACCCCGGAGGTCGAAGAGTGACACGGTTTTCCCCGAGGACAGTTCGCATCGTAGATCGGAGAGCCTCTCTTCTCTCGATATCCTCGCCATCTGCTTCTCGCGGTTCGCCGTGTCCCTCTTGAACAGGTATCCGAAGAACAGCGCGGCGGCCAGGTCGATGCCGATGTTCTGGAGGGACTGTTCGAGGGGCGGCGCGGCCGGCGCGCCCAGCGCCTTGGTCACCGCCTGGAGCGTGGCGATGGACAGCCCGAGCGTCGCGTTCGCGGCAAAGGCGCCAAAGATGAACAACCGGAACGTTCGGAAGGGTGCCTGCGCCTCGGACCGCATCTTGGTCAGGTTGCTGTACTTCTCCTCCTTCTTCTTCCCGGGAGGACCGGAATCGGATGACGCGGCGCGAACCACGAGTCCGACGCGGGACCGAGTTGATGAACGGTGGGACCCTCGGTGGTTGAGAGGGCGACGGTTCAATCTCGCGATCGACGACGCGGACGCGCGGACCACGACGGCACGCGCTGGCGGGCGACGCGTCGTCGTGGATGTCGCCACGGGTGTCGTCATCGCGACGGAAGACAACGCGGACATCATCACTCGTGTATCCGTGACTTCCAGGAGTGGTGGATTCCCGTCTCGTCGCGGACACACACGGTAGTGATGGTCGGCACGTAGGTGCGACCGCTCGAGCACGACGTGGCTGAACCGTGTTGACCCGCGTTTTTGGCCGCGCAAACTCGTCGGGCTGGATCGAAAGACGGAGCTCATCTGAAAAAAGCGGGAACGACAGTGTTACTTTTCTGAATCGTGAAGCGGGATTCGTTTGCTGGGCCAATCAGAGTCCCGAATTTAAAAATCGCCAATTTGTGTCCGTTTGATTCAAAAATAGACCGTGTGTTCAATCGAGTGCCACCTCACCGCGTGTGACTCAGACTCCTCTTCTCACCCGCGGGAACGTGACTTCTCAACCTTCGCCCGAGACGTGCGCGCCACACTCACAGGCGCGTCCCGGCAAGCCGCGGATCGCCCTGCCGGTACTGTACATACCCCAGCGAACCTCAGTGCCCAGCGGAGGTACCCGAACGTACCTTTCCACGGCGGTGAACGGCCGGGGCGGAACGAGCATTCCGGGAGGTGACGGCCGAGAGGGGATCCTCGTCTCCTTGGGTCAGCATCGAACACACCGAAGGGGGTGCGCGAGTGGGGCCCACTGAGTCGGTCCGCTCGAAAGATCGTAACGGGTTAGGGACGCGTGAGCACTACTTCCGCGATGTCGTCCGCGATGTGCGCCGCGCTGTGCCCGCAAGCCGCCATGGGCGGCGCGCGCGGTGTCGGCGCAACGAACCGCGCAACTGACCGTTCGATACACCGTCGAAACAACGGATCTAAGAGGTGGGTCCGTCCAATCGCGCCGGGACGACGGGGCGCCTCGGAGACGCGCCCGGACGTGTCCACCGAGGCGCTAACGCCGCCCAAGTCCGACGCGGACGTGGCGGCGATGCGAGCGAAGCTGAAGGAGAAGCAGCAGAGGCTCATGGACAAGATCGCGACGCGCAAGGAGCTCCAGGCGGTGCGTGAACAATTAAAAAAACCCGAGAGTCTGGACCGCCAAGATTCCACCCCGATTCCAGCCCGGTTACCCACCCGGTACAACACCCAAACTGACCACCCAAACCCACACCAACCACCACCAAACAGGAGCTGAGGGAGACGCTGAACAAGGCTGGCATGCCCGACCCGACCGCCGGGTACGTCGGCACAGGCACCGGGAAAGACGCGGCGCCCAAGGGTTCGTTCCAAAACTCAGTCGCGCCCGTGCATCCGCCGGCGCCGACCGATTCCGTCGCGCCACCGCCGCCGATCAACTACCCCTTCGGCGGGAACGACATGAACAACATGTCGCCCCCGCCCATGCCGTTCGGGGGTGGCGGGTTCGCCATGCCGAGGCCGCCGCCGCCGCCCAAGGAACCACCCGCGATGGACAACGCGGCTCCGCCGGCTGCCAAGCCCGAACCGACGCTCCAGCCGCCGCCGGTGACGTTCCAGCCGCCGCCGGTCGCTGGTGCCCCGCCGGTTCCCCCGCCAACCTTCCACCCCCCGCCGGCCGCAAACCCGCCGGTCCCGCCCCAGGCATCTGCCGCGGCGCCTACGCCGATGCCGCCGATGCCGCCGCCGCAGATGCCGCAGACGAGCTTCTTGCAGATGCCCGAGGCGCCGACCGAGGCGCCACCCCCCGTGACGGGACCCGCGCGGCCTGACATGAACCCGAGGGAACCGGCGCTTCCCGCCGGGTTCACCATCCCGGGCGGGGGCGGCGCGGGCGGCGGGTACAACCCCTTCGGCGTCGTGAATAGCGACTCCAACGCGATGAGTCCGCCGCCGCCCACGTCCATGCCCGCGCCGCCGCCCCCGGTGACGGCGCAGCAGAACGCGGTGACGGCGCCCCCGGCGATGCCCGCGCCCCCCGCGCCGCCGCCGATGACCGCGCCGGGTGTGCCATCGACGAGTGTGCCCGACACGCACGTTCCCCCGCCCAACCCTAACGCGGCGATTCAGCAGCGCCTGAACGAACAGAACCAGGTTTTGGAGGTTGGCGAGGTTGGGTCCGCGGCGAACCCGGTGGTGATCGATCCCAACGCCCCGATGTCCGATGACACGCAAAAGCTCCTGTGCAAGGAGAAGCTCAACATCGTGGTTGTGGCGTCGGAGTGCGCGCCGTTCGCCAAGACGGGCGGCTTGGGCGACGTCGCCGCGGCGCTTCCCAAAGGTCTTCAAGCCCGCGGTCACCGCGTGATGGTGGTCATGCCGAGGTACAAAAACTACGAAGGCGCGATCGATACCGGGGTTCGGATCAAGTTCAACGTCATGGGCAACGACGCCGAGGTTGGATACTTCCACATGCGCAAGAACGACGTGGACCACGTGTTCATCGACCACGACGCGTACCACCACGTGGCTGATAACATCTACGCGGGTGACAGGCGGGCGGCTAACTTCCGTAACGCGATGCTGTGCCAAGCGGCGATCGAGGCTGTGTGGCACGTGCCATGCGGCGAGGACCACACACCGTACGGCGACAGCGACTTGGTGTACATGGCCAACGACTGGCACACGAGTTTGCTCCCGGTGTACCTCAGCGCGTACTACCAGGACCACGGCAAGTTGCCTTACGCGCGGAGCGTGTTCGTCATCCACAACATGGCGTTCCAGGGCCGAGGTCCTTTCGACGAGTTCAACACCCTGCAGCTCCCGGACCACTACAAGGAACACTTCTTCCTGGATGACCCGTTCGGGGGTGAGTGCATGAACCAGATGCAGGCTGGGTTGAAGTTCGCGTCTAAGATCATCGCCGTCTCAGCCGGGTACGCGTGGGAGATCACAACCGACATGGGCGGGTGGGGCCTCGCGCCGCAGCTGCGTGACATGGGCGATAAGCTCACGGGTATCGTCAACGGCATCGACCTCGAGGAGTGGTCACCGGAGTACGACACATTCCTCGACGGCGACGGGTACACACGGTACGAGCCGGACGCCACCGGGTTCGCGGGCAAGGCGGAGTGCAAAAGAGCCCTGCAACGCCAACTCGGTTTGCCGGAACGCGACGACGTGCCTCTGCTGGGGTTCATCGGACGGTTGGACCACCAGAAGGGTGTCGATCTCATCACGGATGCCAGGCACTGGCTCATGGGTCAGGATGTGCAGCTCGTGATGTTGGGCAGCGGGCGCGAGGACTTGGAGCAGTCGCTGCGAAGCATGGAGAATGACCACAACGACAAGTGCAGGTGCTGGGTCGGGTTCAGCGTGGAGATGGCGCACCGCATCACCGCCGGGTGCGACATCCTTCTGATGCCCTCGCGGTTCGAGCCGTGCGGGTTGAACCAGCTCTACGCCATGAGGTACGGGACGGTGCCCGTGGTGCACGCGGTTGGCGGTTTAAGGGAGACTGTGAAGCCGTACAACCCCCACACCAAAGAAGGCACGGGGTGGCAATTCGACGAGGCCAAGACGAACAAGTTCCAGGAAGCGATGGGGTGGGCGCTCGATACGTACAGGGAGGATCGAGATTCCTTCCAGAAGATCCAGCTGTCCGGCATGACGCAGGACCTCTCGTGGGGACTCGCCGCGGAGAGGTACGAGGAGAAGCTGATCGAGGCCAAGTACTCGTGGTGATTATTTATCATAGACGCGACGATGAAGACGGGGATCGCGTGTGACTGGTGTGAGACGAGCGCGGCGGTGCTTGAAGTGTGGCCCGCCGCGAACTCTGCGTACTGCTTTTATTGTTCTGTTGCAAGAAAGAAAAGAGAGTGTGATTTGATGATCGAGCGCCTCGTCCGTGTCTCCCCCCGCGTAAAAAACTCGGCTCCAACCTCAGCGAACGTTTCTTCGCTGGTATCGGCCGAGGGTTTAGAAATGCGGCTGGTCTTTTGAGCTCCCGCCAGCACAGCCGAGTGAGCCCCGGACCGCCGAGTGGCCGAGGGCACGCCTTTCGCGAGTGTAACCCATCCGCGCGAGGTCTCGTTAGTCGAGTGAACGCGTGACAGGAACGCGAATCTATACACAGCGCGTCGCCGCCGCCAGAGCAACGTCGTCGGCGGTTGATTGATTCTTGTGTGTTTCTCGGCAGTCGCGACACTTTGCAATCTGCACGATGGTGGCGTCCGTCGAGGAGCTCGTGCAGGTGCTTCAGGCGACGCTCTCGCCCGATGTGGCCACCCGCGAGCAGGCTGAGGCGTATTTGAAGCAGCACGACTACGCCAAGGGGTACATCGTCGGGCTCATGCAGGTCGCCACCGCGCCCCAGGCGGACGGCGGCATCCGGCAGGCGGCGGCGATCCACCTGAAGAACATCAGCGCCAAAGGATGGGAGCCCAAGCGGGAGGAATCACCCAGGCTGCACGAGGAGGACAAGGCCACCATTCGCGCCAACATCCTCGAGTCGTTCATCCAGTCCCCCGAGCTCATCCGCTCCCAGCTCACCGAGGTCATGCGCGTCGCCGTGCAACACGACTTTCCCGAGCGTTGGCCCGACCTCCTGACCACCCTCATGGGACACCTGGGCACCGACGACATCGCGCGCGTGTACGGCGCCGTGCAGGTCATCCAGGTCATCTGCCGCAAGTACGAGTTCAGGGACAAGGACGAACGGACGGTTCTCACCCCGGTCATCGAGAACGCCTTCCCAAGGCTGCTGCAGATGCTCCAGTCCCTCATCGCCAACGAAGCTCAGAGAAACGACAAAACTCTAGCCGCGCTGGTGAAGCTCATTCTGAAGACGTACTGGAGCGCCACCTACCTCGAACTGCCCCCGGCGTTGATGCGCGCGGATGTCTTCGGGGCGTGGATCACGTGCCTCCACCAGATGATCGGCATGCAGGTGCCCACGGAAGGACAGCCAAGTGATAGGACAGAGCGAAAGAACTTTCCGTGGTGGAAAGCCAAGAAGTGGAGCCTGCACATCGCCAACAGGATGTTCTCCAGGTACGGCAACCCGAAGCAGACCAAGCCGGAGTACAAGGAGTTCGCCAAGACGTTCAAGGATCAGGTATCGTGCGTGTTCCTCCAGTCATACATGCAGCTGCTGGGTAACCTGTCCGGGGGTGGGTACCTCCCAGACCGAATCGTCAACCTGGCGCTCCAGTACCTCTCCACCGCGCTGTCGCACTCCAACACGTACAAGCTCATGAAGCCACACATGGAGACGTTGATGTTCAACGTTGTGTTTCCCATCGTGTGTTTCAATCAGATCGACGCCGAGCTGTGGGAAGAGGACCCGCAGGAGTACATCCGCCGAGGTAACGACATCATCGAGGAGATGTACTCGCCGAGAGCCGCCGCGATTAACTTTCTCGTCGAGGTTTGCCGGTGCCGCACCAAGGAGAACATGCCCAAGCTCATGGGGTTCATCGTGCAAATCTTCACGCGATGCCTCGAGATGGGCCAGAACGCACCTCACCCAGAGCTCGGCGGCGCCCTGCACTGCATCGGGTCCCTCCAGGAGAAGCTCAAGACCACCGACGGGTACAAGGAACAACTCGAGCCCATGCTGGTACAACACGTGCTCCCTTCCTTCCAGTCCCAACACGGTCACGTCCGGGCCAAGGCGGCGTGGTGCGCGGGTGTGTACGCCGAGATTGAGTTTGCAAACCCACAAAACTTCATGAACCTGTTCGCCGCGGTGGTGAACTGCCTGAAAGATCCGGACCTGCCCGTCAAGGTTGACGCCGTGGTATCTCTCGGATCTTACGTGGAAACCGCGGATGACATCTCCCAGATTCGACCCATCCTGCCCCAGTTACTCGATGAGTTCTTCGCGCTGATGAACGAGGTGGAGTCCGAGGAGATGGTGTTCACGCTGGAAACAATCGTGGAGAAGTTTGGCGAGGAGATTGCGCCGTACGCCATGGGCATGACGGCGAACCTCGCGGCGGCGTTTTGGAAGTTGACCGGGTCGGCGGACCAGGCGGACGACGAAGACTTCACCGGTGCCTTGGCGTCCGTGGGGTGCCTCCGCGCGATCGCCACCATCCTCGAGTCCCTCTCTGCGCTGCCACACATGTACGAGCAGCTCGAACCGAATCTCATGCCCATCATGAGGAAGATGCTGGGCCCCGACGGGTACGACGTGTACGAGGAGGTTTTGGAGATTCAGTCCTACATGACCTACTACTCCCCCGCGGTGTCCCCGGCGATGTGGGAGCTGTGGCCCGTCTTGATCGCATCACTGGAGGGTGAGTACGGCGTGCAGTACTTTGAGAACATCCTGGTGCCCATGGACAACTACATCTCGCGCGGCACGGAGACGTTCCTGGCGCACCCGACCTGCAAAAACGACGTCCTGAGAGTCGCATCCGGCGTTTTACTCAACAACCAGATCCCCGAGCCCGAGGTGCTCCCCGCGCCCAAGCTTCTGGAGTGCGTCCTCCAGAACTGCAAAGGACGGGTGGATGACTGCGTGGCGCCCTACCTCGCCGTCGCGCTGGAGAGGCTCAAGACGTGCGAGCTGACCTACCTGAAGGACCTGCTCGTTCAGATTGTCGCCAACTGCCTCTGGTACGACGCGTCGCTGACGTTGGATATCCTAGTCAAGAACGGCGCGTTGGGCACGGCGCTGCAGACGTGGTTCGCGATGCTGAACGATCGAACGCGGGGTGGGGACAAGCGCAGGCACCACAGACGTGAGCACGACAAGAAGGTGTGCATCCTCGGGCTGGTGGCGCTGATCCAAACCCCGGAACCGAACCTCCCGGCAGAGGTGGCCGCCGGCATGGGCCAGATTTGTTCCGCCGTCGTCAGTCTGCTGGTGGACCTTCGCACGCAGGAGAAGGAACGGAAAGAGTTCGAGGCTAAAAACCCGGGCGGGTTCTACGGCCACGGCTGGGGCTCCGACGACGACGACTTCGGCGGTGACGAGGACCTGGGCGAGGACGACGAGGACGACGAGGAGCCCGTTCTCGACCCGACCGAACTCGCGGCGATGGCCAAGCGGGCCCAGTCTGTTAACCCGTTCAGACGACGCGGCGGGGACGACGAGGACGACGACGACGACGAGGATTTCGACGACGGAATGCTCACCGACGACGAGAACTTCACGTCACCCATCGACGACATCGACCCGTTCACGCTCTTCGCCGAGACGGTCACGGTGGTTCAGTCGGCGGATGCGGGACGGTTCCAGGCGCTGGCGGGCGGTCTGGACGCGGCGGGCCAGCAGACGATGCAGGAGCTGGTGGCGTACGCGGGGATACGGAGAGAGGAACTGGCCAAGGAGAAGGCTGAGGAAGAGGCGAAGAAGGCGGCGGCGCAGGCCAAGGCGGGTCCGGGAGCGATCCCGGTGCAACGCGCCGGCCACGAAAACCATTAGTAGGGTACCCGATCGGTCACGTAATATGATATCATCATCTAACTTACACTCGCAACTAAGAACTAGGTGTCCGGCATCAGGACGAGATCCCGCGGCAGATTCATCTTGTAGCACAGCCACACCAGGTACTTGAACGGCACCTCCTTCTGCCCGCGTTTGCTCACCCAGCACCGCCTCGGTATCAGAGCCTGCACCTCGTCGACGTCTAGAATTTCTCGTACCGTCGCCGTGTGCAACACGCCCAGGGGAAGTAAGAGACAGAAGGGCACGTCCGCGTCCACCAACGCCCTCAGCACTTTTTCCTTCATCCCCTTACCCGTGTACGGCGGGTTATCCACCACGGCGGCGACGGACTTGACGAACACGCGGTCGTTTATTCGTTTGAAGAAGTCTTCTCGTTTGTGCACCACGCGTTTGAACCCGGCGTCCTCCAGTCGCTTCCCCGCGGCTCCGTCGTAGTAGAACGGCGCCCAGATCTTTCGGTCGTGGTAGTGCGAGAGGTACGGCGCCAGCGCGGCCCACGTCCTGGGCGCCGTCGCCCACTCGTCGTCCTCCACGGACATGCGACCGTCGCTCCTGCCGTAGCTGCCGTACGCGCCCGTGCGCTCCACCGCGTCCTCCTCCCCGGCGCCGTCCTCCCCGGCGTCCTCCCCGCTCTCGTCCCCCGTATCGTCGTTCTCATCGTCGTCCGAACCCGACGATGACTCTTTCCTCGTGCGTTTAACCGAGGAAACCCGCGCGGACCCAGAGGACGCCGGTCGCTTGGACACCGCGCGATGGAGGGCACCCGCCGCCGCATTCTTCTCCCTCGCCTTCTTCTCGCGCCGCTCCCGCTGCCTCTGTTGTCGACGCTCAGCGGGGGATAACGCTCCGCTCGCACCTCGAGGCTTCTCCGACCCTCGCTCGCCGCCCATCGGAGTCGTCGGCGGCCTTCTTTTCAGTTCCGACCCGCGCGCCCCGGTGAGATGAGAGAACCTCGGCGGTGGGCACCGACGACATGGTAAATAATTTGCCGAGTCACCAGACGCGATCACGAGCAGACGAGAACGCTTTTTACCTCACATCTGGATAACCACTGGACGCGGCACACTTTGGCACGCGTGGACGGAAAGCATGGGAGGTGGAAGCGATGAACCAGAGCAAAAGACGCACCCCACGTGGGGTGGTCTCGAGGACCCAGCCGCGCTCGTATTCGGTGCGTCCCGCCCCTTCCCGCCCCGCCCCGACCGCCGCCGCGACCCTCGGCGAAAAAAGCACAGCCGCGGCTTTCTTTTCTTACGCGTCTGGGCACCCGTGGGCACCCTAGCCGTCCCCAACCCGTCCCCTGACCTCCCCGCGCCCCGAAACTCCATCCCAACAGACTGTGACGGTACCCTGGTGGACACGATGGGCGGTTTCTACGTCGCCGACAAGAAAACGTGCGAGGAGTTCGACATGACGATGTCGAAGCAGCAGTTTTATGACCTCGCAGGCGTTCCGATTAGGAGGATATTCGAGATACTCGCGCAGGAGCAGGGCAAGACCCCGGACCTGGACGCCATGGCGGCGAGATGCAAGGTACGAAAGGAAGAACGTGTCACACGTGTCCCACCGGCTCGCATCGAACCCCCAAACCTTGAGTCACGTCCCGCGTCACGTCCCGGTTCGCTGTGAGGAATATTCCATTTCCCCCACTCACCCCAACTCACCCCCAACTCATACTCGTAACCGCAGGAGCTCGCCGACGAGATCATGAGCCAGGGACCGGCACTGATCCACCCCGTGGTGGCCATCGCACGGGATGCAAAGGCGAAGGGGCTGCCCATCGCGGTGGCATCCTCCGGGGTCAAGCCCACGGTGCACGGCCACCTGAAGCAGCACGGCATATTCGACCTCTTTGACGCGGTGGTGACGTGCGAGGACGTGTCGAGTGGTAAGCCGGCGCCGGACCTGTACCTGCTGGCGGCCGAGAAGTTGGGCGTGGATCCCGCGAGGTGCACCGCGTACGAGGATGCGGAGCTGGGGATGCAGAGCGCGAAAGCCGCGGGGATGACGGTGGTCGACGTGAGGCTGATGGACGGTTACCCCACGGACGATTACAAAAACACAACCTAGTTTCAATCGTTAATTTGCGTATTTGCTTATTCGTATTTGATTTCGTCACTGCTTGTCGTGTGTGCGCTTGATCAAACTACCCCAGCAGGTTATGGGGATTTCCGTTGATTTGAAAATCCCGAGCAACAGGTTCGAAGCACCACAGACGAGCGCGCGACAGGGAAGCGCACACACGCCAGCGGCACGTTCGGAGCGTCGATCGCGTTTGAACGCGCGTATTCGAGATCGCCTGCGCCGCGACGTAGCGTCGGAGGTTGGTGAATCGATCCCACCTGAGACGCGGGGGATTTGAAACCCGAGCGGATTTTCAAACGCAATCGCGACAGAGCGCGTAGACACGGCCGCGATGTCGAGGTACTTTGACATGGACAGCTTCCTCGCGGAGCAGACGAGGTGTCCGGTGGTGTTCAACAGCGGGTGCACGGGCCTCGGGAAGGAGATGGACAAGATGTGCCAGACGCGGGACCTCCCGATGGGCGAGGAGGTGGAGCTGCCCTTCTGGCTGGTGCCCAAGCTCTTCGAGCAGAACATGGTCGGGCCCAAGATGCCGGACTGCTTCGACGAGCGCGTGTGGCAGGTGGTGGAGGCGGAGCCACGGAACGTGCCCCTGAAGGACTTCAACCCGCACTTCTTCGAGTTCGGCGCCAGGTTCAACGAACTCCTCCGGGACGAGGAGCTCCACGAGAACCTCGAGAAGGCGTTCGTGGCGAGGTACTCGAAACTGCTCGTGGGCGCCGCGCTGAGCACGTCGGAGTTCAAGGAGAGGCACTTACTGTCCAAAGAAGAGGAGAGGCTGCTGGACTCGGGGCGGGACAGCATGAAGGCGTTCCACGACTGGAAGTACGCCACCACGGAGAAGCTCACGGTGGCGCACACGGTCAAGGCAAACAAGAAGAGACGCGCGGGCGGCGCCTACGGTTCAAACCAAAGACGAGCCATGGGCGACGTGACCAACAAAACGTGAAGAGTGTGTGGGAGAGTGTACCCTGAGAGTGATGATACCACGGAGGAGAGTGATAACACCACCCACGATTGTAATAGCCAAGAGTCACGACGTTGACGTTAAGATGTATTTCGTGAATATACCCGCTACGGGACGTACGAGAGGACGCCGAAGAGCACCGCCGCCGCGAGCGCCAAGCCGATTCCCTTGACCAGACGATGAGGCAGTCGGTTTCCATCCCGCGGTCCCAACAGGCCGAACGCCAGGCACGTCAGTAAGAACAGCTCGCACACCAGGTAGTACACCCACACGAACGCACCCACCGTCGCACCCGCCACCCGCCCGTACGATGCCCCCACCCTCCCAGCCAACAACGCGCGGCGCCGTCCCACGCACTGTCCGGCGACGAACCAGTCACCGGGCTGGGGCGCGAATTTGGTGAGCGGGATGACGGTACCCGGTACCCTGGGTAGGCCGTTCGGTGACTCCAGCCCCTGCAGCGCCGCGATGATACGTGAGACGCACTCGTCCCATTCGTTGGGGAGCATCGACGACAGACGGAGGTACAGGCACCAGCACACCGCGGGCACGCCGCCCTTCCGAGCGACGGCTTGGAGGGTAAGTTCAGCGGTTTCAGCGCCGACGCCGGAGGCAACACCGGGGCGTCCAGGGGGGACCCGGGGCGGGGGTCCAACACCACCCGTGTTGCCAGCGAGGTTGGGGGGGACCGGGGGAAGGCGCATAGCGGGTCCCGGGCCCTCAAAATCGCTCGGTGACACAAACGACGGGCTCCGCGTCTCACCCGCGACCTCGAGCGGGCGCTCCAAAATTTGCGTCACCACCCCGATCAACGCCTCCACGTCCTCAGCCGACGCGTTACGATACGCGCGTCCCTTCGAGTCCTTAGTGGTACCAGTCTCTGAAAAGGTCACGGGGGGGTGACCAAATGACGGATCCGCATCCTCGCCGCTTCGTAGCGCGTTCACGCCGTGGGACCAAACGGACGGTCCCGGTAAGGACGTGTTCACGGGTTTGAGCGCCTTGTTCACGAGGTCAACAATAGCCGCATCCGCCATGGGCCTCGCTCCACGGAACTGTGCGGGCTCGAGGCCGTGTCGGTGTTTCATAGACGCGACTAGGCTCCAGTACACGACATCGAACCTCTGCGTCGCGCTGGTGCACCTCAACGCGTCGGGGCGAAGCTCCCGAGCCGCGCCCAGCGGCGGTAGCGGGTTCGCCACCCGGACGAGCCACCACGACAGCTCGGTGGGTAAGTGCGCCGCGGGCCTGCTGCCGCACATCGACAGTAAGTTCTCCACGTCCCCGCCGTACGACCTGCGCAGGAAATCGTTCGGGGAAGGGAACGCACCTGCTTCTCCACCACGGGTCCCCAGCGTCCCGCTCGTACCCACCGGGTAGTTTTTGCACACCCACGGCTCCGGCTCAACCGTCGGGGGTGACCAACGCGTCAGGTCATCCACGGCGCACTCGTCATCCACGGGCCGCTGCCACCCGATGGTACGCCCCGCGACGTGCGCGAGCCACACGTGGTGCATCCCCACCGCCATCTCGCTGCTCAGCAACAGTTCGGCTCGGGCGGCGTCGCGGGCGTCCTCCGGGTCGTTGACGCACGCCGCCAACACAGCCCGGGCGCCTGGGCCGTACACGGTGAATCCCGGGTTCGTGCGAAACTCGGGCTGGATGTAGTCAATGTTCCGGGGACCCGGTGAGACGTCGCGGGGTGAATCCCGTATCCCGGCACCCTCCGCTCCCTCGGTGTCCGTCACCGAGGAGTCGGTGTCCTTCACCGCCTCCACCGTGGCGCACGTGTACCCGGCACCGCCTGGTTCGTCCCTGGAGTCGACGATGCGCAGGTGTCGCACAGCGCGGCACCGAAGTAAGAGCCGCCCGTCCAACAGCTCCTGGAACGCGGTTATGTTACACTCGACGGCGTGATCGAGGTGAACCAGCCGCCCGAGTTGCCCGGGCGGGTTCGCGATGTATCGTAAAAGCCGACTCGCCCCCGTGTGCCCGTGCGTCACGTTGGCCGATGGGTCCAGGGCGCCGGCAGCCGTGTCACCGAGTTCCCTGGCGACTTCCCCGTCGGCACCGGATCTTCCCGGGCGATTCGGTACGTTCGCACCCGCGGGTCGCGCCAAGCCGACCATGCCGAACTTTCGCGTCCCCCGCAGGCACCGCCGGATCATCAGCTTGTACCTCTCCTCGAACACGTTGAGCGTCAGCTCCTGCCCCGGGGTCATGGAGTCCAGCACGAACAGTGGGAGCTCGCCGAGGATCTCACCGGTGGATCTCACGCCGTCCGAGGTACCCGATGCACCGAGACCGAACTGCTTGTACGTCAGCTGTCGCGCCTCGGCCAAATCGTGTTTGAGGAATCGTTCCGCGAGATCCACCAAGACGGTGTTCACCGGCCACTGGTGCGGGGACTCGTGGTACAGCGGAGCCCTGCACGTCGGGCACGACGGGCCGGCACCGCCAGCACGTTCGTCGGACCCGGAGCCGGACGACATCCATCGCGCCAAGGACTGGCGGCTGAACGTGTGCCCGCACGTGGTGGTAACGGGGTCTACAAATACGAGTCCAGACACAGGACACGTTAAGGCGTCCAGGAGCTCCTGCGCGTCGACGATCTGCCCCGACTTGGGCCCATCGCCATCGTTCGCCACACCGAGCTGCGACGAGATCTCCGGGCCGAGCTCTGCGTCGTCGGCGACGGTCCCGCTCACGGAGCGTGCGGCGGGGCGCGGCATGGCTGTGCCCTCTGAGTTAGGCTCTTTTTTTCAGAGGCTGTGAGAGCGGCTCAGCGCGTAAGAGAAATTGGATCAGTTCGGCCCCGCCACCATAACACGTGGCTACTCGCGCCGAGGCACGCGCGAGCGCAGTCGAACGCGCCGCCACGGGCCACAGAAGAACTCTCTCGTGTGCGCGAGGAGGTCTTCGGCGGCGGTACCACGGGGAGCGGTCCCGGGGACGAGGCGGATCTCCCTCGCGTCCCAGGGAGACACCGGGAAAAAAACTTCGGCGTCTTGGAACCGCGCCGTCGTCGGTTGGGGGGGGGTGAGGCGCCGGTGAGGTGTGGGTTAAGAGATGCCGGCCGCGCCGATCGTGCTCGTGCAGCTCTGGCTGGCGAAGAAGATCGCGGTGCTGCTCGCGGTGCGGGTGTACGGCCTGAAGAA
>Ga0257106_1000569_pt1 | contig 21398 bp, 19 predicted proteins | sample LP_taG_3_FD_190177 | JGI IMG/M metagenome (GOLD analysis project Ga0257106, IMG submission 190177) | Marine microbial communities from Northeast Subartic Pacific Ocean, Canada - LP_J_2011_P26_10m | ecosystem: Environmental > Aquatic > Marine > Oceanic | place: Canada: Northeast Subartic Pacific...
GGCGGCCGAGGCGCCTCCGACATGGAGAGGGTCGGTCGGCCGAGCCCAAGACTAACCCTCGCGCCGGGGCAGCTTCTTACATGCCTCTCTCTTCGAAGGAGAGAGAGGCATGGTCTTTACTTGCCAGCTGGCCTATGCTGGCTATGCTAAGTCTGCCTTATACTGGCTATGCTCATGCTATACTATGCTGGTGCTTCATACTAGCATACTCGGATTCTAACATGGCTGTGAACGGGCCGGCGAAGTTTGAGGCCCGGCCAAATTTAAGCGATATTTAACATAGCCCGCCAGCATCCATGGGTTGCTAGTGTCAACCAATATCCCACGTTCCATGTCCTGCATGGAGGGGGGCATCAACTGCGGTCATCATAATGTCGCCTGTGAGAGGACACGCATCTCCTAGGTGGAAGCAAGCATCAGGTTTGTTCGTGCGCTTTAGATAGGATGTCAAGTAACTTGATGTTGCATAGGGACAATAGGCGAGGCCACTAGTAAAATAATTAAATGCGCTATTTGCGAGCCTTGAGCCAGAAAATGCACAATACATATTGATGGGGATCGTGAAAGAATCAGTGTTTAGTCTCGATATTTCACAATGCATATCCGCGGAACTCCTCATGAATTCATTTATGTCGGCCCGCAATATTGCTAAACTTCGATTGTATTCATCTAGCGAACCGCATATCTCGGACTTGAACGTATCAATGACAACGAAATCGGGAAAGAATGCCAAAATATCTTCGATGGATAGAACATTGGATTCATGTAAGACTCGCAATGACTCGGAGATGGCCAGCCTGTGAGATTCAGGTTCATAGATCTACCCTAAAATAGGCTGCACTGCACTGCAGATGACGATCGGTCCGTAACAATGTGCTTGGCAATCATGAGCCAGAGGCGCCTGCATTCAGAAACCAATTGAGAGTATGCTCCAATAAGAGTAAACTCAAATAAGGGTGAACTCACATCTTTCTGCTCAATGAAATGCCAGGCAGCATGGCATATTCCTTCGCTAAGTTGACATCAAAATCAAGGGTTAGTCCAACAGCTTCTTCATAAAGTCCCAAACTTGCGTAGATCCACGCACAGGTGCGAGGAAACGCATCGATTGAGAGTCTGCGCAGCCCAAATTGTAGACCAAACATATTTGATTGGGTAACCTTCAAGTGGGTCAACATCAGCTCTTCGCTGTTGTAAAGTTTGGGATAAAAGCTCATAAAGTAACTTAAGATGGAAATTTCAAACACGGTGCACTTAGTCAAACCTGAAACAAGCCCAAACCACCACCCCGGCGATGTAATCTCAGAATTGTACCAGCTACTTCGCATTAGTGCTGGGAGCAGCTTTGATGAAGATAAGCCCAATTTGCAAGCCCATGCCTGGGCAGTGAGCACGGGTTCGTTCTCAAATAAGGCAAGAGAAGTCTCGTAGAGAATATCCTCAACCTCGTCAAATGGTGCGGTCGTGAGCACGTCGAGTATAGCTTTCCAGCCTATGTGGGGGGATCTGAGATGATTGACTTGATTCAAACCACGCTGATAAGGCACAGTGATCATGCACGTGGTTTGCGACAGAGAGTTGGTATAACCCAATTTCTTCAGCGTAGGAGGCTGCAAGCCCACTACATCCAAAGCTCGCGATGAGCTGGAAAGTTGTCCTTACGTGCAGCACTCTGCAGTATTTATGAAGGAATAACTGCAACGCTGCATTCGAGTTTGCGTCCAGCTCCCATGAGAGAGAGAATGCTATGAGGTACTGCTCAACCATCATCGCACACACAACTGCCTGCTGCGCCTTGCCACCGTCGATAAAACTATTCAATGTCTGCTGTAAATAAGCTGATATTGCCTTTGCTCCTGCGCACACCAATAACTCTAGGCACACCTGCACACACGGCAGCTCATGTGTATCCTAACACGGGGGCACCAACGGACATCACCGATTCAAACGAGACATGATTCTGCATGTTGAGACTCGGGGCAGCCGATTCGGTCTGCCCCGTGTCGATCAAATAGCGGGCATGGACACAGTGCACGAGAGCACGTTCCCGAGACGTTCCGCAGCGTGGCAGTGCATTTTTGAAGTTGACGGCATCGCCAATAACTGCATTTTCCAACACTGACTTCCACCTGTGGTACTTGGTACTGAGCGTGGTAGTCCCTGGACTCGAGCCAAGCAAAAAAATTAACTACGCTGGTTATGGCATAATCTGGACGCCGCTGGCAGCACAAACCCGATACAGATCTCGGTCCGTGTGAATCCAAAAGTGTGGCCCGTGTAAGCCCGGATGCATTCCATTCAAAGCTGTATCACAGCACAAATCGTCCCTTGTAATTTGATTTAGCACGTCTCCAGTTAGCCTGCTGACAATAATCAAAGCATCTGGGTACAGCAGAATGAAACTAGAGCCTCTGTACAGGAAAGTTGCTGGGATTTCCTTTCTAGGATAACTTGTTGTCGCGCTGCTTGCTATAGCATCATCAGAGCTGCAATGCAAACATGTTTGGAGTAAGTTTGTATATATTTCAGCACGAAAAAGTAAAAGATGCTGACACGGGCTCTAACAGATCTGATCTATCTTGCTTGACTGATATATTCGCATGAAATATGCCAAAATCGGTGATTACTGCAAAGAAAAGAACGCCACGGGGCTTTTGAGGTGCCAGGCGACATAGCTCAGTGCAGCCACAAGCAGTAGGCAAATCAAACAGCAGGTGAGGGCTCAATGATGCAAAAGCTGTATCGAGACTGTGGGAATCGAAAGTCATCAAGAATCAAAAGTGACGCGGGGGCCTGCGTTTTGCCAGTGAACGTAAAGATGGACAAACTTGATGTATTCGCCACTAAGAGAATTGCAATAGTCGGATCAGAGGTGATATCATCATCTCGCGCTGTCTCAATGTGAATGTGTGATATTTTGGATATTGATTTTGATTTCAAAAGTGATTTCAAAGCTGGGTCCTTTCCTCTGGGGTCTATGTTAGCCTCATAAATGCAGCCACATGTTGTACCGACGAGGATCGTATTGAAGACGCCACGAGGATACGCGATGGCACTTATGACCTATGACGGGGCCTCGTGGAGACTCGCAGAGCAGTAGATACTTCGTGAGTTACGAGTCCACGCCATCTATTGACCAATGCTGGTTTTGGCGACCCCAGGCGCCAATACAAATTCTCCCCGGTGGACGAAGTTATATACGAGTGCTTTCCCTCGGCATCAACGAAAAGCCAAAGCGACCCTGGCTGCGAAGTGAATAAGTCTGTCAAATCAAATTGCTGAACATCATCATTATCGCGCCATCGAATCATCTTGTGCTCCGAGGTAAGCACAAAAAAATAGCCGTTAGATACAACCAAATTAGTAATACTCTCGTTTTCAAGGGCTGTACGCACACGTGCCTGTGTTACCCGCACGCTCAGCATAGTGTGCAAGTGATATGTGCAGGTGATATAGCCGCCGGGATATATCAGCCAGGATATTCAGGATACAGATAGAGAGATACAAAAGTGCCCGTGGTCGCTGGCCCGGCGGCCCCCGCTGGAGCCTCCGCCGGGCCTTCTGCCTCCTTTTCCTCCGTCGCCGCGCCTGGTGCCGGGGCCGGGACCGGGACCGCCCCGCCCGCACCAGCGCCGGCCGCTAAAGAGTAAGACCCTCTTGGCGGCGGCCTAGGCGCCGGATTACTCCCTGACATATGCACCACTCCCCCCCCAGAAGAAGATTTTCCTGGGGCGCGCTCAGGCGCACAATAATAGAAGAGGACGTCAGCGACAGGCGATACTCGTACTCGAGTACGAGTTATATCTTCTGTCTCTCTCCTCTGTATCCTGAATATCCTGGCTGATATATCCTGGCGGCTATATCACCTGCACATAGTGCCTTCTCTCTGTCTTCCATTAATTCTCTCAAGCTATTGGGAGCTTCTAACGGCCAGGTGGATGGGGGGCAGCTTCAGTGCCCCCAGGGGTGGCCCTTATGGTTCCGAGGTCGACATACACGAGTGTCCCCTCGACAAGATGCAGCTAGCTCATGCGGGCTTCGATTTATTGTTTGCAGGCAAGCCTGATGCGCTCCCTCGAAGACATGCGCAGACGCTGCCGCAAACGGACTCCGATGGTTTAGAGGATGTGTTCGGAAGCGAAAGCACAGATTTGGTAGATATCGCCGTTTACCTGGCGGGTGCACAAAGTTCCAGATGTCGATATCTGGAGGAACTCAAAGCTTGCTGCCAAGTTGAAGACTCATTTCTTGCTCAGTTGAGTCGCCGTTTGTACCTGCTCACGCGCATACATAGCGCAATCGAAGAGCTCAGGTGTCGCAAAAAACCGTCATGGTCATCGCTTGCACCATCGAATTCGAATGATGCCACACCGAGTGGATGTCCAGAGTGTGCTGTTGAGCTTGGAATTAGACTTTTGTTTGTAATGGTAGACCACCTTCTCGATAAACACGAGCAGCCACAACTCATAAAAACATTTTTGGAACAAATTAATACTTTACTAGGAGACTTGCCACCGTTGTGCATAACAGAAAAAACAAAATCAGATGAGCGTAGCCTTCTTAGCACGGCAGCTGTGACTGACACGGCCCGCAAAATTATCATTCAATGCGCCCTCGTTAATGTGGATTTGCACCCGCAGTCTCTTCGCAGTCCGTCCGCATCAAAACTTCATTCGCTCGCAGCCATTGCCTTGGTGCGCATGGCATCAGCTCGTGCTCGTGCAAGCGATCTGCTCTGTATTGTTCATGGATTGCTCCAACGTGACGACAATTTTGCGATTTCTGATGCTTTGACAAAGAAGCCTGCCCTCCTCGAAGAAGACTCGTCGTTCAAAAAGTGAGAATTGACATCCCAAACCGAACCAATAGCACCATCATTTGCGCAGAAGTTTGTCATATCGCAAAACCAGGCTTTGGAAGACCTCGTTGACAAGTGAAGACCACTCAACTCAGTCTCAGCCCAGCTTTCCTCATGTGCTGAAATCAAAAGACAGGCTTGCCAAGGGCAAACACAATTCAAAAATTGACTTGACTGCAGTGGCGCCAAGCTCTGTCTGGGCCCTTGCTAGGCACCTGCAGGTAATTGACAAGCATAGAGTTGAGAAAGAGAGCGCCTGCGAAGTTTGGTCATGTGGTCAGAACGAGCATGGGGAACTCGCTCACGATGACAAAATCTCGCGGGCTACATACGCCTCCGCACCGAATTTAAATGGGAGAGGCATTGATCAAGTTTCTGCCGGTACACCTAGCTCGCCATTAGCTGCGTGATTTGATAATCTGTAGGCAATGAATTTACGATTGCCCTTTCTAGATCTGGTGAAGTTTACAGCTGTGGCAACAACAACAATGGTCAATGTGGACAGGCAAGGCTGCGATCACAAACATTGTGCTCATGTTGCTTTTAGGGCACTTTGCTTGGATCAAGAAGGCTCTCCATGGTGAAGAACATGGGCAGAGGAGCTGCCACCCAGATCTGTGCATTCAACGGATGCGAACATACAATGGTTGTTCTAAAAAACGGTAGTCTAATGGCCTTTGGTTACAATAATCACGGCCAGCTTGGTAGTGGAAATAACAAAACACAACCCACCCCTAAACTTGTTCGAGGGCTTGAAAATAGACAGGTCACTGTCTTATCATGTAGTTTGTACCATTCCGTCGTCGCCGTGCTTGAAATGGAAGTTCTAGCTTTTGGGCGCAATGACTTTGGACAACTGGGACTTGGTGACACCTCTCACCGCTCGATACCTCAAAGCATATTGCGGCTGAAAGGGCGTACCATAACTAGCCTAGCGTGTGGCCAATACCACACTTGCATTGTGAGCGGCGATGGAACGGTGCGTAGTAGTAAAATGTAAGGAGCTCTTACTGAACGGAATGCACAGGTCTTGTCGTGTGGTCAGAATGACCATGGACAGTTAGGTCGTGACAACGCCGATGAGAGTGAGAGTAAATTTCACATGATGCCGATATCTCCGATATCTGATTTCCCTACAGCCACCAGTGTGTGTTGTGGATACCATCATACCATCGGGCTGATGAGAGACGGTCGCGCTTTTGGATTTGGGCATAACGACCACGGACAGCTTGGCCTCGGCCATGCGGTGCAGCCGACAAATCTGCCCAGAGAGTTGCACAGTCTTAAGGATAAGCGTATTTCCAGCGTGGCTGCAGGATGCTATCACACGGTATTCGTGGGGGGTAAGGGTACCTTGTATGTGTGTGGTCGAAACAATCACGGGCAACTAGGAACCGGCGATACGACGGCACGGCACCTGCCGTTTGCAATTGCCTCTTTTGCGGGGCAACAAGTTACGCAAGTAGCGGCTGGATTCTATCACACATTGGTTCTGACAGGCAAACATCCATCGCGAGCTCATTGTAAAGTTCAGTCGAGCACATCGTGTTTATCAACAGACCAAATACTGCCGCGATTGCACTTGCCAACGTCAAATGAGTCGGAAACTTCTAGATCCCATCATAAGGAATCACAACTTCCGACTTTGACCGACGACACTGCAATGGCGCTTTTTATCGTTGCTCACATGGATCGGCTCACTTTCCCCGCACACGTTTCCGCAGACAAAGTCATGGAGCAAATGGCCATTGATAATGTGAACCCTACTTACATTGATGTTTGCGCGGAGACGTTCGAGTTAACGTCGATTCTTCTCGAATTAGTGTCACATCGTGAAAATGAACTTTGGATGGCCAAGTGCCATGATCCTCCGGGAGATCAATCTTCGGCGCTACAAGACACCGTGCTTGAGTATCACTTCTTGATATTTGCGCTGCTGCGTATTCTCAGGCTAAACGTGTTGCGCCTTGATTTGAATTTATCTGAGATTAAAGAATGCCCCCAACGGTCAACAAGTGACTTTTGGTGGCGACATTCACCGCGTGTGTATCAGAACGAATGCCTATTGATGGCAGATAAAAAGCAGCAGCAGTTCGAGCATGCGAGTTTTGCATTCAACGGCCATATAAACATCTTACGATCCCTACGTGTGTTAGAAGTATTCCTATCTCAAATGGTCCAACGTCCATTTCACAGAGCACGCTCTGCAATTTTCGTCCAACAAGAAGCTGCCTGTGCTTTGTTGAACGGCTTTGACCTGTTCTACCCTTCTAGGAGTCAGCAGGTAGGCTTTCTTATAAACATGCTACAACAACTGCAAATGCAAGCCCAAACACAACAACAACTTCCTTCCAAAGGGGAAATTGCACAACGTTTCCTTCTTGAAAAACTTTTAGAGAAAATAGCACGAGAAAACCTTGCCACTTACATTATTCCTGTTTATAATGTCACTTCCTCTGCTCACAAAGCAAAAAAATTGTTTAGCTTCCTTAGTTTGCTGCTACAACACTCAAACGGGTCCACACGCAAATTCCCAGGTGAGTTTGAAGGCGGTGCAGAAACTTTGCCACCTCTTTGTAAAAGAGTGTTACTCGCTATGCAAAAACAGCTCATGGTATGTGCCGCAACAGCTCAGATCCGCTGTGGTGCAGAACGCCGCAGTTGCCTCAAACTTAATACTTGCACCGCAGTAGAATTTTCAAGTGAATCTTTGATTGAATCGGCGTCAAAGCAACAGACTGTCGAGGAGCTTAAATTGTCTTCTTGCGCGGAATGCTTAGCGAAATATGCACTCATCTTGATAGAATCGCATTTAGACTTACCCGACGGGCGGCTAGCAGATGAGAACACGCCTCGTGAAGGTCATCTGCGATCATCAGATGGTTGTCGGATCTTACTATCCCTAGCCACCGGCTTGATTCATTTTGCTTATCTGCCAGGCCTCGGGATCGAGCTTATATGGCCCGTAGCTCAGTTGCTCACGCTTGTGGATTCCATTGATCTTGGGTCAATCCAAGCTGTTCAACAGGAACCGGCATCGAAGTTGCGTGCTAGTTGGCTCGTAGGGGTCGAGATGAGCTCGCTCCTAAATGACTTGACAAAAACCCTGGCTACACTTGCTGGCAATCTGGCCGCTTCATTTTTTACAGACATGGACACACAGCCGTTGGGATACCTGCATTGGCTTGGTTCAAGTCTGCTTAGATTGGGTGTAGAGCCGAGGTATCACCACATGTTGGCGCGTGACGCCACAGTCCCTACTGAGGCGATTACCGTCAATGCTGTTGAATCGCAGGTGTGTGATTTTCGATTTGAAATGACAAGCGATTACAACAAACGCACGTGCTATGGGCTCTATTGCGCTTGGCTCCGCTCAGCTCTGTGTGGGATTGACCGGACTTATGCACTGGTGGTACGTCAGATTAGATCCTCAACAGACGAGGTGACCTTTATTAATATTGAAGAAATGGCCGCGTCGGCACTGCTAAAACACAACAATCTCACGATGCAGGCTGAATTTTATGCGCTGACAAGATTTGGTCAGGTTTCCAGTGAACATAATTCTTCGCATGTTCCTGGGCGTTTCCTTGCTATCTGGAGTGTAGTTGCTCGACTGACCACGTGGATATGGCAACAACGCAGCAAAAGCGACTCATGCGAGTTCGAGTCTTTACTGTCGAGGATTTTGGCATCTCTGCATGCACTCATGATCTTCCGAAGTGACAGCCCTTGTAGCGTCAACTTGACCTACGTACCCGGGTTCCGACAGCGAAAGAGTCGGCATACAGATGCGACTGTATGCTGGCGACGTGCATTCGTCAAGGTCCGGGTTGTTGTTCGATGGCGAATGCTTTACTGCACACACACGTCAATTTTGATTTCCCCCCTCATGAAATCACGGCAGTTTCCCCTGCGATGTAAATGCGAGATCCTGAATTTCGTCATCGAATTAGTTAATTACAAAAAATCGCCAGATTCGAATCCAGTATTCTCCCTTCTTACAAGGATGGCTAAGGAGCATTACCATCTATTTTTGTGGCGGACTGGAATCAAAGCATATTCCACACTGATGGGCTCGCTCCAATCCCACTCATCAGTGTCCATAATACTCTCGACCTTCCACGAAATCATGCAACGTAGCAATGTGTTTTCTGGTTTGAAACCACAATTGTCGACTATTCAGACAATACTCTCGGTGGACATTTGTATAGCGGCCAGACAATCATGCGAGGATTTCTTCCGGGGCCTATCAAACCATTTAAATTGTCTCGATCAGAGCACAGGGTGCGCCACGGCTGTAAACCCGTTTTCACTTCGCGTTGATTATGCGCGCACAGTGGTGATGATATTGAATTTGTGGGGCACTAAACATACAGAGGCGGATTGGTCATATATAAGTCATGCGGGTGTTCTCCCTGACCTCCACAAGTTGTTTGTGAAGCTGTATACCTCCCTAACAATAAAATTGCCTTACAAGACACACGCGTTCGGCTTGGGATCCCAAGTGCGCGCTCGCTTGGAGGAGTCAAATTCCATTCTCTGCGACAGAAGCCATTTGAAAACGTGTCTTTGTGCGACGTGGGCCTTAATACGACACTTCGGGGCGTCCATTGGTAGTGCCAATGTCAGTGCGGGGAACACCGACCTCTCGTGCACGGATGTCCCGGAGCAATTTCTTTCCGTTATGTACGATCTAGCGAGGCGCTCACTTGTACGACTCAATTCTGATGAGACGCGATTTACAAATTATCGGAGTGATCAAAGCGGGCTGGAAGCACAAGCCGGCTTTCACTTTGATGCTACCCAGGGTCGACGGTGTCATGAGCTCATATCTGCACCCATGCGATTTATGAACATGGAGCCTGGGGTCGTTCTTTCGCCTGGGGAAGTGTTATCATACCCTTGCGGGCCGGACTTCTCAATAACCTGCTGGCTCCTTCTGACACAAGACTCGACGGGATATTACCGTTCCTTATTTTTTCGTGGCCTTAGCAGAGACTCCTGGCCGATAGTCCTCCTTCGCGACCTTGATTTGAGACTAGAAGTTGGGTATCTCGACGAAAATAGCGGTGCTTTCTGTAAGCTAATTACTTCCAAAGATGCTTGCCCACTAAATGCGTGGATTCACATCGGCCTCGTATGTGAGGGCTCCAAACTGCGTCTGTATCTGGATGGGTCACTTGATGCCCAGCAAATTAATTGCGAAGCCCGACCATCCACTCGGCATCCATTATATGTTGGCAGAGTGCCCGACGGGGGCTTTCCCATACACGGCGTGCGCGGAGGCATAGAGGGATCGCTTGCTAATCTACGCTTCTACACGCGAGCACTCTCCCCCATTCATGTACGTGTCCTCTGTGACCAGGGTGCCCCGGAAGAATTTTGCTTTCACGATCGCTTGTGCAACCAAATTTGCGCGGCTGTCTTTTTACTCACCTCGTCTGACTTATTTTTAAAAGCATTACAGCGCTATGATTGGCTGAATTTACTGTTCAATTTCTATCTTTTTGGCACTGCTAGAGTACAGCAGGCAGTCGTTCGCATTCTGCGATACTTGCTACCGACCATATCACCCACAGAAGTTGCCACATTGAAGGAACGCTATGATTGGTTAGGAAAGTCAGCACATAAAAACGTCATCCTAGACTATGAAACAGGAGGGGCGAAGTCAAATTTCTTGAACTATTTGTTAGCCATTATTGGCTGCTCTACTTGGAGATTAAAGCCCGCGTACCTTCACGAAGGTTTGCTGATTTCCTCCGCTGCCCAAGAAGCACGTCTGAACCTGCCCTCACCCCGACTTCTAACTAGGTGTTTTGCGCAGATTGAAGGAAGATCCAATGACTATTTGAGTGTAAAGGATCTTACGGATATCTGCACATTATCTCGTGAAATGATGTGTTTGATTCAGCTATTGTCATGTGCGCCAAAGTGGCAGGAAACTACCTTTAAAATTTTAATCAGCGCACTATCACAGGCTCGGATCTTCATCGAGACAAGGCCGGGCGAAAGCCCAGTATTTTTGTCTCGGTGCCTGGCTACCTTGTGTACACTTGGTGGGGATTCTGGAGGTATCCAGAGGGGCTCTACGATCGTCCTCGCTAATAGTGGGACTCATGCGACAGTCATTGACTGCGATGAGTACTCTTGCTCGGCACAGGTGATCACATCTAAGGAATCCAATGCCTTTCTACCCCCCCAAGGCTACCCCGATTTTTTCACGAAACATTCACCATGTACTAGTAGTGATAGCATGCATTTGAAACGCCTAGCATTGCACTCTTGTTCGGTAAGCAACATTCCAGGCCTAGTCTCTGTTGACTTCGACCAGATATTGGTCCCATTGACTTCAATCGATGCCTGGAGAGCAGTCACGTCCCGCCATAACACCAGTATCCTCACTATAGTGGTGCCATGCGTGCTCAACTTGCTGCGGTTACTGAGCGCCAACGACTTGGCTATCACGCACATCAGAAGTAGTGCCGCTTCGTTTCTGCTCGACCAACTGCGTTCGAGATCGGCGAAGGTTCTCTGGATGTTCACCTCGTGTCCTACGTTGTGTGAATTTATGACATGTCAGAAGATGCTTATGCAAACGCTCCTGCATGCATGCACACAAGTAAGTCTTTTATCATGCCGCTATGCGCAGTTTGAACGACGCACCATTTAGGCCGATTCAACGCCCTTCTTTGTCACATTGGATGATGCAGAGTCTCGAATCATTGCTCTCAGGAAACGCGTGTACCAGGTTGTACGGTGCGATTGGATATAAACTTTTAAAATTTAATTATATTGTGCAGACTTCTGGCCGATAACGGTGCTCCCTCGGGACCAGTGCTGCCAGAAGATGTCCACACGACGGAAGTTGACACCAGCCCTTCAGAAATCACAAAGCCCAAGGTGCAAAATGAGACAATTGCATCCGGTGACACTAGATAACTCAGGGGTTGAGTTTGATGAAGCAAAGGCATAGGACACTACCTAGCGAGCACGCAGACATAGTTGGAGCAGTGCAGGTTGTCAAAGGTACTTTACAAGCTGATGCCGCTCGCAGTCGAAGAAGTATTCCTCATCGCCGACAATACCCCATGGCTCCATTGATCCACAGAGATCAGGTTTTAGCAATGTGTAAGGAATACTACTTCCCTGAGGAACGTAGTTCTTGCATGAACAGATCACCTCGAAGAATCTTTGAGACAAAAATTGAAGCCGTTGGGCTGGACTGGAGCCGGCTGCTCAATACCAGCAAGACCGCGGAATGTACATTAGCATACCTCTACATACGAGCATTGTTGATGCGAATGCTTGGCCAGCACGTGGTGGATTCTGATGTCAAACCGAACAAATACACAACACCAGAGACTCTGTTGAGGCTGATACAATTACTCACATTTCGTGGATGCCAGCTGCCCCTGACTGCTGCCGCTGTCGAAACCAAGCTGCGACGGGCGATAGGATTCGCGTTGCCATCGAGCTCTCAAAAATTGTGCGTCAACTTGCTGCCGTTGGAATCACCAGAATTCTCAGTCGATTTGGTCTCTACAATACAATCTTACTGCATCATCACATTTGAGGCTGCAGCCTATCTTGAGTCGCACGCATCATCAAACTGGGCCTCGCCGGAAGTTTTAGAATTCCATGATATTGATGCACTTTCAAAACTCAATGTTGCGCGCGGACACTGGCTGGTCACATTGCTACTTGCTAATGGCACAAAGTTATTCTCTTCTTCGAAATTGTTTGTTAGGCTCTGTAATTGCATGCGATCTGTAAATGCTTCTTTGAAGGCTACAATTTGCAAAACTCTCATTGAAATATTGGTCGTCTGGCATGAGTCAATGTTGAGAGTGCACACCGATGTTCCTCTACCGTCAAATATGTTTTTCCTGAAACTATTCCGGGAGAGCAGCTTCATTCCACACATGCGTTTGAGCATCGAGAAACGCATTGCATTGGAAAGACGGCAACGTCGATTATCGTTCTCGACATATGTGCAGACCACAGTGCATGTTCTCGCCGCGCTCAATTGCTTAGAAGAACGCTTTGTGACTCATTTTTCTAATGCAGGCCAAACCCTCGAGAAAGTTTTGCCGCCAAAATTAGTATGCGCCATGCCATATGCACTGCATTTAATGTTGGATGCGAGTGGACACGAGTTGAGTCGCACCTGCGTGTACGAATTACGATTATCAGAGGCAATCTGTGGGATGAACCCAAGCCAGGAATCTTATCGTCTAGTATATCGAGGGTCCCACATGCATGCCATTGTAGGGGACCTGATGCCCTCGAGGGCTTATCACTTTAAACTTCGCGTTATAGCAACCACGGGAGTGCCCCTGACGACATATAGCGAAAGAGTTTCTTACGAAACGTCAACCGGGTCACCGTGTGTCTTCGACAAAGGTAAATGTGGTACTGACATTCTCGTAAGTAAAGACGGTCTAACTTCCATGTATGTGGGCAACGAGTCTTGGTCCACTATCATGGGCAGCACTCCCCTGATTGCAGGTGTAAATACGTGGGAAATCACTATAGAAGCATCTGAAACGTCGTATTTATTCATCGGTGTTGCCCAAAAGTCTGCTGACCTTCAGACATTCCTCGGTGGCGATGATTGTTCCTGGGGCTTCATTGGAGACAGGGCTCTTTACCACAAGCGAACAAAACTGAAAATGTATGGCGAGCGCTTCGGTGAAGGTGATGTGGTTACTGTGTCTCTTGACACCAATTTTTGTACACTGTCATTCCAAAAAAATGGTATTGATCTTGGCGTCGCCTTTAAAGGCCTCAGTGGTGATCTGTACCCTGCCGTGGCGTTCTACAATAGAGGTCAGCGGGTGCGATTGGCTCTATCGCCAAGCATGTCACCAGGGGCCGGAATTGTGATTGCGCAGTCCCCATGTGCGTATGGGATTGATGACTTCTTCCACTTTTTGAAAATAATGCTATCAATCTCCATCCAGGGCAGTGTGCAAGTCAAATCATGCTATCGTGTGTATGAAATACATAAACGGTGGTACTCTGGCTTCTTGAAATGGGCCACAAGTGTAGCCGGATACTCGCTTCTCATCGATGACTCAGATGCTGCGTGCTTCCAACATGGGGTCGTAGCAGGGCAGCAGCTGAAAACTCCCCGTGGTATTGCATCTGTTAGGGGGGTTGGCTCCGGTCTTCTGTGGTGTCACTGCAAACCTGAGACTGGTCTGTTTTTCCTTGCCCATCCTGAAGCTACACGCGCACACGAGCCACGCTGCAAAGTTGCCATGGATTTCGAACGCTATAGCGCTATTCTCACTAGGCAACACAACATCAACATTGACAGAGTATTGATTGATGTCATTGACACTCTGAGCTTGTTCTACCATGCAAATCCATGGAATGTAGCACCCCGCAACATTATCGAAGAGTTTCGTTCACAATCCCTCCTCAAAGTAAGCGAGATATTCGATGAGCAGGATCTACTAGACTCTGTCCTCTGTCGTGCTTCTCTTTTACTTTCTTTCAATCAGGAAATTCCATGTTCGCTTCCATTTCTTATGCATGCTAGCAATCTCGGCAATCAGAGGTTTACCAAAAGCTGGATCACAGGTGGTCTTTGTGAAATAAAATATCCAAGCCTGGTCCTGTCTTTAAGTCGGAATTACATTTTTGCATTCACAAAAAAAAACATATTTAATCAGTATATTAGATACACAACAGCTCAGGCAAAGAAGGCTGAAGACGACTACGACTACCCTGATGATTTGCCCCTGGTCGTCTTAAATAGGCGCAAAGCGCTGGTAGACCCCATGGCAGCACCCGAGGTGCCTCAAAAAGCTTATTCTCTCATCCTAAGTAGTTTTACATTTGTTTTTGTGCAGCTACGTTTGTCATCGTCAGTATTTGGGCAGTTGTTTGATGAGTTACACTTTCTCGAAGCGCCGCTGTTGCGGATGGGCTACATGCATCCTATGGACGATGGGCAGGAACGCACATTTAAGGTTAAATTCGATGGGGAAGGTGTAGACGACTATGGTGGTCCATATCGTGAAGTATTTGCCCAGATACCATCTGAGTTGCAAGCATTCAAGTGCTCTCCAGACAGCAGTAGAACCACGTGTTACCTTCCGGTGTTCCAGCCAACGCCAAATACTGCCAGTGACACTGAGTTGGATGTTCCAAAGTTCATTCTACGTCCTCAGTACACTGCCCCAATGTATTTGGAGTTGTGTAACTTCCTGGGACAATTAGTTGGTATCGCTTTGCGCTCCAAGGTCAGTATATACAGCGCACACGCCTTTGTGGGCACACGCGCTGCCATAGGCACTGATGCCACTCGAATTCCCCCCTATCATCTGGAAGGTGCTAGTCGGCGAAGATGCAAATGCACATGATCTGGCAAGTTTTGATCGCGATGCCCTCATGATGTTAAAAAGAATAAGTGATATTTATGAGGCATGGTGCAAAGATGACATACGCCCACGAGAAACGCCAGCTGATCCTAGTGCTGGCTTGTTTTGGGTTTCAAATCTCAGCGATGGCACTAGTGTAGAGCTGCACCCCAGCGGAAGTTCCGAACTTGTGAATATGTCTGATATTCCCCTCTTTCTTAAAGTATCGAGCGAGTGTCGTTTGCAGGAGAGTAAGTTTGCTATGCTCGCAATGCGGACCGGTGCGCGACCTCTTCTTTCTTAAACTCAGGATTGTACCGCACAGGGCTTTCATGTGTGATCCCGCCTTGCGTGTTACAGCTTCTGAGCTGGGCGGAGCTCGAAAAAAAAGTGTGTGGAACTCCAGGAATAGACATAGAACTGCTCAAACAAAACACAGAATATGATGACGATATTCAACCTAATGACAACCACATAAAATTGTTCTGGTATAGAATCAAGCACTGAATCACATTGCTTAGTGCCCTCTCCCAGGGATGCGCTCCGTTCATTTACTGGCCATGAGCGTTCTACTTTTTTACGCTTTGTTTGGGCGCGCACCCGGCTGCCGCCTACCCAAATGGAGTTCACCCAAAAGTTTAAGATACAGGTGGTTCATACCAGAGGATGGATACCAAACTCATTTGGCTTTAGGCTGCCATAGGCGACGGTCCACGAGAGAGCCCAAATAAATATCTCCCCAAAGCCCATACTTGCTTCTTCTCATTGAACTTGCCGAAGTACTCGTCCCATGAGGTTGGTTCATATCTCACTCACTTAGCCTTTTGAATGTCGATATTTATTTCCATAGGTTATGGTAAGTAAGCTGCGGTATGCCATGTTCAATTGCATCGAGATGGACGCCGATTTCAAATTAACAGACACAGAGCTTGCGGCCTGGTCATAGTCCCCCCCCAAAAGATACAAGATTACCCATCGGCCAATTGTCCGAGCAGCAGGCCCCGCGGCCGGGGTAGCGGGTAGTAGTTGATGAGCCGGTGGTAGGGTGCGAACCGCCCGGGCTGGGCCGCAGTGGGGCCTGGGCTTTAAAGCCGGCGGCATGTGTCCCTCGCGCGGGGGAATGGGGTGGCCGGACACAAGGACCCGACCGCAGATCGCCAACCAAAACCGCCGCCAAGCGCGCAATTAAGTTTGCGATGTATATTCAAAGAACTTGAAAGTGTCTTGCAAGAATTTTCTGTAATTCAGCCGAACTATTGTGCCCTTGATTTATTTCAAGTGCTTTTGACACCATTGCGAAAGCACCCTGGAAGTTTCCGAGTTTGTATGCGAGCAATGCTCCATTAAAATAAGGCTGAAAAAGGTGAGGGGCAGTCTCCTGCGCATTGAGAAAGATAGCTTGTGCTGATTCAATTCTGCTCTTTTGTAGCTCAAGAATACCAAGATTACACAGACTTTCGGCGTGTCCTCTATCTAGAGAAAGCGATATTTTGAAAGATTGGTAAGCCATGTCAATGTCGCCAATACCGATGCCTACGTGCCCGATATTATACCAAACATCTGCAGAATCGTCAGCAAGTTGAAGCGCTCGATCAAAACATCCAAGAGCCAAATCAAATTGCGAAGAGTAAAAGCAGCAAAGACCGAGATTGTTCCATATCTCGGGACCAGAAACACCCATTTGAAGAAGGCGGCGATAATAACGAAGACTCAATTCCGGCTGGTGGGAATAAAAGTAGTTTGCTGCAAGACAGGCCAGCCCTTCTACATTCGATGCATCTAGCATCAAAACTCGTTGATAAAAAACAACACTGGGCCCCAAAGCGTACATCATCTCATGAATTCTTGCAATGCCCAACTGTAGGCGAGGCTCTGTTGGGGCTTCTTCCACGGCCTTCTGCAACGCTTTCAGAGCAGTATTAGGCTGATCGAGGCGCAGGTAGACCTTTGCTAACTCAAGTACCGTCGTTGTCATGTTTTGGTCACGCAACGAGGACAAGAGTTGGCGTTCTGAATCTCTGTATAGGCCAAGGCGATAGTAACACTTCGCAAGCCGACATTTCCACCACCAATCTTTGAAACAGGCTTCCTTTGTGGCTTCTGCACATAACTCTAGCGCGCGCGTCACATTGCGCTCGTGATAGATGAGGTAATCACATATGGCTTTTGCCATCGCTGTCCTGCGCACCAGTCGGGTAAACTCCAGTCGTTCAATGTTTAAGAAGCCCCCCCCTGGCTGAGCCGCTACTGATGCAGTTCCAAGTCTGACCTCGCGACCTAAAGTGGTTACAGGGCGTCCTTGGCCGGTTGCTGTTGCTGTATTGCGAAGTGCAAGCAAGACCCCAGTCTGTCCCGTTATAGGACGGCAAGCAGAGCCCGGCTTGGCGAAACCAGTCAAAGGGCGTCCAAAGGTTGAAACGGGCCGAACACACTGATCTGCGGCGTTTACCGTAGCTGCAGTGGCAGGGCGCATTACGGATGTTCCAGGCCTATGTGATGTCAACACCAATAATTTTGGGAGTGCGCACTCTTCATACCTTGGCATTGAATCCACTGCGTTGTCATCAAGCATTAGATCCGCAAGGCCTTCATCCTCTAGTTCCGTGTCGTCAGTCCAGTTTCGGGCGCTCAATGAACGGCACTTGAAAAATACAGCCGCTTGGTCTCTTGGCTGAATCTGCAAGAGCTCAGTGCATGCAGCCGAGCATTTGTCGTACTGACGTCTGCGATAATGCATCATGGCTACCCAAAGCTACGCAAACTGGAATTGGATAAGTCAATGAGACGTACTTACCAGATCGGTTTCCTCCATAAGCTGAGCGCAGATCCAAGAGCCGGGGGCGCAAAAGAACGGCACTTATTTCATGCTTGCAGAGACCAAAAAAAGAGGAAAAAGAGGGGCTAGAAAAAAACCGGCGCCGGAGGCCAGCGTAAAAGAAAGAAGTTGGGGACCTTGCTACGTCCCTCGAGCCCCGTGAGAGCGGTACAGAAGTGCGTCGTATTTCTGACACAGCGACGTAGAGTTTCCTCTACTAGTAGCCTGAGTCGGAGGATACTGTAAAAGGCGTTGTACTAGTAAAGGAATGTAAGCTCCTTCACTGTAGACTAGAAAGGTAGATATTTACACTGCCCGATACACCGCCGGGATATAGAGGCACTAAGCCGGTGAGCTGCCTATGCACCTCCCAGGCTCCTCGGTCACTAAAAGTGTGCAAGAGAAAGAAAGACGGCTGCTGGGGTTTTGGCCATTCGCTGTTGCGCCTCGACAGGAGGTCGGCAGTGAAATTTCCCGGTGAAGGTTTATACTCAGCAGCCTTTGTATGCAGTGTCCTCAGAGAAGACCCAACCGTCAATGCTAAGTCCAGGGGCCCATCCGAAATTTCTCCTTGCCTCCGAGTCCGCAAACCTAAGCTCATAACGCCACGGCTATGGTTCACCTGATCTGGTCTGGTCTCTGCATCCTCTCGGACAATCGCCGTTGCCGAAGAATGGACTAGTCCACACTCCGATTCATTTGAAATCACCTAGCAAGAGAGAAGCTCATGTGTCCCAGCTTTGACTTCTCTACTTCCCCTGAATAAATCAGAGAAACATATATAATTTGTACAAGACTTCGTAACGATTTTTAGCTGGCTCGAGGATGAAGCTTAAACGATTTCTGTTGGTGGGTCCCACCATTTTTCCATAATTGATCGTTCACCAAAGAGGTATTACCCGCCCGGGGTTATTCTGGAGTATGAGTTAAGAGACAAAAGTCGCGAAACGAAAGAAATCGATTTACTTCACCTTTCCCCCGAGTATGTAAAGTTATGTGTGTTGAAAAGTCCATCTGCGTCTAGGACCGATGTCGAAGTTCTTGTGAATCAAGTCACTTTTGAAGAGCCATTAATCAGTGATAATCGAAAACCACAGCTACGACGCTTAATCTACAGTACGAAAATAAGGCTATGTCCTGATAACTTCACGAATTTGTCACAGAACTGATTGAAAAACTTGAAAATAACGAAAATAGTGACTACTATCTATTCAAGATTCTCAGGGCGCATATTCTGCCTCTGACGAATTGCGCATTTAACAAGCAAGGTGACAAATTCATCACTGGAAGTTATGACAGAACTTGTAAAATCTGGCGAACTGAAACTGGGGAAGAATTGCTGACTCTTGAAGGTCATCGTAATGTGGTTTATGCGATCGCGTTCAACAACCCCTGGGGTAATAAAATCATAACAGGATCTTTCGGTATGTGCCCAGCCTACAGCGTTGTACAATGGCCCCTATGTAGACAAAACGTGCAAAATCTGGAATGCAGATAATGGTGACCTCTATCATACGTATCGTGGACATGCCACCGAAATTGTTTGCTTATCCTTCAATCCTCATGGAATCATTGTCGCAACTGGTTCCATGGACAACACGGCCAGGCTGTGGGACGTGGAGTCTGGGGAGTGTCTGCATACACTACTTGGCCACACTGCAGAAATCGTGAGTTTAAATTTCGACACCAGCGGACAGAAAATAATAACGGGCTCGTTTGATCACACCGTCAAGGTCTGGGATGTAAGGACTGGTCGTTGTATTCACACATTGGCTGGGCACAATGGTGAAATCTCAAGCACGCAGGTTTGTTCTACTCTAGCGTCCTGAAACGGATTTGTCACCTTCGTAGTTCAACTACCAATCTGATTTGTGTATAAGCGGCTCCATCGACCGTACATGTAAGGTTTGGGATGTTTCCAGTGGCCAGTGTGTGCATACACTTCGAGGCCATAATGATGAAATTCTGGATGTTTGCTACAATGCTACTGGCTCAAGGTTGGTGACAGCTTCTGCTGATGGGACATCTCGTGTATTCAACACCATGACTGGAGCTTGTCAGTCCATTCTAATTGGCCACGAAGGCGAGATTTCAAAGGTTGCATTCAACCCCCAAGGTGTGAGAATTCTGACTGCAAGCAGTGACAAGACGGCGCGCCTATGGGACATGGAAACTGGCGACTGTCTTCAGGTGAGCATCCATCAATTAATTCTCGATCACGCGGGTGCATCGTAGATCCTCGAGGGTCACACTGACGAAATATTTAGCTGTGCATTTAACTACAGCGGCGATACCATCATCACAGGTTCCAAGGATAATACATGTCGCATCTGGAAATGTGAGTTGTGCTCCCTTTTGAAGTGTGAATCCCGGACAACACAGGCTGAGGTGGCGGTCTTCCTTGCTAGAGAGCCTGATCTCCAATCCGGGGCATCTCCCCGCACCGCTCTAACCCCCCCCCCGCGCTCCTTCTGGGTTTATGCTACTGGGCAGAGCCGCGAGGCCGCACCAAGTTGTGGGCGCTAGGACCCCTGTTTCTAGCTCTGTTTCTGGTTCTTGGAAACCGGACCTGCCAAGCCCCCAACCAGAGTCTGCCGACTCTGACAGGGCCTTGAGGGGAAATGGCAGTGTTCCTGACCTAGACGGAAAATGGAAAAGGCGGCCCCACGCTGCACCGGCGTCCAGTCCGACCAGCCCGGGCGTAGATGCGCCAAGGGCAGCGAAGGGTCGCACGTCTGCGCGCACTTGGCGGCGCATACAAGGGTCAAAACAGGCGTGCTTCCGGACGACATCGCCTGGAAGGCGTACGTGCGAGCCTCGGAGGAGCCCCTTAGCCAGAGGGGGCCGACCACCAGGCATACACCAGCCCCGGCATACACCGGCATAGCAGCCGCATAGCAGCCGCATAGCGGACGCATAGCGGACGCATAGCGGACGCATAGCAGCCGCATACCACCCGCATAGCAGGCGCATAGTAGACGCATAGCAGCCGCATACCACCAGCATAGCAGGCGCATAAGACCAGCATAGCAGGCGCATAAGACCAGCATAGCAGGCGCATACCACCAGCATAGCAGCCCGGCGACCGCTGTCGACGACCCCAGGCGACGGCCGCCGGAGGTCGCCGCATAGCAGGCGCATACCACCAGCATAGCAGCCGCATACCACCGGCATAGCAGCCGCATACCACCGGCATAGCAGCCGCATACCACCGGCATAGCAGCCGCATACCACCCGCATACCACCCGCATACGACCAGCATAGCAGCCGCATACCACCCGCATAAAACCCGCATAAAACCCGCATACCACCCGCATACCACCCGCATAAAACCCGCATAGTAGGCGCATACCAC
>Ga0257106_1000571_pt1 | contig 21297 bp, 24 predicted proteins | sample LP_taG_3_FD_190177 | JGI IMG/M metagenome (GOLD analysis project Ga0257106, IMG submission 190177) | Marine microbial communities from Northeast Subartic Pacific Ocean, Canada - LP_J_2011_P26_10m | ecosystem: Environmental > Aquatic > Marine > Oceanic | place: Canada: Northeast Subartic Pacific...
TTTTCTTTGGATTTTGATTTGTTTTTTTCTTTTTCTTCAGATTTAGGTTCGGATGATTTGATTTTTAATATATTTGATTCTTCTAAAAATTTTTGAAATAGCGGTAATGCTTCCACAAATTGTAGTGCTGTTTTTTCTCCCAAACCTTCTACTGATTTAATTTTTGTTATTAGTTCTGCTTTTTCTTGTGTTTGTGTTGTTTGTGTTGTTGTTAAAATATTTGGATGTGCTTTTAATATTAATTGAATTCGTTTTTCCGCAAAACCTCTTCCAAAAATATTTGATGCTGATGCTAATTTTGCCAAAGAAGATTTTTTTACTTGTTTTTGTATTGAATTATAAATTTTTGTTGCCATTTTATCTTTAAAAGTATCTATAGATTCTATATCTTCTTTCGATAATGCTAAAATTTGTTGTATAGTATTATGATTTGCTTTTATTAATTTTTTTATATTTCCTTCTCCTAAACCTTCTACTTCTAATGTTTTGAAAAATCCTGTAATATTTTTCAAAAGAACAGTTTCATTTGTTTCTGGATTTTTCAATACAAAATCTGTGTTGGTTTTGTTAAATTCATATTCGCTTTTTGGTAATTTCGGTAATATTGCTTCATCTGCGGGTGTTAATACTTCCAAAATATTTGGAATTACACCACCCGATCTATTTAATTTTATTGTTGTTCCCAAACCTATTTTATTATCTAATACATATTTTGCATTAAAACAAGTTGCATATGTTACTGTTACACCATCTACTTCTATTGGTTCAATTTCTATTTTTGGTTTTAAATAACCATCTTTTGATGCTTCATAATGAACATTAACTACTCTTGCTTCTACTACTTGGTCTGTAATTATCATTTTGAATGCAAATGCATGGTCTGGATTTTTACTTTGTCTTGGATATACTTTATCTTCAATATTAATTATTCCATCAATAGTATATTCATAATTTGCTTTATAATTTGTTAATTTTTCTGATAAAAATTCATTTGTTAATTGTGTTTGTGTTATGTTTTTCTCATATTGAACTATATTGATATTTGGTTTTAAACTTTCTAAAAATTCAAATTGTTCGGATGGTTTTAGCTCTATTGGAACTATTACTTCATATGCTACAAAATCTAAATCAGCGATTTTAATTTCCTCTATTTTTGTTAATTTTTTTTTGTTAACTAATCCCGATACAAAATTTCTTGAATTTTTATAAGTTTCTGAATATTTATTTTTAAATACTTCTTCTTTAATAATTAATTCACCTCTTATTGCCATTGGTTCTTCTGTTTTAGGTGGTAGTTTTAATAATGGTATTAAATGATCAATTAATTGACCATATTTTCCATTACCACGTGTATAAAGATGTGGAATTGTTTCATTTGTTGTATATAATGCACTTACTCCGTCTAATTTTGCCGAGATTACAAAGGGGTCACTATATTTTGATTTGAATTTTGTTAAAGCATTTGTGTCTGGTTTTATTTTATCCATAGACCACATTTCATATGGAAGTTTTACTTTATCTTTTGTTATTTCTAGTGCTGCGTGTTGGTCTTTTGCAATATTATTATTTGGATATTTTTCTAACATATAATCTCTTAAAATATCGTATTGGTTATCACTTAATAATGGTTCTGAATCTGAATCATAATAGGTTTTATTTATTAATTTTATCATTTTTGTTAATTCATCTTCCGAATAAAATGTCAATTCTTTGACTTTATTTTTGAAATCTTCTATATTTTTAATTATTGATTTTTTTGTTGATTTAACTTTTAATGTTTTATTTTTTGGTTTTGCTTCATCTTTTACTTTTAATGTTTTTGCTTCTGGTTTTTTATACTCTTCTTTTCCGACATCTTGCCATTTTGCTTCTTCGCCAAAATAATAATAGTTATTTTCTTTTACTTTTGCTTCTGGTTTTGGTGCTACTTCTGGTTTTGGTGCTACTTCTGGTTTTGGTGCTACTTCTGGTTTTGGTGCTACTTCTGGTTTTGGTGCTACTTCTGGTTTTGGTGCTACTTCTGGTTTTGGTGCTACTTCTTTTAAAACTACCGCATTTCCGTCTTTGCGTTCGTTTGGTTCTTTATAAATCATATTTAAATAATCAAATATATCTTTTTCTGAATTGAAAGCTGGATTTGTTATTTTTTCTGTTTTTTCTTTTGCTTTATTGATTTTATGTATTCCATGTTCATTTAGTGTAAGTTGTTGATTTAATGCATGTTGTCTCATTGATGTATTAAATTCTTTTGAACCGGTAAAATATAATATTGAGAAAGCATATTCTTCTTGTGGGCTGTATAAAAAGTCTACTCTTCGTGCTTTTGATTCTGGAGTTAATTTTGCAATAACCATTGATTTAGAGTCTCCATTCGTTAATTGAGCAACAATAATATTTTTTTTCACTAATAATTTAATAAAATCATAATAAATAAGTTTGTTATTATTGTAACTTGTAAATATGAAATCAATATCACCTGATTCTGGTTTTCCTCGTCTATAACTACCAACTATTTCAAATTTGTGATTTTCTAATGATTCATCATTTATGTTTAATAGCTCTAAAAATTCTTTTTTGAAAAGTTTTTCAAATTCTACTATTTCTGCTCTTGGAATTCTTTCATTTGTTTCTTCAAAATAAATTAATCCTTTTTGTTGTTTGTCATCTAATAATGGAAGGTTTTTCTTTTTTCCACGTATTTTTTCATCTTTACGTTTTTTAAGTTCTTCAATAGTAAATATATTTAAATCTATTATTTCTTGTCCTCGTTTCTCTCCTATTCCGTGAATTTGCATAAATATTTCTTTGATTTTTTCTTTCTTATATTCTTCTGTACCTTCTGGATATTTTTCACGTAAACTATTTAGATTTTTAACTTGTTTGGTTGAAATAAATTCGTTTAATTTATCAATCATTGCTTTTCCTATTCCTGGTAAATCTTTAATTTGTGATGAATCATTTAATTCACCATTTAAATTCTCAATTATTTCAATTGCTTTTGCATAACTATTTGATTTAAAACTATCTTTTACATAATTTTTATTGTAAAACTTTAATTCTTTTAAAATTTCTATATAATCTTTTTTGTAATCTATTGTTGTCATTTAATATAGTTTAAATAATTATTATTAATATTTTTAATTTTCAATTTTAATTTATATATAATTTTCTTTGCTATATATAAATTAATATGGTTTTTAAAATGTTTAGTATAGGATCTCATACAAGAAAAATGAATGGAAAACTTATTAAAAATGATAATTATAAAATGCGTGTAAATCCAAATAATAAAGGTTTAGTTAAGGTATATACTAAACAAAAAGATGGTAATGCATATAATAATGAATTTAATAATCAAGAAGACTTTATGAGATTTTTTCTTGCAAATGAAAAATCTTTATTTAAAATGAATAAAAATATAGGACAACAAACTAAAAAACAAAAACCTAAAAAACAAAAACCTAAAAAACAAAAACCTAATTCATATTATAAAACACGTTTTAAACAATTACAAAAAAAACAACAAAAACAACAAAAACAACAAAAAAAACAAAAACAACAAACTGAAAAAATAAAAAGACAAATTAAACATTTACAAAGAAGTCTCTCATAAATTTTTATAAATACTTGAAAAAATTGGATTAGCTTTATTAATTTCTATTTTTTCTAATAATTCTTCTTTGCTTATTAAATTTGGGTTTAAATTATTTAAATATTTATTATTTGCATAAAGTATATTATTAATATAATAAACATATTCAATATAAAATTTATGATTCTGATTTTTTTTTAAATCTTTTAATAATATTATAAAATCAGTAAGATTGTTTAATTCTTCAAATTCAAATAGTATAATTTTATTATTTTTCTTAATAAAATTATTTATTCCTTCCAATTCATAATCATTATAAATATTTGATGCATATAAATTATTTCCACAATCTATTAATAAATTTTCTGTTTCTGAATGATTATTATTATTTTTAAGATTTATATTTAATGATATATTATAACTCATTGTTTCTTATTTATATATTCTGTATTATAATAAATATTAAATATTAAAAATAATATTAGTAATTTAATTAATAATAATATTTAAAAATGTATAGCCTATATAGCCATGAGTATTTAAATAATGTTGATTATTTTGTAAAATGTTTTTTTACTAATACTTCTAATTATTGTATAACTTATAATAAACAAAATATTTTACAAGCTAATAATGATGATTTTATTACAAAATTTGATTATAATTTTTTTAATATTTCATGTTTTATGTTTTTTATAATATCTTCTTTTACTTGGTTATTATTTTTTATAGGAAACATACATGTTAATATTAATGAAAAATTTATTGCTTATTATACAAAAAACGTAGATTGTCTTGATTATGATATTTTTTTATTTGAATATTTTGAAGAATTTGATAATTTAGTAAATAGAGATTTATCTGAAAATGATTTAAAAAAATTAAAAAATGATTTTATTAAAGTTAATAATAGGTTTGGAGAGATTATCATAAATTATGATCATAGAAATCAAGGGTTTAATTATTATTGCAAGCAACCCAACAGTTATAGTTTTGAATATTTAGAAAGTGTAAGCAGAATTTATGTTGTTAATTATGATTGTAAAAATGTATATGTTTGTGATTATGATGATGAAGAGGATAATGATGAACAGGATGAGGGCGATGATAATGATGGTTTAGAAAAAGAAAAAACAGAAGAAAAAGAAAAAAAAAGTGTATTTTTTAATAGAAAAAAAAAAAATAATTCTTACAATATTACATCTATTAATGGTAAAAATAAAGAGATTGTTTCTAATAAATATAAATATAAAGGTAACATTGAAAAATTTGCAAAAATTTGTAAATTTCATGATTATAATATTATTGAAAATGAGTTAAATTATGACATTGTTACTGATGCTGGTTTTTATGATTATAAAATTGATTTTTTTAAATTAGAAAAAAATAAAAATAATAAGATTATTGATAACAGTAATAATATTATAAAAAATAAGAATTTTTTTTTAGACTTATTAAAATCTGGTTCAAATACAAATATAGATTCAAAGGAAGAGGTCTTTGAAAATTTGGAAACACAATCTAATATTTCGGATTTTTCAGATATTTCTTCGTTTGAAGAGCTAAATATTGATGATAAAAAAACAAAAAAAAGTTATTTATCGTTTAAAGATTTTAAAAAAAAATTATAATATATAATGAAATTATAATATATAATGAAATTAATATTTTACTTTTTAATTCTTTTATTGATTATTATAGAAGTAAGTGCTCAATATTTATTTAAATTAACTTATCTAAAAAAAACTAATTTAACAAATAAATATGATAATGTCAATTATCATTTCATAATTGGTTTTATATTATATTCTATTAGTGGTTTTTTTGTGTATAAAGTTTTAGAATATGGGGATCTTGGAGTTATTAATGTTATATGGCATTTATTACACTTCTTTTCTTTATTTTTTGTTAGTTATTATTTTTTGGGGGAAAAACTGACTAATAAAAAAATCATTGGTTCTATATTTGGTATTATTAGTTTATTTTTATTGATGGGTGAAGGACATCAACATTGATTCTCTTTTTTAAATTCTAAAAATCCTATTGACTTTTCTAAACAAAATGATGATTCTAATTGTTCTTTAGCAATATTTAATGCTTCTTTTTCTATTGTATTTAATGAATTAATATATTTCGTTATTAATTCTTTAATATCAGGTGATTTATTATCTTCTTCTTCCATCTTATAATTTATAATATTATATAAAAAATTATATAATATTATTTGTAAATTTTTTTTTAATTATAATTAAAACACAATAATAACTTTTTATTGTTTATTATTGTAAATTGATTTTCTAAACTTGAATTCGCTGATGAAAAAGATTTAATTATATTTGTTAATTCATTATTAATAGTATAATTATTATTTATTAAGAAGTCATATATTTGTGTCAAATCTTCTATTGTACAATAATTTAATTTATTGTTTATAAAACTATTTATGCTTTTAACAGAATTATCTAATATCTTTTTATTAATTGCATAACTACAATAATTTGTATTTGACATATTTATTTTTGTCGATACATTTTTTATAGAAATTAAATTTATATAATTTTTAATAGCACCATTTGGTATATTACTTAATGTTAATAATTGATAATAATTTTCTGTTTGAAAATCATAATAATTTTCAAGAAATAAATTTGTAGAATTCATATTTATATTATATTATTTTATTATAAAACCATAATATAATGATAAATCAACAAAATAATAAACAAACCTTTTTAGGAGAAGGTAGTTACGGGTGTGTTATTAAACCTGGTTATTCATGTAATGGTGATACTAATAAATCTAAAACTAAAGTTACAAAAATAACTGAAATTAATTTTGCTAGTTTAAATGAATTTTATATATCTAATATGATTAAAAATATTAAAATTAATAATAAAAAAATTTATCATAATCATTTTGTACCAATTAATAAAAAATGTAATGTTAAGTATAATATTTTAAAAAATTTTCAAATTGACAAATGTAATAATTTTTTAGATAATATTTATGATTATAATTTTAATAACACTTTATTTACAAAACAATTTTTTATTTTTACCTTAAAATATGTTGATGGTCTAAAAATTAAAAAATATTTGTTAGGAAAAAAATTTAATGATGATTATTTTTCAATTTCAAATACTGTTTCTTCATTAAATACTGATAATTATAGTAATTATCAAATTTTTTTTAATAATTTTATTACTAGTTATTTTTACTTATTAAAATCTATTATTTTAATGCAAAATAATAATATTATACATAATGATCTTTATAATAGAAATATGTTATTTGAATTAAAAAAAAATAAACCTTTAATTATTGATTTTGGTTTAAGTTATGATAAAAAAAAATTTTATAAAAACACTAAAAATTATACCATTGATATTAAATATATACATAGTTTTTTTTTTGATTATAGAGAGAAACATTATGATCTTAATACTGAAAAACGATTTATTTCTTTTATTATTAATAATAAATCTAATTATTTTACTAATAGAGTTACAAAAAGTTATCAAAAAAATGAGTTAACTAAAAATATTATTGATAATTTTATTAATGATATTATGGATACTATCAAAAAAAAAGACTGTTTTAATTATATTTTTGAAAATGATGAATTTAATTATTATAAAAATTCTTTAGAAAAATTTTACTATGATTTTTTGGATAAAAATAAATATGATACATATTTTAAAATTATTAATAAATTATTAACCAATGTTTTTCAATATACTGATTTATATTCTTTAACTCTTGAATATATTGAAATATTGTTTTATTTTAAATTTAATAATAATTATTTTGATAATAAATATTCCAATTCTTTACTATATTTATTTATACAAATATTTAAAATTATTATATTACCTGATCATAATAAGAAAATTAATACTAATCAAATATTTATTATTTTTAAATTTATATTGGATAAAATTTATAATTATAATAATACTAACCAAGATAACTTAAATACTGAAACTGATACTCAAAATGAAATTATTTTTCAAGAATTTAAAGATATACTTAAAAAAAATAATATTGATATTAATTTATTTAATAATAAAAAATATTCTTATTTTGATTTTAAAAAATTATTATTTAATAATGAAACAATTAAAGATTTAAAAAAGATTAATATTAAATATCATCAATTCAATTATTAAAAATCTATTATTTTTAATAGTTATTTTTAATAGTTATTTTTTTCTTACTTTTTTTGTATTGTTTAACTTTATATATTTTGTTTTTCTATTATATCTATTATCTTCTTTTTTTTCTAATATAAATATTAAACTATTTGTTTTATTAAAATATATATCGTATTCATCTTTTTTTTTTAATTTTTCTATATTATTTAAATTCTTTATTATCTGTAAATTATAAATATTATAATCATTATTAAAAATTTCAATACTATTATTAGTTATTTCTTCTAAATCTTCAATTGATAAATTTAAATTAAAATTTAAAAAATATTTTATTGAATTATTTGTTTTTTTATATATATCATTTAATCTTTTAATTATCTTAATTAAAATATTATTATCTTCTTTATTATAAATAAATTTATATTTATTAGTTTTATTTTCCGAAGGTATTATACATATTATTTTAATTATATCTTTTACATCTTCTAAATCTTTTACATCTTCTAAATCTTCTAAATCTTCTAAATCTTCTAAATCTTCTAAATCTTCTAAATCTTCTGCATCTTCTGCATCTTCTGCATCTTCTGCATCTTTTGCATCTTTTGCATCTTTTGCATCTTTTGCATCTTTTGCATCTTTTGCATATTTTGCATCTTTTATATTTTCTATATTTTCTATATTTTCTATATTTTCTATATTTTCTATATTTTCTATATTTTCTATATTTTCTATATTTTCTATATTTATTAATGACATTGACATTTAGATAATATAAAAAAATTTTAAATAAAATTTAAATTAACTTAATTATTAACTTAATTATTAACTTAATTATTAACTTAATTATTAACTTAATTATTAACTTAAAATGTAAATTTATACGAATCATCATCTGATAAATCATTATCACTATATTCTGAATTATTATCATTACTAAACATTTCTTCTATATTTTTGTCTTCTAATATCATTCTTTCTATTTCTTTCTTATAATTAAAATAAATTGATAAATCTCCTCTTAATTCTATATCTGTATCTCTAAAATCATTCCAATTTTTTATCATATTATTTAAAATTAATTTAATTTTTTTCTTTTCTAAATCTAATTTTAAATAATATTCACTGTATGGTCTAACTATTTTTTTTTCTTTTGTTTTTTGATTTATACTTAAAATTGTCCACCCATTTCTTGATAAATCTTTTAAATTATTTATTTTTTTTATTTTTTTTATTTCTTTTTCTTCTATGTTTTTTTCTAGTAATATATTCGCAAAATTAATATTTATATTCATTTATCTTATATAAAATCAGTTTATAACTATCTATTTATTATATTTTTATTTTTATTTTTATTTTTATTCAATTTTTTTTTCTTTTCAATTTTTTTTCTTTTATTATAATAATGTTGGGTATTAAATATCGTAATTCTAGAATTAATAATAATAAAACTAATGTTAGTTACAATGTTAATAGTTATTATAATAATGGTGGGGGAGCTTCCACTATGAAAAAAAAATATGGTAATAAATTTAATAATGCAGGAGCACATGGGGTTAGTCAAGCTTCTACTTTTTCACTAAATGGAAATGCTAATCATTATTATGTTGGAAACCCTAATAGCAATTTTAGTCATGATCCTTTTAGTAATATTACTATGACTACTAATCTTGGTCTTAATAAAAATATGAGTGCAAGTGTAAAAAATACTAAAGGCTTATTTCAAACGCGTCTTAAATCTGATAATAAAATTGTTTGTAATCCCGTAAATTCATTTGACTGTTATAAAAAAGTAAATATTAAATTACAACAAGAATATGAAAAAGATTTTGTTGATTCTTCTGCTTGTGGAATTAATTCCAATGCTGGATTTAATAAACATTTTAGAGGTGAAAATAAAGATTCTAGTAGTAAAATAGAACGTGCTAAATGTATAGTTGATAGATCTAATTATAAAGAACAGCTTAAAAATGCGAATACATATAATAATAATTCTAAAGATTGTAAAAAATGTAATGTTACTAAAGATCTTACTGCTGTTAATGCTTATGTAGTTGGTTATGATGTTTATATGTTAAAAAAGAAAAAATGTTTTTCTTATAATCCACCTGATGCCAAAGTAATTGCTTGTTAGATTTTTATTTTTTTTTTGGACTTATGTTTTCTTTGTTGTTTATGTTTTTGTTTTTTTCTTTATTTATAAATTTATTTCCTGCACTTTCATGATTTAATGTTATGTTTTTGGGATTTTCGCTTACAAATGTATTGTCTTTTGAACTAAAAACAATACGTTTAATATTCAAATCTATTATCATGTTTAGACAATTCTGGCACGGTGCAGAATCTTGTAAGTTATTTTTATTATCACATCTAACTACATATATTGTTGTTTTTTTTAAAAGTTTTCTAACTTCTTCCAGATTCTTATTTTTATTTGTTATAATTGAACTATTCTTGACCGACTTTTATACTATTTCCGTGTTTTCCAGATGTATTCGTTGAGCAAGAATGAAACATATTACGCAATGAAGCGATTTCAGCATGACAAGTACAAGTATTTGAAATAAAATCATCCTTTGAATGCGTCCTATAATGATTGTGTCCTCGTCCCATGATTTTACCATTTGTTACTGCTACCGCACCATGCCTCATTAATACTGGAGAATTTTGTGCTTCATTAGCCGCGCTATTGATAAACATCATATCTTTTGTGCTAATCATTTTATTGATTGAATTATTTGATGTATATAATTTGTATAATTTATATTTATGTATCAATTTTTTTTTACATAAAATTTAATTATTATATTTTTAAATTATAAATGCTTTTTTTAAACAGATATTCAAATAAAGATTTGAATAATCTAAAAAATAAAAGTATTCATAAAAAATTAGATAAATTAGCAAGAGACATGAATAAATTTCCATGTAAAACTTGGAAAAAAAAATCCAAAGAAAGAATAAAATGTTTAACGCGTAAACGGAAACAAAAACAGAAACAAAAACAAAAACAAAAACTTAAAAATAAATATAAAAATTGATATTAAAAAAATATTTATTTATTTTTGTATTAATAAATAAATAAATATTATGGGTGCATCTCTTTCTCAAAATTTCAAATCTTCACTTCATTCTTATTATCATAACAGTGAACTAATGGACTATATTAATAGCACTCAATACACTAATTATTATAGAAATATTGCTACTAATAATGTTTCTAAAGTTTATAAACCATCTGTCAACTACTTAAAATATTATAAATTATATATTTATATTAATCCTGATGTTAATTCTAAAATTATAAGATTATATAAAAATGATGCGTATAAAAAAAATGCACTTATTGACTCATATTTAGAAGCAAAAAATAACGAAAAATCTACTTCTGATGATTTTTGTTTTGATGCTGGATTTGATCTTTATAATACAGAATCGATTGTAAGCAATGGTTGTCAAACTATAATTGTTGATTATAAAATTCAATGTGCTATGAAAGTTTGTATAAATGGAATTGAAAGATATGTTGGATATTATTTATATTGTAGGTCTAGCACCGGATCTAAAACACCATTAAGGCTTTCTAATAGTGTTGGTATTATTGATTCTGGATATAGGGGAAATATTAAAGCTTGTTTTGATAATAATAATATTAATAATTCTGATATTAATAGTTCTGATATTTTAGTTGGCTCAAATGATTTTGTATTAAAACAGGGCGAACGTTATTCTCAATTATGTCCTCCTAATTTAGAATATCCTATGAAAGTTGTTATTGTAGATAATATTAGTGATTTAGGTAATGAAACTATTCGTGGATATGGTGGTTTTGGTTCTAGTGGACAATAAAATAGTAAAGAAAAATACAGAAAAATAAAGAAATAATTAGAATTTAATATATTTTTATCTTTGTATATGAATTGTTTTTTTATTGATATATCTGATAATAATCCTAATGATATTATTTTATTAGAAAACAATGAAACTAATGAAACTAATGAAAATAATGAAAACAATGAAAACAATGAAAATAATATTGAACTTTGTAATTTATCAGAAATAAATAAACAAAATTATTCAAATATATATTCATCTAATTTAATACCAAGTGTCAGTAGTAATAAAATTAATACAAAAACAACTTCTTCCATCAATGATGCTAAAAATGATTATCTAACAGAACCAAGTGATTCTAGTATTTCAAATGATGATGATAATAAAAATGATGCATATAATAATATATATGATGGTGATTACGATGATAAGAAGAGAATTAAATATAAAAAATTATCGTATAATGATGTTAAATCACATATTGATAGATATTATAAATCAGAATTTTCCGATCGTTATTCTTCGTCGCTTGATATTTTAGCTAGTTATTTGAAGGGACAAAAAATTGTTTATATGGAGGCTTCTAATTTTATTTTAATGAGATTATATATTTTGATGATTCCTGCCATTGCTATCACTGCATTTTGTAGCGCAGCACAAGCACCATTTGAATGTTCTGATACAGGAAGATATATTTTATCTGGATTAAATGCTTTTTTAACTTTTTTATTATCTGTAATAAGTTTTATGAAATTAGAAGCTTCTTCACAGGCATATAAAATTACTGCACATCAATATGATAAATTACAATCTACTGTTGAATTTCAATCTGGTAAATTATTATTATTTAATAGTAATTATAGAAAAAAAGTGTTTTATAAACAACAACAATGTAATAATAATGACCCTGATTTAAAAAATCTTTATAATGCTGATTCTGATTGTGATAGTACTTATAATTCATCTGATAGTGATGATAAATATAATTATTTATTTAATAAACAAAAATATTATAATAATTATAAACAAAATAATAATAAAAGCGAATCAGATAATGAAGAAACAAAAAAATCTGGACAGAATCAGAATAGAGTTTTTGATAAACTTTTTGACTATGAATTAAATGATCAAATTAATTCAAAATATAATAAACTTGAATTGAAGTATTTAAATGGTATAAGAAAAAAAATAAAAAATATTGGAGAAAAAATTACTGAAATTAAAGAAACAAATCAATTTTTAATACCTCGCAAAATAAGATTAAAATATCCAATTATTTATAATACTAATATTTTTTCACTTATTAAAAAAATCAGTGATTATAAAGTTAAAACTATTACCAATATTAAAAATATTAAAAATGAAATACGACTTTTATATGCTATTTTTAGAACACGCGAACTTGACAATAAAGAATCTATACGTATTAAACTGCGGATTTCAGAACTTATTATTGCCAAAAAAAAATATATTAATAATATTATTTACTTAAAAACCGCTTATATTATGATTGATAAATTATTTTGTCAAGAAATTATTAATGCACAACTTAGAACTAAATATTTTATTAATTTTTTTATTTTTGATTGTTTCCCTATTTGCTTTCAAAAAATGTTTGCTTTTTGTAATTTACCAATTGATTGTTGTCTTCCGCGTGATTATAAACTTGATCCTGTTAGTGGTACATTAATGGAAGAAATATTGGATTTTAATGAAGAGAATCTTAAAAATGGTTTAAACGATGAAGAATTGGCGCATTATTATAATAGATATAAACAATATAAAAAAGATTTGGTTTCTAAAAAAAATAATACTGAAAATATACCTACGTTTTATTGTTTAATTAATTATTTTTTTAAACATTATTGTTGTTGTTTTTATTGGATTTCTTTTTTGTGTTATTCTTCGTTTTATGATAATGATAAACATACTGGTAAAAATGACAAAAATTTAAATATTCATAAAAATCATAATGTAAATATTAAATATAATAGTAATAAAAATATGAAAAATATTATTATTGATAAACAAACAAAATCATCTGTTAAAACTTGTAACCACGATTCTATTGTATAAATTTTCATATTTTATTTTAAAGTTTGGGGGTTCTATAAAAAATTGAATAGAATAATTTTTAATCTTTAATTGTATAAAACTATAATAATAGTTCAAAACAAAACACAAACACAAACACAAACACAAACACAAACACTCACAGTAATGTTCTGCAAAGTTTGCTTTGATTCACAGAATTCCAACTATACGGGACACAATGTCAAGGATTATGCTGGTAATACTATTTGTCCTCTTCTTCTTAACACAAAGTGTTTGAAATGTGGTTATTTTGGACACACTACCAAATATTGTAAAACTTTTAGTGTTGTCAAAGTTCCAATCGATAGGCTACGTAAAAATGTATCTTTTAAGAATATTGGTGTATCTACTAAATCAATCAAATATTTAAATACATTTGCTTTGCTATGTGATGATGTTTCAGATGATACTTCTGATGACTATTGTTTGGATGATATTGTTTGGGGTAAGGGAACAAAGCCATTGATTGGTATTATTTGGGCCGATTATTGTGATTTTTAGATTTGTTTCTTGTCTTGTTGTTATGATCTTGTCTCGTGGTGTTGTCTTGTGCTGTGATTTTTCTATTTTTTTGCTTTACATAAATATGGATAGCATCTTTTAAAACATCCAAATGAAACTTTTGATATTTTATTAATATTTATTTTTCCTTTTGACACATCTACTATTAAATCTATAAAATTAGCAATTGTTCCATCATTTAATAAATCCAATAATACTTTTTCATCTTCATTTTCTGTTAAATCTATTATTAATGCTTTAATTAATTTTAAAGCCATTTCTTTTTGTTCTGGACCTTTAACTGGTGTTTTTTCTACTTCTTCCATTACATGTTTTATTATTAAATATAATGTGCTTGGTCTTATTGTTATTACTGATACTTTTTCTTTTATTGCTTCTAATGTACTATTATAAATATTATTTGATTTTATTATTGAAGTATTTACTTCTGTTACTTTTACTGTTTTTTCTGATGACATTTTATTTTATAATATCATGTTATAAAATAAAAATAATATTTTTTATTTTTGTAAATGTAAATTTAAATAATAATAAGCATTTATAATATTATTGTGTATTGTTGTATAATAATAATTGCTATTTTTTAATGGAACTTCTACTTTGATATGATTTAAAGATTTTATGCTTAAAGTGTATTTATCATTTCCATTTATTGGATTAAAATATATAATTTTTTGTTCTATTGAATCTGGACTTGATTTTGCACCTATTTTATAATTATAAAATTTGTGTATAAATAAATCATGTATTTCTTTTAAAAAATCATTGAAACTATATGAATTATATTTAAAATAATCATCATAAGATTCAAAATTATTCATACTATTTACTTCGTTTTTATATCTGTAAATCATTCTATAAGTTTTTTGTTTTTTTTTACAATGATTTATATACATGAATTATGTTTATATTTTTTAATAAATGTTATTATGCATTTATTAAAAAATTTTTTTTAAAAAAAGCCCATGGCGGGACTCGAACCCGCAACTTTCAGATTAGAAGTCTGACACGCTATCCAATTGCGTCACATGGGCATTACCTAGTAAGGGGATCGAACCCTTGACCACACGGTTAAAAGCCGTGCGCTCTACCAACTGAGCTAACCAGGCAAAAAAATAATGGTAATTTTATATACAAATCTTTGCATTATGTTTTGTATAATATAAATATATATTATATCTTTAAATTGTTTTAATAAATGTTTTAATATTAAAATATTGTTAATAGAAATAAAAATTGATATAATTTTATGTTTATAATTATATTATAACTCACAAATAGAGATAAAATAGATTAACTTAATGAATCTTCGTTCTTCTTCTTTGTCTAAATCATTTCATATGTATGGTTTATTTAGAACTATTTCAAATGAAATAGAAGCAATAAAGTATTTAGAAGAAATAGAACATTTTAATCAAGCAGAAGCAAAGGAAAAGGAAAAGGAAAAGGAAAAGGAAGAGGAAGAAGAAGAAGAAGAAGAATGTGTTATATGTATGGGTTCAATTAATAATGAAAATAATGAAAAATTTACTACATCTTGCAATCATGTTTTTCACAAAGATTGTTTGTCTAGATGGTGTCAACAAAATAATTCATGTCCATCGTGCAGAACAATTAATGTTTTACCTTGCCATACACAATGTTTGCCTGTTGATAGCTCTAATTCGCTTATTCGCGATTCTCCGTTTTATCATATATTAGAAAATGAATATTGGCAGGGACCTGATACTACTCTCCGTAGCGGTCGTTCATATTTTAATAACAATAATAATTATAATAATTATTATAACAATAATAATTATTATAACAATATTAACAATAATAATAATTATACCGGTTTGATTAATGTTATTGATAATATTAATAGTATTTATAGTAATGAAAATAATATTGATTAGAAATTATTAAAGAAATACGTATTTTATAAAATATATATTAAAGGAATTATTAATATATATTTTTTATTTTAAAAATAAATTTAAAATTAAAATTAAAACTCCTCGTGACAGGCTCGAACTGCCGGCCTTGTGGTTAACAGCCACACGCTCTAACCAACTGAGCTAACGAGGAAAGAAAAAATATCACAAAAGTTATTGTGATAAAAAAGAGTTCCTGCCTGGATTCGAACCAGGGATAGAAGGATCAAAACCTTCTGTGCTAACCGCTACACTACAGGAACAATGCTCTCAGGCGGGCTTGAACCGCCGACCTTCGGCTCATAAGACCAACGCTCTAACCAACTGAGCTATGAGAGCATATGCTATGAGTGGGGTTCGAACCCACGAGGCTTTCGCCATACGATCTTAAGTCGTACCCCTTAGACCACTCGGGCATCATAGCAAATAATATAATAAATTTGAAGATAATATTTTTTTTTATTTCTTACTATAACTGGTGTTATTTCTTTAAGTATGTTTTATTAAATATTTATTTTTTATTATTTTTTATTATTTTTTATTATTTTTTATTATTTTTTATTATTTTTATTCTTTTACTTCTTTTATTCTTTTACTTCTTTTACTTCTTTTACTTCTTTTACTTCTTTTACTTCTTTTACTTCTTTTACTTCTTTTACTTCTTTTACGTCTTGCAATATATATTGCCGAGTTATCTTTTTTATTTACATATTTTTTTATTTCACAAATTATTTTATCCTCTTCTTTAGTAAATGGTCTAATTTTAAATCTTTGCATAGGTCTTAATATATCTTTATTCTCTTTATTATCATCGTTCATATATTCATTACGTTTATTCTCATAATTAGTTACTATTTCTTCTATTTCGTTCTCTTCATAACCTTTTATTATATATTCTATTAAAATGTCAGTATCATTATTTACATATATCTCTATTCCGCTCATAATCAACTTTTTAAAAATTTCAAATCTTTTTTCTATTTCATCTCCATTACCTATTAAAAATAATTTTAAAAAATTATCCATTGATAAACCATAAACATATTCATAATTCTTTATCGTTCTATACATTCTTTCATGTGCTATTAATAATTTATTACTTTCACTCTCTTCCATATTCATATATATTATTTTATATTTTTTAATAAGATTTCTTGAAATAAATTTTCATGATATTCTCTAAACCAATTTCCATAATTTACTACAATACATAATTCTTCTTCTGGTTTGAGAGAAAGCGGTGTTAAATTCTGTTTATTTATCCAAGCATAATCTCCATTATATTCGTGTACTGTTACTAATAATAAATCTTTATTATTATTTATTCCTTTTTGAACTATTAAACTTGGAAATCTTGATAAAGTTGTTTTGATAAAATCTCCTACGTTCGAATTCATGATATATTTTTTATAAATTAGTTTTTATATTTTGAGAGAACCAATAAAAATAAAAAAATAAAAACATGAAAAAATATAATTAAAACTAATATTATTAATTATATTTTTTATGGGTTGTCTTGACCTACTTTTTAAACTCTATTGTTGCTTGAGTTTAAGCTGTGCCATCCTACGAGAAGCAACAGACTTCTTGCAAATACGCCACATCGCAGCTATGTGACTGATCTTGGCACTGTAGGTTGGGAACGCATCCGGGAACTCTGCCAGTTTTTTCAACCACAAATTCCGGTAAAGAAGCCACGCCTCTTGTCCCTTCTTTGTTGCATCAGAATGCTTCCTCTTCTTTTCGTCAAATACAACAATTTGCTGCATCTTTGAGTTGAAGGGAGTCATCGCTTTGTCAAGGTCCTGCATCACGACGGTGAGGGACATTTGTTTTGTTTGTTTTTCTTTGTTTTTGGTTTGATACATTAGTAGAGTTTTATTTTTGCTCTATTCAATTTTTTAGAGAACCCCCAAAGTTTGAAGGGTGGGATAAAATTCTATAATCCTGAATACGGTTATAAATTGAAAATTATAAAATATTATTAAATTTTTTATAATTTATTTTTTATATTTCGAGAGAACCTATATTAATTTCTTTTTGTTTTCTTTTTACTTTTTTTCTTTTTACTTTTTTTCTTTTTACTTTTTTTCTTTTTACTTTTTTTCTTTTTACTTTTTGCCATATTTGTTAAAATATTAGCTGCTTCAATTACTTTTATTTTTTCTTGTATTTCTTTTTCTTTTTCTCTTCTTCTTCTTTCTTCTTCAATTCTTCTTCTTTCTTCTCTTTCTTGAATAATTCTTTCTGCATTATTTGATATATTACGATTATTATAAGCTATATCTGTAAACTCTTCGAGTTCTCTCATTTAATAATTATTTATATAATTAATTTTGAGAGAACCTATTAAATTATTATTAATTACTAAAATACTATTCTATAGTCTTGAACATAGTTATAAATTGAAAATTATAAAATAGTATTAAATTTTTCATAATTTATATAATTAATTTTGAGAGAACCTATTAAAATATATTTGATGGGTTGACTTGACCAATTATTATTTAGGATTTTAGAGAATAAGGAAGAAAGGAAAATATGTACTCCACAACCCCACACCCCAATATTTCACACCAATTTCACACCAATTTTCCCACAAATTTCACTCTTATATTTTATTTAAAATACTCCTATTTAATAGGCGTTCGGAAATGAGTGACATATTGATTTATCAGTGACAAAAAAATACCCAAAGATTGTGGGTTCTCTAAAAAATTGAATAGAAAAATTTTATACTTCTACTAATGTATCAACCAAACAAACAAACAAACAAACAAACAAACAAACAAACAAACAATGTCGATGACCCTTGAGCTTGTTGCCCAGCGCGTTGAGGTTCTTGAGAAGCAGATGGCACAGCTTCTTATCGCAAATACTTGCGATGCGAGATCTGATGACAAGCCCAAGAAGAAGCCCAAGAAGGAGAAGAAGGCTGACTCCGATGAGGACAAGCCCAAGAAGAAGCGCACTAGCGGCTACATCCTCTACTCAAACGCAACCAGGGATGAAGTCAAGGAAGCACTGACGGTGGATGGAGAGAAGCCAAAGAACCCCGACATCATGCGCGAACTCGCAAAGAACTGGAAGGCTCTTGACGAGGATGAGCAGGAAGTTTGGAAGGCAAAGGCAAAGGAGATTAAGGAAGCAGAGGAGTAGATTCATTACCACGTGGGGAGGGAATAAAAAATAAAAAAACAAAAAATAAAAAATATTATAAAAATTTGTAATATTTTTTATTTTATTTGAGAGAACCAATATATATAGAGATTAATTATCCTTTTTCTTTTTAAATACTTTTTTTAAATATTATAGTCCGCAATCTCTCAAATTATTAAAATAATACTCCATTTTTTATATAAATATTATAAAAATATCTATTATTATACTTAACAAATACTATACTTTATAGCCGTTTGGAAATGAGTGACAAATTGAGATACTAGTAGCAAAAAAATACTTTAAAAATAGAGAGAAAAAGAAGAAAAGAATTCTCTCAAAATATAGAGAGAAAAAGAAGAAAAGAATTCTCTCAAAATATAGAGAGAAAAAGAAGAAAAAATCTATTTTGTTTTAATTATTCTATTTTTTAATAAAATAGAAATATTTTAAAAAAAAATTTGTAATTTATTTTTTAGAAGTTGAGAGAACCATATTCTTTTTTTATATATTTTTATTTTTTAAGTATAAAGAAATCTCTCTCTAATTATGAGAGAAAAAAGAGAAAAGGTGTTATTATGTAAATAAGAATGATCAGTTCTTATTTACAAGGTTGAACTTAATTGCTATGACTTCATGGCAAAGCAATTTAGAGTTTAGGGTGACGCCGCAGGCGTGTGGTGGTAGATGTTAAAAGTTCTATCCTTTTGAGCTCATCGGTGCCAATCAATTAAGACCAGCTGAATCCCCTACGCGTGCTAGACTCCCAAGGTTGGCCAAACCTCGGCAGGGATCTCCCATTGGACTCCAGAATAATCTGTGCCCCAGATAAAACTCTTAAAATTCTGTGTTCCATTGTTGTCTCTTATCGTGTTAGGTCTTGATGACTTCACACAGGTGAGGTGGGGCCCAAAAATACCTTTATTAAGTCTTTCTTTGTAAGAGCGCCCCCTATGACCAGCAGTCACAATGGAAGAGTTTAAATTAAAATATTAATTAAGCATGGGTTCCCCCCGTATTATGTTAGAGCATTGCTTTCTTTAGTAGTTATCATTTATATATTAAAAAAATTTCTATTCAATTTTTTTAAGAACCCCCAAACTTTGTATTTATAAAAAATTATAAAATATTATTAAATTTTTTATAATTTTATTTTTATATTTTGAGAGAACCTATTAATATGATTAATTTCAAATTTTTGAATACATTATAATTAATATTTATTTTTTAAATAATTTTTTATTATACTCTAGTATTCTCTCAATATAATAAAAATAATTAATAATAAATTTTATTATATAATAAATAATTTTTTATTATATATTATATTAAATAAGTCTATATTATATGCGGAGATAATGAGTGATATATTGATTTATTAGTAACAAAAAAATTAAAGTTTGTGGGTTCTAAAAAAAATTGAATAGAAATTTTTTATACTTCTACTAATGTAAAAACAAAACAAACAAACAATGTCAATCACTATTGATATTCTTGCACAGAAGCTTGACATTCTTGAGAAGCAGATGGCCATGCTGTTGGCCGACAAGACCACTGATGTCTCTGATGACAAGCCCAAGAAGAAGCCCAAGAAGGAGAAGAAGGTTGAATCTGATGATGACAAGCCCAAGAAGAAGCGCACTAGTGGCTACATTCTCTATTCTAACTCTACTCGTGATGAAGTAAAAGATGCGCTTACTGTAGATGGAGAAAAACCTAAAAATCCTGACATCATGCGTGAACTCGCAAAGAACTGGAAAGCTCTTGAAGATGATGAAAAAATTATGTGGAATGATAAGGCCAAACAGCTCAAAGACGCTGAAAATTAGATTCATAATAACAAAACTTAAAAAAAAATTTTTAAAAAATAAAAAAAATAACTTATTATATTTTTTATTTTACACACAAAAACTTATATAATTACTTTTAAAATACATTACCAATACCACTCCATTTCACCACCCACTAAACCACCCACTATCTCATAACTATTACTATCCAATATTACATTACTACCTGTTTTTAAATA
>Ga0257106_1000572_pt1 | contig 21295 bp, 14 predicted proteins | sample LP_taG_3_FD_190177 | JGI IMG/M metagenome (GOLD analysis project Ga0257106, IMG submission 190177) | Marine microbial communities from Northeast Subartic Pacific Ocean, Canada - LP_J_2011_P26_10m | ecosystem: Environmental > Aquatic > Marine > Oceanic | place: Canada: Northeast Subartic Pacific...
TGCAGCTTCAGGCGCAAGGGCGATTAAGTGGAACGAGCGTTAGCGCTCGTGAGCTTAGTCTAAGAGTTAACTGGGGGGTATTTTAGGGGTTGGCGCCGAACGCGGCGGGGTTGCGAGGTCGACTGATTGATTAGAATCGTCCCTCGCAGACGCCGCGCGTGCTGTGCGTTTGCCCTCGAAAACACGCGGCGGATTCCTCTCTCTGCGGAGTGAGAGAGGCACTGGTAGAGAAAGAGAGTAATACAGACTCTATCTCGAAAACATCGCGTCTCGCTCGTCTCGTCAAGCCACCATCGAAGGGGACGCGAGGACACATCTCGCTCGATACAATTTAAACCGGGTTTCTTGAGAAAACGTCCGTCCCGCTTTCGGGTGATACTGATTTTCATTAATCTCGGCTCTCACTCGCCTCTCACTTGCTCCCGTTGGCCTTGACGCCCGCCTCCGCCCCCGATATACCCCCGCCCTTCGTCTGTACCTCCACCCGCGTCACCGCCTCCTTCTTCTTCGCGCTCTTGAGCTTGTTGTAGTTGTACATGCCGACGGCTAAGAACGCGACGACGTATCCGAGGTAGTTGAGAAACGTCACCGTGTTCCCAAACATGTGCTGCGACGCGAAGATGAGCATCCAGTCCTTGATGACTCCCGCGATGTTCATCGTCAACGCGCTGGTCTTACCGATGAGCAGGAAAACCGCCAGGTTCAACGCGAACGCCGCCAGCGCGTTCAGGAGGAGCATCCCGTAGTCGATCTCCAGGTGGACATCCGCCAGGATCTCCGGCAGTTCCACCGCGATGAAGGGCATGGCCAGGCAAGCGGCGCACGCGGGTGAGACGTAGTACAGGGATTGGATCGGGTTCATCGCGTACCCCTGGCGCGTGATGAGCACCTGCACCAGCATCAGACGGAGCGCCTCGAACACCAACGCGCTGAGCTGCTCCACGACGCCGATGTATATAAAGTCCAACTCTCCGTACGCCGCGATGGCGACTCCGATTGCGATGATGAACATGTTGAACGACGTGGTTCGTGTCAGCTTCTCCATGCCGAACGCGACGCCGCACACGTACACCAGCCCGGGCATCAGCGCCTTGGTCATCTGTATGAACGACACCGAGAGGTGGAGGTACGCCGAGTTTGACAGCCAGAGCGACGCCGCGTACAGCGCTCCGATGGGAACTACTCTGTTGACGTACTCCTTCCGCGGCATGTTCAGTGACTTGGTGGCGCCCACGACTTTGACCATGATGGTGGCCACGGTGGTGCAGAACACCATGTGCCACAAGGTCAGGGCTATCGGGTACTTGAACCCGGAGTACGCCAGGATGTACTGCGATGGATGAGATGATGACGGGACGTTCAGTATGAGAGGGTAAGTGTCGGTGTTCGGTGGCGGTGATGTAGGGGTGATGTGGTCGCACCTTGTTGAACAAAATCACGCCCATGGAGATTGTCATCCAGATGGTGACGTAGAAGTAAGCCTTCATCCCCTGCTGCCACGCGGTGAGCGGCCTCGCCATGGTGTCTTATCGACGTCCCGTCGGATTCTTCGGTTGTCAGATTCGGGGCGCGGGGCGCCGAGTTTCACGTGCCCTCTCCGCGCGCGCGGGTGCCGTGCGTGCCGCGGGGGTATCGATGCGGGGTTGGACACAGACCTCGCGGGTACGTGTAGACGACGTCGCCGGGTATGTCGCCGCGTGGATCCGGCCGAGGCGAGCGTCGCGCAGTGACGGGACGGCACGATGGGTGGTGGCACTACTACGACAACTTTGCCCTACACTCGGGTGTTGAAAAAGTGGATGCCTCGTTTACACGCCTGCACGCCTCGTTTATTAACGCTCCTTTCCGGGACTCAATTTTCGATTGGGGGAACGTCTCCCAGTTCACCGGAGCGCCCCGAGCGTTCCGCCCAGCCGCGATGTCGGAAGCTGACGGCGTACCCGACGTCACGGATCCATCAGATATGTCCGAGGAGGCGGCGGCGGTCAAGATCCAGGCGATGCAGCGCGGCAAGCAGGCTCGCCGGGAACACGAAGAATTGAAGAGGGTGCAGACCGCGTTCGTGGCTTTCGACACCGACGGGAGCGGCTCGCTGGAGATTGCCGAACTCTACGACGTGCTCAGAGAGGTGGGCGTGGACATCGACAAGGACACCTTCGCGGACTACCAGCTCGCGCTGATGGAGGACTACGACGCGGACAACTCCGGCACGCTCGACTTCCGCGAGTTTCGCAAGTTTTACGAGCAGGTACTCGCAAACGAGAGCACCCGGAAGGCGTACGCGCGCGAGCTCGACGCGGCGGTGAAAGGTCTCGTGTCGAGCGCGCTCACCAACGTCATCGAACGCCAGGAGATGGAAGGCGCCGCGCTCAAGATCCAGGCCGTGCACAGGGGCAAGCAGGCGCGCAAGGAACTCCAGGAGCAGAGAGAGATGGAGTCAGCCGCCGTGAAGATCCAGGCTGTGCACAGAGGGAAGAAAGCGAGAGCGCTGTACGAGCAGGAGAAGGCTGAGCTCAACTCGGCGGCGCTCAAGATCCAGGCCGTGCACCGCGGTAAACAGGCGCGGAGTCAGATCGCCAAGGCTAAGTGGTCAGAGGAGGAGTCGAGGAAAGCGCGGCTGGCGTTTTGGAAATTCGACGAAGACCAGAGCGGCCAACTCGAGGTTCCCGAGCTCCGCGGCGTTCTCAGCTCGCTGGGTTTAACGATTCCCGAACAGGACTTCGCGACGTACGCGGCGGAGATCATGGCCGAGTTCGACACCGACGGCAACGGCACGCTGGACTACAAGGAGTTTGAGCAGTTTTGGCTGAAATGCCTCGCGTCCGAGGAGCTCAAGGCGCAGTACGCGGCTAAGGTTGAACGCGCGTGCGGCAAGGTTGTCGCGGGGGCCCTCGCCAACCTGTACGCGAAAGAGACGGAAGAGCTCGCGGAACAGGAGGAGCTGTCCGCGGCGGCGGTCAAGATCCAGGCTGTCCAGCGCGGCAAACAGGCTAGGAAGGAACAGGAGGAGCTCTTCAAGGTGCACGCGGCGTTTAAGAAGTTCGACACGGACAAGTCGGGGAGCCTGGAGATACCCGAGCTGTACGACGTGCTGACTGAGATTGGCGTGGAACTGCCGCGGGAACACTTCGACGAGTACGTCGACGCGCTGATGGACGACTACGACACCGACAACTCCGGCACGCTCGATTTCCGCGAGTTCCGCAAGTTTTACGACCAGGTGCTCGCAAATGAAAACACCAAGGCTTTGTACGCCAAGGAGCTCGAATCAGCGGTGAGCGGTCTGGTGTCCGGCGCGATTGCCAATCTGTACAAGCGCGAAGAAGAGGAAGAGATGAGCGCAGCCGCGCTCAAGATCCAGGCGGTTCATCGCGGCAAACAGGCGCGCAAGCAGCTGCAGGAGCAGAAGGAGATGGAGTCAGCCGCGCTCAAGATCCAGGCTGTGCACAGGGGTAAGCAGACCAGACAGAGCGTCGACAAGACGCGGCGCGTCAAGGCTGCTTTCGATATGTTTGACGCCGACGGCAGCGGGGAGCTGGAGATTGACGAGCTGCGCGAGGTGATGACCCACCTGGGTCTGGAGCTGAGCAAGGGTGAGTTTGACCACTACGCGGCTGCGCTGATGGAGGACTACGACACGGACAACTCGGGGAGCCTGGACTTTTGGGAGTTTGAGAAGTTCTACGAGCAGTGCCTGGCGAGTGACGACTTGCGGGCGGCGTACGCGAACGAGCTGGACGCGGCGGTGAAGGGCGTGGTATCGGGAGCGCTGAGCAACGTCTTGGAGCAACACGAGATGGAAAACGCGGCGCTGAAAATTCAGGCTGTCCATCGCGGCAAACAGGCGCGCAAGGAACTCCAGGAGCAGAGGGAGATGGAGGCTGCCGCCGTGAAGATCCAGGCTGTGCACAGGGGTAAGATGACGCGCAAAAATCTGGTCAAGCCACCGCCTCGTGCGTCGGAGGCGCCCCCCACGCCGGAGCCAGTCGCGATGTCCGAGGAGGAGGAGCTGTCCGCGGCGGCGGTCAAGATCCAGGCTGTCCAGCGCGGCAAGAAGGCTAGGAAGGAACAGGAGGAGCTCTTCAAGGTGCACGCGGCGTTTAAGAAGTTCGACACGGACAAGTCGGGGAGCCTGGAGATACCCGAGCTGTACAATGTCCTGCAAGAGGTTGGAGTCAACCTCGACCATGACACCTTTGACGAATACGTCGAAGCGCTGATGGAGGATTACGATGAAGATAACTCCGGCACGCTGGACTTCCGCGAGTTCCGTAAGTTTTACGACCAAGTACTCGCAAATGAAAACACCAAGGCTGCGTACGCCAATGAGCTCGAATCAGCGGTGAGCGGTCTGGTGTCCGGCGCGATCACCAACCTCTTCGATCGGGCTGAGCGCGAGGAGCAGGAGAACGCCGCGCTCAAGATACAGGCGATGCACAGGGGTAAGAAGGCCCGCGAGCAACTCCGCAAGGACAGGGACGAAGAGGAGGCTGCCGCGCTCAAGATTCAAGCCATGCACCGGGGTCGTAAGACGAGGCAGACGCTGTCGCGGCAGAAAGAGGCGGAGGCGGAGGAGGAGGAGCTCACCGCCGCGGCGCTAAAAATTCAGGCTGTTCACCGCGGAAGGAAGACCAGGATGGAGCTGCTCAAACAGAAGCAGGAGGAAGAAGAGGAACTCACCGCGGCGGCCCTGAAGATCCAGGCTGTGCACCGCGGAAGGAAGACGCGGATGGACCTCGTCAAGGAACGCCAGGAGAATGAGGAGTTGGAAGCCGCGGCTCTGAAGATTCAGGCTGTGCACAGAGGTCGCAAGACTCGCATGGAACTTCTCAAAGAAAAACAGGAACAGGAGGAGCTCGAGGCTGCTGCGCTTAAGATCCAGGCGGTGCACAGAGGTCGCAAGACCAGGATGGACATCCTCAGGGAGAAGCAAGAGAAGGAGGAGCTCGAGGCTGCGGCTCTGAAGATCCAGGCTGTCCACCGCGGCAGAAAGACTCGCATGGATCTCCTCAAGGAGAAGCAGGAACAAGAGGAGATGGAGGCTGCCGCGCTCAAGATCCAGGCGGTCCACAGGGGCAAGAAGACCCGGATGGACCTCCTCAAGGAACGCCAGGAGAGGGAGGAACAAGAGGAGATGGAGGCTGCCGCGCTCAAGATCCAGGCCGTGCACAGGGGCAAGAAGACCCGGATGGACCTCCTCAAGGAACGCCAGGAGAGGGAGGAGAGGGAGGAGATGGAGGCTGCCGCGCTCAAGATCCAGGCTGTGCACAGGGGCAAGAAGACCCGGATGGACCTCCTCAAAGAAAAGCAGGAACGCCAGGAGCTCGAGGCTGCGGCGGTCAAGATCCAGGCTGTGCACAGGGGCCGTGCCACGCGAAAGAACGTCGTCGTGCCGCTGCCCCTGGAGGTGCGCCTGGAGAAGGAGGCCACAGAGTCCGCGGTGGGGCTGCTCCGAGAGGCGCCGGCGCTCGCCGACGCGCTCCAGGCTGCCGCGCACGCACGCAGGTTACGCCCCTCGAAGGACACCCCGTCAGGTCTGAGCAAGTACATGGTGAAAGACCTCGCGAGGAGGCTTCCCACGCTCGCGGCGGGCAGGTCGGGGGATCCCGCCGCCGGCTCCATGCAGGCGCTGAAACTCATCGCAGCAGTCGTTGCCGCCGCCAGGGGCAAGAAGAAGTCTGGGAAAGTACATCCCATGACGATGTAACAAACACCGTAGACGGATTAATATAATACCTTCAATACGAGAATCAATAAAGCGTGGGCTAGCTACTCATTTGGTGGTTCCCTTCTCGAGGTCGTAGGAACCGCCCGAGGGACGGACGGTGTCTGGCTTGAACGCTCCGCCCCTGTACGCCGACGAGAGGGGCGAGAACGGAACACCCTCCCTCCCACCCTTCACCCCCGCGGGCTTACACCTCGCCCGAAACCTGAGCTCCATGGACACCCGTCCTTTGCTCGCGTCCTGCCTCGCGCGCATCACGTCCTTGGCCCCGTTGCACAGCTCGGACTTGATATCCGACTCCCACTTAGCCGCTCCGTGCCACATGTCGAACGAGTCGAAGCACACGAACGGGTGCGTGACCCACACGTGCTCGTCGCTCGGTGTCAGCTCTGGGGACCCACGCTTCATGTAGTTCTCATCCTGAAACTCGAACTGGTCCTCCTTCTTGCCCTTCTTGAACGAGAACGCCTTCATGATGATCGGCGCCGCGCTCAGCGGATTCTTCGCGATTCGACCCGCCTTTTCCCCAAGCGTCTCCTCCACCGCACCCTCGTTATCCTCCGGTAGACGAACCTCGTAGTCCCACTCCTGCGCACCGCGGTTCTTGGGCAACAGTAAACAGAGCGGGTTCTCCCACACCTGCCCGGACGGGTCGATGGGCGTCCTCGCGAGCCACACGTTGTAATACCTGTACGAGTACCCGTCGTCCTCGCCGGGACCGCCGCTGTTCGGCATAGCCGCCTCCATCCAGCCGGGCTGCTTGTAGTCGATGGCGTCCGGGTCCCTGTGCAGCCTACCGAGTGGGTTGTACTTGCTCATGGTGAAGTCCGTCTTGGGCCTGCGCTGCATGAAGTCGATCGCGCGGTCCTTCATGTCGTCGCCGACGAACGCGACTCCGCTGAGCACTTCGCCGCCGTACGCGGGATCGCATTCCTCGGGGAAGGCTTCCTCGAGGAGCGCCCTGCCGGCCTCGAAGGCCTCGGGCCAGAGGGAATGATGCCCCGCGTTCTTGGCTCGGACGCCGATGCGGTCCCAGCCGGCCTCCATGGTCTTCAGGAGCTTGACGAGCTTCGGGTTGTCGGGCTCGATGAGGTTGACGAATCTCTCGGCGCCGTTCGCCTTGATGGCCTCCCTCGCGCCGTCGTTGACGAGGATGTCGCAGTCCACGGCCTCGTCCTTGTAGGGCACCGCGCCCTTGCGCGTGGTGAACTCCTTCGCGCGCGAGCCGCTGTCGGGGTTGGCGATCGCGGGCGGGAGCTCCACGGCGGTGCCGACCGCCCGCGCTCGCGGTGCCATGCGAACCTTCCCGCGAATGCCGGTTTTCGCGTTGTTGGAGAGCACCCCACGGCCCGCGATGCGGGCCTTGGCGCCGTGCGCCACAGTCGGCGCAGACGTGAACGCTCCGAGTGCGGACATCGTGTCGAGCGTGGCTGGGTCGACGATGGCGTGGTCCGGTGCGACGGGTGGTGTGCGTCAGGAGACCAATCCAAGTAGGATATTGGCTCAAAATCTCCAGAGCCAATGAAAATGCGTCAAATTCTCAGGCGGAGATCCCGGATTCAGGAGTCACAGACCATCGGAAACTGCCGTATAAGCATGTCCCGAAGCGAGCGCCGAGCCTCGTTTGTTCCGAGAGAAGAACCACGACTGCTCTTGTACTGTACGACGACACAACACCATGCGCGCCCTCCCGGTCATCCTGCTCGTCGTCGTCGTCGTCGTCGCGGTCTTCGCGAACGGCGTCGATGCGGGGTCCTTGAGGAGGACCGACCCCGCGTGCAAGACTGTCGAGACTGTGGCAGACTTGGACCTGTCCGCTTACACCGTCCACCCGTGGTACGTGCAGCAACAGCAGGTGAGTTTTAGCAACAGTGAGCTGTAGCGAGTGTATCACATCTATCTATCTATCAGGTGGTGCGATACCAACCCCTCGACGCCTTCTACTGCGTCAGAGCGGAGTACACCCTCAACGACGCGGGCGACGAGGTGGAGGTGTTCAACACCGCCAGAAACGGCGGCGTCGACGGCGACCCCACCAACGCGCAGGGTATGAGACTCCGGGCTCTCGTGGAGGATAAGGACGTATCCAACTCCAAGCTGCTCGTCGGACCCACGTTCTTGCCACGGTTCACGTACGGACCGTACTGGATCGTCGCCACGTCGCCCGATACACCCGATCCTGAGCTCGGATACGACTGGGCGATCGTCAGCGGCGGCGCCCCGACCCGTCTCACGGACCGAGAAAACGGACTTTGCAGCACCGGTTCCAGTATGAACGACTCGGGGCTGTGGCTGTTCACGCGCGAGCCGATCGCGAGCGCGGAGGTGGTCGAGCTCATGCGCACGACCGCGCGTGAGCTCGGGTTCGACACTTCGGTGCTGCAGCCGGTGACGCAGGAGGGATGCGAGTACCCGGAGTGAGACTCTGTCGGGTGAGGCCTTCGACGCTGAGCGTCAGCTGGTACCCATTTTTTTGCGTCCTACCACCAGGTTGTGCTTTGTCGCGCGTCACATGTGAAATGAATCCACATGTGTCTTCACATTCTTTTACAAGCACAACCTGGTGGTGGGAAGGTCCAGCTGACGCCCGGCGCCGTGAACTTTGACGCCGCTGTCAGCTGGAGACCGTGGTCTCGATGGACCACCACCAGGTTGTGCTTCGTTGCGCTTCACATACAAGGTGATGGTCATGGTCGATGACATCCGATAGATGATCAACCTGTATGTGGGCTCTGCAATGAAAACCACCTTGTTTGTAAGCACAACCTGGTGGTGGGAAGGTCCAGCTGACGCGCGGCGCCATCACGCCTCGACTTTCAACTACGAATACGAACAAACGTCAAACTCTCTCTCTCGTGTAACATCGCCTACAACACTACTTACGCGACTATTTAAGTGTCAACCGACTCTTATCAGCTCACTGCGTCGCGGCGAGGACGGCGGAGAGCACGATGAATGACCCGATGAGACCCGCGGTGACGTAGTCCACCGCGCTTTTGGTCTCCGCCGCCGAGCCGAATACCCGCCTCTCGTTGAGAGAGTTGACCACGCCGTCGCCCTTGGGACCCTGGAACAGGATCAGCGCGACGGACGCGATGGCGATGAACAGCCTGAGGTTCTCGAGCACGCCGTTGGCGGCCACCTGGTGGTTTGGACGGAACGAAGGTCAGTGGATTGACCAATCGGTGGTAGTGGATAAGGGGACACGGATGGTGCTCGGTTGGAGCGCGACGTGGGTGAATGTTTGGGACGTGGCGCTCACCTCCGCGACCTCGTGCGCCGCCGCGAACGCGGGATCGGCCGCGGTCGCCGCCGCGACGGACCCCACGACCGCGCCGACCCTCTTGACGCCCGCGTCGAAGCTCGCCACGCGGGTGCCCTCCTCCCCGGCCGACGCCCTGATCGCCACGCGCGCGCCGGCGCGAGCGCGGACGCGGCCCCGGATCGCGGGCGCGACCCGAACCTTCGCGACGTTCGCGGTGAATGTGATCGCCGACATTCTGTGCCTTTCACGAGTTCGCGCGCAGCCTCCGCGACGCGAGTTGTGGCGCGTATGACGAGGGTAAAAGATGAGTCGCGTGGCGCTCCGGCGGCCGTCGCGCACCGCTGTGATATTTTCCGAGACGGTCCTCTGCACTCGACGAGGCGCGTAGAGGGGGTGCCAGGGGGTGAACACCGAGAGACGCGCGCGATGAGCGACGACGACCTCGATAGGTTCAACGACTCCGACTCGGAGCCGGAGCGGGCCGCGGCTGAGCCCTCCGCGGGCAAGGCGAAGGGGGTCGCAAATGCGAACGGGAATTCTTCGCCCGCCGCCGCCTCTCCCGGTGGAGGCGGCAAGGCTGCGCAGCGCCGAGCCAAGAAGACCGCGGCGAAACGCGCGCGGCTCGAGCGACGCAGGCAGGAGCGCGAACGGTTCCCGCAGGACAGGGACGACGGCGTCGGCTCGGGCGATGACGACGGCTCCGACTCCGACGAAGGCATCCCGGTGCCGGCGCCAAAAACCGCAAAGGCACCTCGCGTCCACCACGGCGTGCTCAACGTGGAGGGCGTCGTCGTGGACGGTAAGCTGATCCTGCTCGACCGCAAGTCCGGCGCGGTGTACTCGTCCAAACGTCGCGCCCCCGACGGAACGCACCTCCGCGTGGGCACGTGGGACGCGCAGACCCAGGCGGTGACGCGCCTCACGAAAGAGGAGATGGAGGCGCAGCTCAACCCGCCGACGCCGGAGAGGAAGGGACGCGACGGGGAGGACGGGTCGGCACCCGGGGAGGAGCACGGGTCGGCACCCGGGGACGGGGACGGGTCGGCACCCGGGGACGGCATGTCCCTCAGCGCCCGCATGGAGAAACCACCGGATGCGGTGAGCCACGAATTTGAAGTCGACGCCGACGACCACTGCGAAACCTCCCCGGAGGCGCACGCGCACATCGTCAACTTCCTCAACAAAGCCGCGCAGGCTTGCGGCAAGACACCCAAGAGCCTGGTGATATACGACCCTTACTTTTGCGCCGGGGGAACGAAGCGGTCGTTCGCGGCGCTCGGGTTCCCCAACGTGGTCAACGAGAATAAAGATTTCTACTCAGTGCTCGAGCGCGGCGAGGTTCCGGCGCACGACGTGCTCGTGACTAACCCGCCGTACAGCGCCGACCACGTGGAGCGGTGCATCACGTTCGCGGCGAGGAACTTGTACCAGCACGGCCGGCCGTATTTCCTCCTACTACCGAGCTATTGCGTCAACAAGCCGTACTACATGAGCGCGTTGTTGACGGGTGGCGCGGAGGGGAAGGCGTCGAAAGAGGCGTCGAAAGAGGAGACGACCCATGGGGGAACCGAGGAAAACGGAGACACGGAAAGCGACGAGCCCGAACACGAGTCCGCGTCCGAGTCCGGTGAGAACCCGGAGTTCAAGGTTCACGACGGGGGCGAGGGGCGGGTCAAGCACAAGAAGATCGCCACGAGAAACGGATCCGCCCGCCGGCAGACGCTCCCGTTCTACGTCGCGCCCGTCAAGCGGTACTACTACTGGACCCCGAAACCGCTCATAGCCGCCCGTAAGGCTCAGCAGGCTGGTGATGCCGAGAGCGGAAAGTCACGGAGAAAGAAGAGCCACGTGGGACGTCTGGGCGAGCGAACCTCTCCTTTCCTTTCTTTTTGGTACTGCGGCATGGGCGATTCGCTTCAACCCGAGGCGCTCCGGTGGCACAGAAAGTTACCGCGCGCGGCGGTGGACGGGTACACGGTGGCCAGGAACCCCAACGACCTGCCCATGCACGTGCTGGACGAGTGGGATCCGCGAAGGGCGGCGGCGGTGGAGCGCGCCAAGGAGGCTGGCGACGACGGGGCCAAACCCAAGCGGTACGCCGGTTTCAGCGGCCACAACTGCGGCCAGAACATGGACACGCGATTCAAGAAAAAGTACAAGGAGTTCGACAACTCCGGCGGCGGGAACGGGGGTAAGAACAACAACTGGAGTAAAGGGAAGGGAGGCGACGGCGGGATGTTCAAGCGGCCGGCGAAGAAGCGAAAGTACTGAGCTCGCGTAAGACTCTTAGGAGATTAAATTAAAATAAGCGTTAGTCGACGGCGATCGCGTTTACTTGAGGGAGAGTCCCTTGGTGTTCTCGGTCTTGCCGGACATGAGGTCCTGGTAGAACTTGGAGGTCTCCTCGATGACTCCCATGGTGTACTCCTTGTTCATGCACTTGTCGTCGAGGCCGAACTTGTTCTGGGGCTTGCCGTCGGGGGTTTTGTAGTCCCTGAACCACACCCTGATCTTCTCGAGCTCGCCCGGGAAGTGCTTCTCGACGTCCTCGACGTCGTTGATGTCTCCCGCCTTGGGATCAGCCGCGGAGATGGCGATCACCTTCCAGTCCAGCTCACCGTCGTCGATCATCGCGTAGACGCCGACGGGCTTGACGGGGGAGATGGAGCCCATCGGCAGCGCGGCGGCGCCAATCTCCACCACGTCAACCGGGTCGTTGTCGCCCATGACCTTCATCGTTGGGTGCTCGTGGTTCGGGTCCTCCCAGGTCTGGGGGATCATGCCGTAGTTCCAGTTGATGTTGTACGGGTAGTCGCGGAGCTTGCCCTTCTTGGTGTCCTGCTTGATCGGCGTGAGCTCCTCGTCGGTGGCGACCTCCATCTTGGCCTTGGTCTCCTTGGGGATCTCGCAGATGAAGTTGACGGTGCCGTCGGCGTTGTGGAGGGGGACGTTGTGCCACGGGGAGATGGCCTTACCGTCCTCGCTGAAGAAGATGCGGAAGTCCATGGAGGGGTAGTCGCCCTTCTTCTCGGAGGCGTACTTGGCGGACACGGTGCGCGCGGCGTGGAACGCGACGCGGGGGCGGAACGCGGGGACGCGGAGGGCCTGCGCGACGCGCTGGGGGGCGACGCGGGAGGGCGCGATGCGCGCGGCGGGGGCGACCATGTTCACGAGGGCGGCGAGCACCATCTTAGCTGGTTGAGTGTGAGTGTGACGTGTGACGCGCGGTCGGTAGTGCCGGGCCGATCGCAATCGGAACAATCACACCGCCGCTTCGAGGTCCGCCTCATCCACAAGCTTCGCCTTTTTTGACAACTGTCGCGGTTTATACGGGACGTGATTTAACCACCGTTTTTGAGTTATTCGTACTCTGGCTGTCACCGAGGCAGCCACGTAGCCATCGTGTGGCTTTGGTTCCTCCCCCGCCGATGCGCGCCGGTGACAGATTGCACCCGCGCGACTCGTCCAGTGTAGACCATGTCCGCCGTCGTTTCCTTCACCCCCGTCGCGCTCGCGCTTCCCGCGCGCGCCGCCGCGTCCGCGCCCCGCCGCGCGTCCGCCGCCCGCGCGACCCTCCGCGGCGTCGCCGTCCGCGCGCCGGCGGTCCTCGGATCTCCCAGGCACACGCGCGGCGCGCTCGTGGTCCGCGGCGACGCCATCGACGACGCCGCGGCGCTCGCCACCGCCGGTCCCTCCGACAAGACCGGCCCCGCCGCCTCCGCCGTCGTCCCCAAGCTGCCCCGCAGCGCATGCACGCGGACCATCGCCAAAGCCGAGGGCTTCGACCTCTCCACCACCTCCTTCGGGTCCATCGGCCTCGGCGTCGGCCTCCCGCTGCTCATGTCCGGCATGCTCGGCTACTTCAACGTCATCCCCACCGGCTCCATCTCCGCCCTCCTCCTCATCTACGGCTTCATCATCTCCCTCATCGGCTTCGCGCTCCAGTACGCCAAGCTCGAGCCGCTCGAGTGCGTCACCTACGAAGACGCCGCCGCGCTGAGAGAAGCGCAAACCACCGGCATCCTCACCCAGGTTCGCAACGACGTCACGCGGTACAGGTACGGTGACGAGCAACACCTCGAGGAGGGGCTCGCGATCATCTTCAGGTACAACCGCCCCGGCGGGCTGCGCAAGAACCAGGCGCCCACGCTCACCGGCCTCTCCGAGCAGGTCATCGTCGACCGCTACGCGCTGGTGCTCAAGTTTGACTCGCCGAAGATGGAGCTCAGCGAGTGGACGGACAGGCGGGAGAAGATCCAGGGGTTCTTCGGCCCCGGGGTGACCTGCGGTATCACCGAGGTGGGCGAAGGTGCGGTGGAGGTGGAGCTCGTGAGCGACGGGTCCGACGCGTCCGGGCCCGGGAACGGGATGGAGGACATGGAGGTGCTGCCGCCCCTCATGCCCGGGCTGCCCCCGCGCTACGTGAAGAAGGGATCCGTGTGAGGTCCCATCCGTGTGATTGCCGCCTTCAAAATAGACCTCACTTGCCCGTATAATACACGCCAATAAACCGCTGCTTAACATCCGCGTTCGGTCTCGACAAACGCGTTCCCCTCACCCTCCGCCCGAGCAAAGTTAACTGAAACGTCCCGATAATAATTCCCAAACTCCATCGCGCGAACGATGGCGACCGTCGTGGTGCTGACCACGAGGCGCGGGTTGGGCCCGGGTCGACCTGGCGACGATAAAGAGGGAAGACCATCCACGACGCGTGCGCTCGTCGGGGCGCTCTTGGGTCACGAAGACGACGTCGGGGGTTCGGCGGCCACATCGACTCGCGACGGCTGGGAGGACGCGGGAACGCCGTCATGGCGGGACGCGCTCGTCTCCGCGCGCGCGGCTCTCGACGCATCCGGCGCGCGCGATACGACCGTCACGCTCTCATCCACCCGGGACCTCCCACTGGACGGACGCGTCGCGGTCACGCATCCCGTGTGCGCCGAGCACGGGACGAGGCGCGCGCTCTTCGTCGGCGACGGAACCGACGCGCGATGGGCGCGCGACGCCCTCACGACCGGGCTCGACCCGAACACCAGGTTCGACCCAAACGACGGCACCAGAGTGATCGCCGACGACGACGCGACGCGTGAGGCTCTCGTCGACGCGATGCGATGGCTCGCGCGGGACACCCGGAGCGGAGACTCCGCGCTCATGCACGTCTCCGGATGTGCATCGCCGAAGATCACCCGCGAAGACGTTCGCGAGTACCTCGTGCGCGGGATGCCCCGGTGCGCGTGGCTGGTGTTGGTACTGGACGTCGACGACGACGTATCGCCGTCGATGCCGTACGTCGCGACGCTCGGGCCCGGGGAGGACGCGAGGCGGTGCGCGATGCGTCGCGACCCGAGGGATTCGATTGGGGACGTGAACGACGCGGCGGCGAGGTTGGCGGCGTCGTTGGGGACGTTCGGTGGGGACGACGGCGGGGTGGTGGGGCCTGTGGACGTGACCCCGATGGTCGGGGGTGGGGGTAAGCGGCGCGGGAAGAGGGACGCTTCGAAGGACGGGGACCCGGCGTGTTGCGCGGTGAGCTAGCATAGCGGATTTAGTGATGCAGTTTTTCAGATCCACATTGAAAGGGTGTTGCATGATGGCTATGTACATACGTGCGCGCGTGAGGTTCGGGTACGGGCCAGTTTAGTACATGGCCTCGATATCCTTCGCGTATTTCTCCACCACCACGTTGCGCTTGAGCTTCTGCGTCGCCGTGAGCTCGCCGCCGGGCACGGAGAAGTCGGTGTCGAGGATGGTGTACTTTTGAATCTTCTGCGCGTTGGATGTGGCCGTCTTGTTGTAGGCGGCGATGGCAGCCTCGATGGTCTCCTTCCACTTCGGGTCAGCCTTGGCCTCGGCGACGGTCTTGGCGCCTGACACCTCGAGCGAGTTACCGAAGAGCTTCTCGGTGAAGGCGCCGTCCTCGTTGGGGTCGGGCACCTGGCGAAGGGTGAGGATCACGGTGTTGTACTTGCGCTTGTCGCCAATCATCATCGCGTTGGAGATGCCGGGGAGGAGCTCCTTGAGCTTGTCCTCGACGGGCACGGGCGCGATGTTCTCGCCGCCCGCGGTGATGATGAGCTCCTTGATGCGGCCGGTGATGGCGAGCATGTCGGTGTCGGCGTCCACCTTGCCGACGTCGCCGGACCTGAGCCAGCCGTCCTCGTCGATGGTCTCGTCCGTCTTGGCCTGGTTGTGCATGTAGCCCATCATGACGTGGCGGCCGCGGAAGCAGACCTCGCCGTTACCGGGCTTGTCGCCCTTGTCCAAGTCGATCTTGATCTCGGCGCCGGGGATGACGGGGCCGCAGGTGCCGGCGATGAACTTCTTGTTCTTGCCGCACGTCTGCGGGCCGGTGTTCTCGGACATGCCGTACACCTCGACGATGTTGATGGTGAGCGTGCCGAAGTAGTCGAGGGTCTGCTTGGAGATGGGCGCGGCGCCGGAGATGCACAGGCGCGCGCAGTCGAGGCCGATCGCCGCCTTGACCTTGGTGAGGATCTTCTTGGCGAGGAAGCCCATCATCGGGTGCGACTTCTTGGACTTGTACTGGGACGCCGCGTGGATCATCTTGCCTTGGCCCTTGGCCCAGGTGGAGATCATCTTCTTGACCCCGGTGGTCTTCTTACCCACAGCCTGAAGCGCCTCGGCGAACTTCTCCCAGACGCGGGGCACGGCGAAGAACACGGTGGGCTTGGCCTTGATGAGGGAGTCCTTGATGGTCCCCTTGAGCGCGTCGGGCCTGGCGAAGTGAACCTCGGCGGGGAGGCTGTGGTCCGCGAGGTAGGCCATCGGGGAGTGGATGTCCACCATCTGCGCGGCGATGTGGGAGAGCGGGAGGTAGGAGACCACGCGGAGGGGACCGTTGACGAAGTCGGGGTGGTGCGCGATGTTAGCGCGGGTGACCCAGGTGACGTTATCGTGCGAGATCATAACCGCCTTGGGGTCGCCGGTGGTGCCGGAGGTGTAGATGAGGGTGGAGCAGTGGCCGGGCTTCTGGTCAGCCATGCGCGCCTCGACCTCGGCGTCGGAGACGGAGGCACCGAGGGCGATGAAATCGTCCCAGCCGTACACCTTGGCCTGGCCGTCGCCGACGCCGTCGTTGACGTTGGGCGAAACCTTGTCGCCCCAGACGACGATGGCGGTGAGGTCCTTGAGGTCGCCGCGGATCTTGAGGATCTTGTCGAGCTGCTTCTGGCCGTCGACGACCACGATGCGAGCCTTGGAGTGCTTGAGGATGTACTTGCACGCGTCGGGCTCGTTGGTGGTGTAGATGCCCGCGGCGAACCCTCCGGCGGCGATGGCGCCCATGTTGGAGAGGAGCCATTCGGGGGAGTTGAAGCCGAGGATGGAGACGGACTCGAAGCGGCCGAGGCCGAGGTGCATGAAGGACTTGGCAGCCTTGATGGTGTCGTTGTAGTACTCCTTCCAGGTCCACACGGTGTCGTCGCACGCTGCGTGGGTCAAGGGAAAGGGGCGTTTGGGTCAGATCGGGTGGCGATCACGGAAGATTCCCGCCTCTGCGTCAGCTCGGCAACCGGCGGGAGGTGACGGGGTTCGGCGCGGTTTGGGGGGCACGGCGTGGGAGGATTCGAGAGAAAATACATCGTGGGCTTTGGTACGGCCGTGTACGCACCGATCAGGGCCTTGGAGTCGCAGAGCTTGTGGTCGCGGCACTTCTTGAAGACCTGCGGGGCGGGAGGGGGAGGGACGACGGTCAGGCGAGCTGAATTCTTCTCCGATTGCCGAGGGTAACAAAACGTCGAGCGAGATCGCGGGCGCCACGGCGGTGGTGGCCACGGGGTGGCATCCACGGGATCCGAACGACTCTTCTGTGCGCGAGGATCATCCGTAGGGCGATTTGAGAGGAAACGCGGAACCGCGCGGGCCCTAGATCACCCCCGGATGAGCCGCGATCTGCCGCTGACGCATCGGGAGGGCAATTCTCGTTGCCAGCGTCGGTGACGCTTCCGGGACGTGAGAATCGGGGTCTCGGACGCACCTCCATGATGGTCTCGGGCTTGCGGCCGGCGATGCCCGTACCGAGGACGGGCTCCATGCAGGCATCGGGGTTGACGTTGCGAGGCATGACGATACTTTCGTGCGTTGCGATACGAGTGTCGAGACGCGCAGTTGAGATGTGGTGGGCGATCGTATCATATCCTCCTCCAAGGTGCTGGATCGTCGGCAGGTCGGAGCGACAAGAAAAAATCTCGAGCCAAGTTGTGTGTATAGAGGCCATTGCAGAGTGAGGAAAAAAACGAATTACAAGTCATCAGCAAAAAGAAAAAGAAAGTGTAACTGAAAACATGTGCGCTCCCCTATTGGAATTGCCATTTGGGTTAGGTTTCTGCCATTTGGGTTAGGTTTTCCCAACGTGCGGCCAAAAAAGCCGACACACGTCTCAAAAAACGCACCCCGTGCCGCCCCCGTCGTGTCACATCCCCGGCGACACTCTCCCTCGAAGTGATATCAACCCCGGCGACACCATGGCTGCCGTCCTCAACTTCCTGAACGTGCGTCTCCATCTCCGTTTCCCGGCTCGAGCTCCGGATACGCGCGTCCCGCAGTCTCGATCGCGCGCTGACATCCGTTCCCGCCTCGATCTTCCAATTCTTCCCCGCACAGGTTGACGCCCAGATCCCCCTCACCGAGGGCGGCGAGGTGGACCACACCAAGTCCGAGGGCTTCAAGAAGGCGACCGTGGCCCTCTCCCCGGCCTTCTCGTCCGCCGTCACCGACTACGCCGTCGACGTCCCGGCGGGAACCACGCACGTCAACGTGATGGCCACATCCTTCTCCGGCGCCGCGATCAAGATCGCAAACACCCCAGGGAACATGAACTGCGTGGACATCCGCGGTGGCGTCGCATCCATCGCGATCACCCTGGAGCTCGACGGCGCCGTCGCGGCGACATACACACTCAGGCCCAACGTCACCGCCGCGCAGGCTGCGGATGCACGAGTCGTGATGCACGAGAAGCCGCCGGTTGAAGCCGACGACGCGGCTCCGCACGCGCACACGCACAACGGCGTGGCGTGCACCACGGACCACTCCAAGGACGAGTCACATGGTCACGGCCACGGGGAGAAGAAGGATCACTCGCACGGCCACGGACACTCGCACGACGGCGGTAAAACCGAATGCACCGCCGATCACTCGAAGGAGGAGGGGCACGGGCACGGTCACGGGGAGAAGAAGAAGGAGCATTCTCACGGCCACGGACACTCCCACGACGGAGGCAAGACCGAATGCCACGAGGACCACGGCCACGGCCACGGTCACGGGGAGGAGAAGAAGAAGGAGCACTCTCACGGCCACGGCCACTCGCACTAAAGCGGTCTCCGTTTAGTTTTAATTTCTTTTCAAATCACGTTTCGCTCGTCGTTCAAGAATCGTTAAAGAATCGACGTCCCCGTCAAAGCACCGTGCTCGAGATGCACTCGTCTATGTGCGCGTTGATATCCCCGTTGAGCCACGTGCCGGGGAACGCCAGGTCGCATATCGGACACTTCTGCCGGTCCGCCGCCGCCGAGGGACCCGCGCTGAACTTTTTTTCGCCGGTGAGGTCGACGGGGACGGCGGCGAACGCGAGCGTGGGCTGCTGCCCCGACGACCCTTTCGGCTTCCCCTTGCCGCCCCTGGCCACGGGCGCGGGCGCGGGTCGTTTGCGCGTCTCACCCACTGGCTTCGCGCCGTCCAGATTGCCGTCCGGAACGCCGTCGTCGTCCTTCTTTTGGAAAAAGTGCATCATCGTCTTCGGCTCCCGTGTCGCTCTCGCCGCGCACCTGGCGTCGACGTCGGTGGGTAGCTCCACGCGTACCCTCGCCGCACCAGGGGACAGTAACCCGCCGCCGCCGGCGGTGGCACCGTCAGGGTTCTTCTCCCGTTCCACCCGCGCCTTCTCGTCGGCGCGTTCCTGGTTCCGAAACCACTCCTGCACGATGCGCTCGCGAACCTCCTCGAGCAAATCTTCGGGGTACCGAATGCCCACAACCTTGGTTCCGTCCTCGGCGACCACCTTGACGGCGCGCATACCCCGGTCGCTCTTGTTGAACCGGTGCTCGTGACGCTCTAGCGTGTGCTCCAACGCGCCCCACGCGGGAACCACCGCGCCGGATAGGATGCAGCATCGGACGCTCCGGCTGCCGGCGGTGCACTCGCGGCCGTCGCGGGTCACCGCGCATGAGTGCCCGTGCATGCACCCGTTCTCCGTCAACTCGTACGTCACGTCCCACGGAACACGCGCGGACTCCTCGTCATTTTCATCGTACTTGCGGTACTTGGAATCGAGCTCCTCGACGTCCATCTCGAAGAACGACGCGCCGGTGTTGGGCCTGTAAATGCCAAAGGTGTTTCGAGCCCCGGGCTTTGCGAGCGCGAGGATCACCTGCGTGCGCCCGTACATCTCGCGCCTCATGCGGTAAAACCCATCTTTCGAAAGCCGTCTCTGCGCCCGCAAAATCTCCTGGCCCTTTGTGAAGGACACGCCGCGGTCGATCAACACCCGCGAGTGACGCAACTCCGCGCCGCTGCCCATCGGATCCTTGAGAACGGTTTTGGTGTGCGCGATGCGGATGTTACTCCCGCCCAAGTCACTCACGCCCTCGGAGTACTTACCCTCAGCCTTAGCAGCCTTGACCTCCGCCTCCAACACCTCGGTGAAGTACCCGAACAGTAAGTTCTGTCCGCGGACGGATAGCCCGAGGATGCGGTTGAGGAAACGGCGCACGTCGCCTTGGTCCTTGGTTCCCCCACCGGTTTCAATCAGCGACTCGACGTTCTCCTCGGATAGACCCTCCGCCAGCAGTCCCACCTGCACCCCCAGCGAGCACACCAGCGCCCTGAGCTCCGAGTGCAGCGCCACCACCCCGGACCCGGGTGAGACGGTTTCCATGTGAAGGTATTCCTCCGCGGTCCTGGACATGGTGGTGACCCCGTCGCCGTGGTCCGTCGCCTCCCTCCCACTCGGCAGGTGGTTCAAAATCCCCGCCAAGGTGACCCCCGGCGGCGTGGGCGTGCCGTCCAACACCAGCGCGTCGTACATCTTCTTCAGCGCGCGCCGCCCGAGGGGCGAGTCCAGGTTGCCTTCACTCAGGTCCACGCCCGTCGCGGCCCTTCGATCGCCGCGGGTCAGCGCGCCGAGGGACTGGAGCCTTCTCGCGACGGCGGCGGCGAAGCGTCGTTCACCGCCCAGGTTGGTGGAACACATCACGTACATCGGCCCGGACGTCTGGTTGCTCCTGTGGGTCCGTCCCAGTTGCTGGATCGCCTTGTCCGCGCTCCACGGCAGTTCGATGGTGACGTGGACCCTGCGACGCTGGTTCGGTTCGTCCTTACGGGCGTGGAGGGAGATGCCCGTGGACGCGGCGTCGGAGATGATGGCGACCAGTTTTTGGCCTTTTTGAAACGCCGTCTTCTCCCGTAGGTTCACGCCGTCCACCTCGCCGTCCGCGGCGACGCTTCCCCCCCGAGGTCCACCCGACCGCCCGGACGTGTCACCGCGATGCTCGAACACCAGCGTGTCACCGCTCGCGCGTTCGCCGGTGACCTCATCGGACGGGAGGAAGTGTTCACTCTCGTGTTTACCGGAGACGCGGACGACGCGGCCGCGGCGGCCGGTCATCTCCGCGACCCGCTTCGGTCCGCCGAGCTCGTCGATGAGCGCGTCGAGGAAGTTCGGCGGTAGGTCCAACGCATTCGCCTGCTCCAGTAGGATCCGCCTGGCCTCCACGCAGTCGGGGTGTTCACGTAGGGCGGCGAGGGGTTGGCTCCCGGGGTTGGCGCCGACGACCCCGTCACCTTGCGTGTTGCCCCCCTGGGCGAGCGGTAAGATCCCTCCGTTTGCGATCCCTCCGTTGGCCTCCGACGCCGCGGCGACGTCCTCGATGTACACCGGGAAGTGCGTCCGGATGAACCCGAGCAGCATCTCCCGCGTCGTCGACACGAACGCGTCCACGCGCATCCCCGGTGACATCTCCAGCCCAGCCTCCGCCGCCTCCCCCGTGGTCTGTAAACCGATCACCGCGCACTTTCCCTCCCGGAGAGCCGCTCTGCACTGGCGCACCACCGACGGAACCTTCATGGACACGCAGAGCAGCTTGAAGAACCGCTGATGGACGCTCCAGTACGCTTTCCACGCCTGACCGCGGTTAGACGAGCTCCGGGTCTCGGACAGCGCCTGGGCGAGGCACGCCCTGAGCGACGACATGAACGCGGCTGCTTTGTTGTAAACGTGCGTCTGCTTCTCGTCCAGCGTCGCCTCCACGGATGCAAACTCAGCCTGTCGAAAGCTCAGGCCGCGGCTGACG